>Ga0209390_10009742_pt1 | contig 11449 bp, 6 predicted proteins | sample BON01_FD_187212 | JGI IMG/M metagenome (GOLD analysis project Ga0209390, IMG submission 187212) | Freshwater microbial communities from Lake Bonney liftoff mats and glacier meltwater in Antarctica - BON-01 (SPAdes) (version 2) | ecosystem: Environmental > Aquatic > Freshwater > Ice > Glacier... | reverse complement strand
CGACGGATTCAGCCCGAACTCACCGCTGCTCACCTGGTTCGACGACCTCGACCCCGTCGCCTCAGCGCTGCCCACGTGGACCGACCTGGAATCGTCGCTCGGCGACGGCGCTCCCGTTGCGCTCGTCGACGTCGCCACCGGTGAACGCATCGCGCTGTGGGCCGAACTCGACGTCGACTCGATGGACGGCACCGGCCAGCTCCTCGTGGTTCGCCCGGCGGTCAGCCTCGAGCACGCAACGACGTACGCCATCGGCCTTCGCGGCCTCGTCACCACCGGCGGCAACCCGGTGGAGCCATCGCCGATGTTCCGAGCCCTCCGCGACCGTCTGGCGACCGACATCGAGGCGGTCGAGGACCGCCGCCGCGACATGGACGAAACGCTCGACGCGCTCGACCGCGCCGGTGTCGCACGGAGCGACGTACAGCTCGCTTGGACCTTCACCACGGCGAGCACCGCGAACACGACCGGCGACATCTTGGCCATGCGCGACCAGACCCTCGTGGGACTCGACACCTCGGCCCCGGAGTTCGCCATCACCGACGTCACCGAGAATCCCGCGCCGGGTGTCGCTCGGCTGGTCGAGGGTACCTACAGCGCGCCCAACTGGATGACCCTCGGCGGCGGGCCCGGCACCATCTTGAACCGAGACCCGGACCGCCGTCTCGAACCCAACAGCGTCGTGCAGTCGCCCTTCGCCTGCGTGATCGCCGAGTCGGTGTTGGCCGGTAGCGAACCGGCCCACGCCGTGCTCTATGGCCATGGCCTGCTCGGCTCGCACCTCGAAGTGCGCGCCGGGAACATCGTGGCGATGTCGAACGAACACAATGCGCTGTACTGCGCCACCAAGTGGGCTGGGATCAGTGAGGATGACATCCCTACGGCGATCAGCGCGCTCCAGGACTTCACGAACTTCCCGACGTTCGTCGACCGGATGAGCCAGGGCTTCATCAACCAGCTCGTTCTCGGACGATTGATGCTCGCTGACAACGGCCTCGCTGGTGAGCCAGCGTTCCTGCGACCCGACGGCTCGACCGTGCTCGACAACTCCACCCTCCACTACGACGGCAACAGCCAAGGCGGCATCATGGGCATGGCCTTGGCTGCGATCTCGACCGACTTCGAGCGAGCCGTGCTCGGTGTGGTCGGCATGAACTACTCGACTCTGCTCACCCGTTCCGTCGACTTCGACGTGTTCGAGACCCTGCTCGTGCCGGCCTACCCCGACCCGGTCGACCGGGCGATCATCATCGCGGCGGTGCAGATGTTGTGGGACCGCGCCGAAGGGGCCGGGTTCGTCCGCCATGTGGTCGATGACCCGCTGCCCGGCACCCCGCCGAAGCAGGTCCTGATGCACGTCGCGTTCGGCGACTGGCAGGTGTCGGAGCTCACCGCGATGGTGGCGGCGCGCACGATGGGTGTGCCGATCCATCGTCCGGTCGCAGCCGACGGTCGCAGTCGCGAGGTCGATCCAGGCTGGGGTATCGACACGCTCACCTACGGCACCGACACCTCGGCGCTGATCATCTGGGACTCGGGCTCCGACGAGATCCCCTTCGACGCACTGCCACCGAGCACCAGTCGCGACCCCCACGCCGACCCCCGCAACGACGTCGAGGTCCGCCGGCAGAAGGCCGCGTTCCTGTTCGACGGCGAGCTCATCGACGTCTGCAACACCGGCCCCTGCACCGTCGCACCCAGCTGAGCGATGAGTCTGCGCACGGACAGGTCGCGCGAAAACTCATCACCTCGACAAGTCACGCGTCAGCGATGAGTCTTCGCGCGAACAGGTCCCGCGGAAACTCATCGCTCGACGGTCAGTCAGGCGGCGGCGAGGCGGAGAAGGTCGGGGGCGACGGTGGTGTAGATCAGGTTCGCGCCGGGCTTATGGACGTGGACGCCGTCCCAGCGGTAGCCGAGGTCGGTCGCGATCGCCTCGTCGGTGCACCACTCGTCGGGGCCTTCGATGAACTCCACGCGAGGCGAGTCGTACGACGCGGCGGTCTGGCGGAGCAGGTCGTTGACGTGGGCGACACGGGAGTCGTCGCCACGCTCGGGCAACGCCCGCACTCCGGCGCCCTCGACATCTTGCGGTCGCATGCACGCCACTTCGAGCAGGGCGACGTTGGTGCCTTCGGCGAGCACGGCGTCGATGCCCGAGGTGAGGTTGCCGACGAAGAGCGCATCACCCTCGGGCGTATCGAACACGGACACGGTGCCGTCGACGTCGATGTCGAACACATCCCAGGCCCCCACCACGACGAGCGCGACATCGGTGCCGGCAGCGCTGTCGGCCCAGTCACCCTGCCAGCCTTGGCAGATCGAAAAATTGTTGCCGAAGCGCACCGAGCTCTGCACCGAACCCGAGTCGTACACGCTGCACCCGTCGACACTGCCGTTGACCACCTCAGGGAACACTCCCTCGATGCCGTCAGGCAGATTGATCGCCAGCGCGTTCGCCAGCGAATCGCCGACGATCGCCAATCTGGCCGACGAGGCCACGACCACCGGAGTGATGGTCGCCGTCGAAGAACTCGGGACCGTCGAACCAGCGGTCGGCACGACCTCGCCAGCAGTCACCGAAGCGCCGACGGCCGAAGCATCGAATTCGAACACGGCATCGTCGCCGCCTTCGAAGCGGTTGAACTGATCGACGCTGACGTAGAACACGAGGAGCACTCCCACGAGTACGGCGCCACCGGCGAGCGGCCAGTAGGTGATCGTGGCCCGGTCGTTCCACCAACGACCGATCGCCCCCTTGCGCACCGGCGTCTCCAGGTACCGGTACGACGCCTCGGCGATCACGACGGTGAGCACCATCGCCCACACGAACTTCGACACCGAGCCAGTGGTGGCCCCGACGATCACGAAGATCGGCCAGCTCCACAGGTAGAGCCCGTAGCTCCGCTTGCCCATCTCCACGAGCGGGTTCCAACTCATGATGCGCCGGAAACCGAGCGCCGCGGGATGGACGGCCACCATCACCGCCACGAGCGACAAAATCGACACCAGCGGGAAGAGCCACTGGTACACGTAGCCCTCCGTGAGCACGGCGACCGATGCCGCGCAGCCGAGCATTGCGACCGCCGCGGCGCCGATCGGGTCGAGCATCCTGCCCGCCCGAGCGTCGGGTGCGTTCGTCCATCGCCACGGACGCCAGAGGAACGCTGCGCCAGCTCCGAGCAGCAGACCACCCGACCGGGTGATGGTGGACAGATAGAGGAAGTTGGTTCGGTCGAGGCCCCCGAAGGCGGTCGGCGGGCCGCCGAGCGGAGTCGGCGTGCGGGCATGCATCCAGAACATGTAGACGAACACAACAAATGCAGCGGCGATGATCGCGCTGCCGACCACGTGGCGTGGCAGCCGCAGCCGCACCCGCAGCAACGCCACGAACACGATCGGCCAGATCAGGTACCACTGCTCCTCCACCGCGAGGCTCCACAGGTGCCGCAGCAATGGTGGCTCGCCGGCGAAGTACGGCACGTTGCCGAGGATCTGGCCCCAGTTGTTGGCGTAGAAGACCGACCACGGGATGTCACGCCGCAGCTGCGACTGCTGCTCGGCCGATCCGGCGATCGCCGCCCATGCCGCCACTGCGAGCAGCACGGCGTAGAGCGCCGGGAAGAGACGGCGGGCACGGCGGAGCCAGAACTGACGGAACGACACCTGACCGTTGCGGTCGGTCTCGTCGAGCAGCAGCGAGGTGATCAGGAAACCGGAGACGACGAAGAACACCTCGACGCCGAAGAACCCACCATGCATCCACGAGAACCCGGCGTGGTACAACAGCACCACGCCGACCGACAGCGCACGCAGCCCGTCGAGCGACGGTTGATACCCCATCGACGGGAACGTCGTGGGTGGATTCACCGACGGCTGGCGGGCGGTCTCGATCGGGCTGTCGATGTTCGACGTCACCGCCGGAGCGACGTGCCGTCGCGGGTCGTCTCGACGGTCCACCCCGCAGCCTTCAGCTCGGCGCGCACGGCGTCGGCGGTGGCGAAATCCTTCGTCGCTCGGGCGTCGTCGAGCGCTCGGGCGAGGGCGAGCGCCTCGGCGTCGACCTCGACCACCGAACCGAGCTCGAGGCCGACGGCGCCGGCGATCTGGTGGATGGCCGCGACGAGCCGACCAGCGCTGTCGTCGCCAGCATCGAGCGCGACATTCGCACGACGGACTGTGTCGAACAACAGCGCAGTCGCCCGTGGCGTGTCGAGGTCGTCGTCCATCGCGGCTCGGAACTCGGCGAGCACCTCGGTGTCGGGCTCGGCGATGGCGACGCCAGCGACCCGGGCTGCGAACCCATCGAGGCCGGCGAGTGACTTCACGGCCGCGTCGATGCCGTCCTGGGTGATCCGGACCGGGCTGCGGTAGTGCGACTGCAGCAGCACCATCCGATAGGAGCGCGGGTCGTAGTGCTCGATGAGGTCGAGCAGGTTCGAGACGTTGCCGAGGCTCTTCGACATCTTCTCGCCCTCGGCGTCGACGACGAAGCCGTTGTGCATCCAGTGATTGGCGAACGTCTTGCCGAGTGCCACGGCCTGGGCACGCTCGTTCTCGTGGTGAGGGAAGCGCAGATCCTGCCCGCCGCAGTGCAGATCGAATCCCTCGCCGAGCAGATCGAGGCTCATCACCACGCACTCGCTGTGCCAGCCGGGGCGACCAGCACCCCACGGCGACGGCCACGCCGGATCGCTGTCGGTGGCAGGACCAGTCGCCAACTTCCACAGCACGAAGTCGGCCGGATGGCGCTTGTTGGCCGCGCCGACGACTTCTCGATCGCCACCACCCATTCGCATGTCGTCGACCGACTGGTGGGCGAGCAGCCCGTAGTCGTCGACGGACTCGATCGACATGTACACACCATCGGCGGTGACGTAGGCGTGGTCGGTCTCGACGAGCTGGCCGATCATGTCGACCATCTCGTCGACGTAGTCGGTGGCATGCGGGGTGTCGGTGGGGCGCTCGAAGTTCACCGCATCCATCGCCTGCCACCACACTGCCTCGCACTTGGTGGTGATGTCCTGCCAGGGGCGGTTTTCGCGCAGCGCCCGTTCGATGATCTTGTCTTCGATGTCGGTGATGTTCGAAACCAGGCGCACGTCGAGCCCGGACCATTCGAGATAGCGCCGCATGATGTCGTACACCAGCGTGGCGCGCCCGTGGCCGAGGTGTGGCGGGCCGTACACCGTGGGACCGCACAGGTAGATGCTGACCTTGCCCGGCTCGCGAAGAGCCAGCTCGCGCACGGAGCGCGTGGCGGTGTCGTAGAGGTGCAGCACGGTGGCCGAGTCTACGAGCACCCCCCACGCCGACCCGGCACCTTTTCCCGACGGCTCCCCCACCCACGTTTGTGTTGCATTCCGGGTGGACCGCCTCACGCAGAATGCAACGCAAACGAGAAGAGCTCAGCACCAACCACGTATGTGTTGCAGTTCCGGCGGAGCGGGTCACCCAGACCGCAACGCAAACGTCCTGGGGAGGGGGTGGGGGCGAGTCGGTAGCCTCGGCCACCTATGAACGACACGGCGGCGACCATCCCCGACAAGCCGACGCTCGACGGCATCGAGGACCGCTGGGCCGCCCGGTGGGACTCCGATGGCACGTACCGCTTCGACGCGTCGGCGACCCGGGATCAGGTGTTCTCCATCGACACGCCGCCGCCGACCGTCAGCGGGTCGCTGCACGTCGGCCACGTGTTCAGCTACACCCACACCGACACCATCGCGCGCTACCAGCGCATGGCCGGCAAGGCAGTGTTCTATCCAATGGGCTGGGACGACAATGGCCTGCCGACGGAACGCCGGGTGCAGGCCTACTACGGCGTCCGATGCGATCCGAGCCAGCCGTACGTCGAGGGCTTCGAGCCGCCGTTCCGCGGCGACCCCCCGAAGAACCACCAGGCGACACCGGTCTCGCGCCCCAACTTCCTCGAACTCTGCGACGAACTCGTCGAGATCGACGAGGAGTTGTTCGAGCACCTGTTCCGCCGCCTCGGGCTCTCGGTCGACTGGAACCTGAAGTACGCGACGATCGACGAACGGTCGCGGCGGATCAGCCAGAAGGCGTTCCTGCGCAACGTGACGCGCGGCGAGGCCTACACGCAAGAGGCACCGACACTGTGGGACATCGACTTCCGCACGGCAGTCGCCCAGGCCGAAGTGGTCGACCGGAGCCGGTCCGGCGCCTACCACAAGATCGCGTTCGCCCGCACCGACGGTCATCCTGGTGAACCGGCCTCGATCGAGATCGACACCACTCGCCCCGAACTCCTCGCCGCCTGCGTGGCACTCGTCGCCCACCCCGACGACGAACGATTCAAGCCGCTCTTCGGCACCACCGTGAAGGTCCCGCTCTACGGCCAAGAGGTCGAGATCCGAGCGCACGAACTCGCCCAGCCCGACAAGGGCACGGGCATCGCGATGATCTGCACGTTCGGCGACACCACCGACGTCACGTGGTGGCGCGAGCTCGCCCTCGGCCTCCGCGTCATCATCGGGCGTGACGGACGAATCCTTCCCGATGCCCCCGCCGGCGTCGACGTCACCGCCTACGAGTCGATCATCGGGAAGTACCCGAACCAGGCACAGAAGATCGTCGTCGAGCAACTCATCGAAACCGGCAGCCTGATCGGCGAACCGCGCACGATCGAACACGACGTGAAGTTCTACGAGAGGGGCGATCGTCCGCTCGAAGTCGTCACGTCACGCCAGTGGTACATCCGCAACGGTGGCAAGGACAGCGACCTACGCGCTGCGCTCGTCGGCCGCGGCAACGACGTCACCTGGCATCCGGACCACATGCGTCACCGCTACGAGAACTGGGTCGACGGGCTCAACAGCGACTGGCTGGTGTCGCGCCAGCGATTCTTCGGTGTGCCGATCCCGGTCTGGTACCGCCTCGACGACGCCGGCGAACCGATGTACGACCACCCGCTCGTGCCCGCCGAAGCCGATCTCCCGATCGACCCCTCGACCGACGTACCGGCAGGCTTCAGCGCCGACCAACGCGACCAGCCGGACGGCTTCGCTGGCGACCCCGACGTCTTCGACACCTGGGCGACCTCGTCGCTGACCCCGGAGATCGCTGGACTCTGGGAGGAGGACGGTGCCGACCGCTTCGATCGGATCTTCCCCTTCGACATGCGCCCGCAGGGCCACGACATCATCCGTACATGGCTGTTCTCGACGATGACCCGAAGCCACCACGAGTTCGGCGTCGCACCGTGGGCCCACGCTGCACTCTCGGGCTGGATCCTCGACCCCGACCGCAAGAAGATGGGCAAGTCGACAGGGAACGCCCAGACGCCCGACGGCCTCCTCGAACAATTCGGCACCGATGCAGTCCGCTATTGGGCAGCGTCGGGCCGCCCGGGCGTCGACACGACGTTCAGCGAAGACCAGATGAAGGTCGGGCGCAAGCTCGCCAACAAACTGCTCAACGTCACCAAGTTCGTGTTGCAGTTCGGTGCCCCCTCCGACGACACGTCGCTCGACGAGGCCGTCACCGACCCGATCGACCGTTCGATGCTCGCCAAGCTCGACCTCGTGATCGACGACGCCACCGCCGCATTCGAGGCGTTCGACTACGCCCGAGCGCTGGAGCGAACCGAGTCGTTCTTCTGGTGGTTCTGCGACAACTACGTCGAACTGGTCAAGGGCCGCACCTACGACGAGCAACGTCCAGCCGAAGCCGACTCGGCCAAGCACGCGTTGCGCGAGGCACTCAGCGCTGTGCAGCGACTGTTCGCGCCGATCCTGCCGTTCGCCGCCGAGGAGTCGTGGAGCTGGTGGAACGAGTCGAGCATCCACCTCGCTGCGTGGCCCACGACGTCGGGTGAGGCCGACATACCGTTCGGCGATCCGGTTCTGGCCGACATCACGATCGACGTGCTCACGCAGGTTCGCCGGGCGAAGACCGAGGCCAAGCGCAGCCAGCGCGCGGTGGTCGAATCGCTCGTGATCACCGCCCCCAGTGCGCTGCTCGCTGCCATCGACGCTGGCCGCAACGACCTCGTCGACGCCGGTTCGATCCGCGATCTCCAGGTCGTCGACGGCGATACTGTCTCCACGGTCGTCGTCCTCGCCGACGACCACTGACCCCACTGCCGCTCAAGACCATTCGGCCAGCGCAGCAGGCACCTACACTCCCGTCGTGCCAGCCAAGTTGGGTCTGCCGGCAATCTTCCTTGCCTGCTTCCTCCTCGTCACCGCGCCCGTGTGGGCCGATGACGCGGCGCCTGCTCCGAGCACCCCGGCGTCCGAACAGCCAGCACCCGGCACCTCGGTCGCCGAAGCACTCGACGCTGCGAACCCGGCGAACGTGGCCGGTCCGGCGAACGCATCGGGTGTGACCCCCACACGCGGCCCTCAGGTCCAGATCTTCGCGCCGCCACCGCCAGAGCCGAGTCCGTTCGACCCGCCGATTGATGGCGGCAACGGCAGGCGCTTGGTGTACTCCAAGACCAACCAGACGGTGTGGGTGTACGACGAGAGCAACACCATCATCAAGATGCACCAGGTGTCGGGCCGCCAGGACCCCGGCGACCCGCTGCCGGGCACCTACAGCGCCTGGTCCCGTTCGAGCAGGACGTTCTCGATCAACAACCCGACGATCACCTGGAACTACATGATCCGGTTCGCCAAGGGCGACCGCGACGGCAACATCGGTTTCCACGACATCCCCTACCAATACGGACAACCCGTCCAGACGGTCGATCAGCTGGGCCAGGCCCTGTCCGGTGGCTGCGTCCGCCAGGCCCCCGAGGATGCGATCTGGATGTGGAACTGGGCACAGATCGGCACCGTCGTCGTCGTCACGCCCTGACCGCTACATCCACCGAGCCGACACGGCCGGTATCGTCACGCCGAATGTCCGACACCGACCCGACACCCGAACAGGCGAGTGATCCGACGCCCGATCGGATGCCATTGCCGGATCACGTGGTGCCGATGCCGCCGGCGCAGCCGCAGCCGACACGCCAGCAGGTCACGGAGACGCCCACCTCGGCGAAGAAGGTCCCGCGTACCTGGCCGCAACGTCTCACCGTTGCTGCGGTGTTCGCCATGGCGATGGGATCGTTCGGTGCCGCGGGTGCGCTGTACGCGGGCCAACGCGTCATCGAGGACCGCAACATCGCCCCAGCGATCATCGACCCGTCTCAGGCCGCCGCATTGCCCGATCAGCCGGCACCCAGCAACGAAACCGACGAAGCCGATGCCCCACCGGAGACCTTTCCGCCTGTCGAACCCGACGCCAAGAACTTCTTGATCACGGGCGCCGACAACAACTCGTGCATCGACCCCGACTCGCTGTATGCGCCGGCATTCGGTGACCGCAGCAACATCGGCGAGCGCAGCGACACCATCATGATGTGGCGCGTGAATCCGAGCACGTCACAGGTCGCGGTGCTCTCGTTTCCGCGTGACCTGTTCGTCGACATCGCGGGGACGTCGCGCAAGGGTCGCATCAACGAGGCCTACCAGCGTGACAATCCCCAGAAACTGATCGACACGATCTACCAGAACTTCGGGATCAACACCGACCACTTCGTCCAGGTCGACTTCTGCGCGTTCCGCACCCTGGTGAACGCGGTCGACGGTGTTGCCGTCCCCTTCGCGACACCCGTCCGCGACCCGAACACGGGCCTCAACGTGCCCGAAGCCCGCTGCTTCACCTTCGACGGCGACCACGCTCTTGCCTACGTGCGCTCACGCAAGCTGCAGTACCTCGACGAGAACGGCGACTGGAAGCAGGACGGAACATCGGATCTCGGCCGCATCTCGCGCCAGCAGGACTTCCTACGCCGCACGGTGTCGCAACTGCTGTCGAAGGGGGCGTACAACCCCGACGTCGCCGGCGGGCTCATCGAAACGTTGTCGGAGTACATCGTGGCCGATCCCGATCTGACCCCGCGGAAGATGCTCGAGTTCGCTGGCGTGCTCAGCGGGGTCGACCCGGCCGGGATCACGACCTACCAGATCAACGCCGATCCGCGGACCGTGCAGGGCAACGCGGTTCTGGTGCCCTCGATCGGCGGCGACAACATGCAAGCGGTGCTCGCGGTGTTCCGTGGCGATGCGACACTCGGCGACGCCCCGGTACAGGTATTCGACACGAGTCCCGACACCGGGCCGGCGGTCGAACAGCCCACGAGCACCGACCCGACCGGTGATCCCGACCCGGGCGTGACCGAATCGGTGCCGACAGCGACACTGCCGAACGTCCAGCCCGACCAGAACCAGTTCGGCGTCGTCCCCGACAAGAACGTCTCCTGCTGAGCGAACGCTGCTCGCCAGCGACGCTCGCGGCGGCGCGACCGATCAGGCGTCGAGAACCCTGGTGAGCGCTGCTGCGGCATCGGACGGGCCCGCCACCGTGGTGAAACGGGCGCCGAGTTGTTCGGCCAACCCACGAGCTTCCACCGCATCTGATTCCGGCGCCACGATCACCAGTTCGCCGAGGCGCCGAGCGGCAGCCGGCACATCACCAGGTGTTGTCGCCCGACAATCGGACAGCAACACCGTGATCTTTCTGCCCGCACTCGAGCGGGCGAGCTGATCGGCGGCCGCCATGAGCGCACCGGCGACGTCGGTGGTGCCGAAGCCGCGAAGTGCGAGTACCGAATCGATCACCCCTTCGTTCGACTTCGCGACATCCTGGCTCTTTGCTGCGACCACGTCCTTGCCGAACGAGAGCACCGAGTAGTCATCGGGGCTTCGCCACGCAACTGCTGCCGCAGCAACCGCCGCGGTGGCCAGCGGTCGCCCCGTCATCGACCCGCTGCGGTCGACCACGAGGCAGATCGCCGTGCCCGGCCTCGACCACGCTCTCACGCGGAGGTCGTCAGGGTCGACCGCTGCGCCGACGGCGGACGCCGTGACGAGCGCATCGAGACTGGCGTCGACGTCGAGGTCGCCACCGTCGGGTCGGTAGCGCTGGGTCGACAGCCGACCGACCCCACGGGGCGCGGCCGGTCCCCGCTTGGCGAGATCGAGGAACAGACGACCCGCCAGACGCCGCGCCAGGTCACGCAGCTTCTGGTCGGTTGCGCCGGTGAGATCGGCGAGCAAGGCCAGTGTCTCGTCCGGGTCGTCGGCGAGGGCAGCGGTCAGCGCCTCCTCGTCGAGTTCACCCACCTCGGGTGAGATCTCGTCGAAGTGTGGTTGCTGTTCGAGTGCCCGCCGCGAGGTGGTCTTGCGTCGCGCCTTGGACACCTCGTCGTCGGCGGCGTCGCCCTCCTTCGCTGGTGGGAGGCTGTTCAGCGGGCCGGCGTCGCCCCGGTCGGGGCGTCCGCTTTTCCCTCGGTCGACCCGTCGTCGCTGCGCTCGGCGAACACCAGCGTCCACAGTTCGCGCACGATGTCCTCGGTCGAGCGTGTGGTGCCCTCGCGTAGACGAACTCGACCCGACAGCGCCACCAGCGCCGCGTCGAGCGACACGTCGGTAGC
>Ga0209390_10009739_pt1 | contig 11452 bp, 9 predicted proteins | sample BON01_FD_187212 | JGI IMG/M metagenome (GOLD analysis project Ga0209390, IMG submission 187212) | Freshwater microbial communities from Lake Bonney liftoff mats and glacier meltwater in Antarctica - BON-01 (SPAdes) (version 2) | ecosystem: Environmental > Aquatic > Freshwater > Ice > Glacier... | reverse complement strand
AGTCAGGGGAGGAAATCGTCGACCATTGCTGCGATGCCTGGAACAAATTAATCGCCGAAACAGGCCGCATCAACTCCATCGGATACCGCGATTGGGCCCACCAGTCATGATTAATGAGATGTGGTATTAGCGCACAATGGCGGCAGCCAACGGCCCGATCACAACGGCTCATGAATAAGACGGGCTAAACAACCATGCCACCGTCAACGGCTATGTCCGCACCGTTTATATAGGATGATTCGGGCGAAATCAAAAAACGAAGGACATGAGCTACTTCGATAGGGTCTGAAATATATCCTAGCGGTATCGAAGCTATGATTGAATTGTAGATCAATTCACGATCGTCGCCCGACGTAGTTAACCCCGCTTCCAACATGGGAGTGTCCATTGCTCCAGGACAGACGGCGTTAACACGTATTCCTTCCGGCCCCAGCGAGCGCGCCGCCGCGCGGATCAGACCCAGTGCGCCGTGCTTTGCTGCAGTATATTCAGGCATGAGCGGTGTAGAGCGCAACGCTGCTGTTGAGAGCGCTGCGACAATGGCTGCGCCGCGCCCTACCCTAAGCAAGGAGGGTAACGCCGCATCCATTGTGTAGGCAAGACTGGTTAAGTTTGTCTGAAGGCAGAGTTCCAGACTTTCGAAATTGAAATTCTTGAAGTCGCCGAGCGGTGCAATTCCGTGGCACATCGCTAAGCCACCAATTAAGCCTAGTGATTTCTCGCTCTTAGCGACGGCGCCTACAACTGCCATCCTGTCACTTATATCGAATGATACGCCAATTGCTTCTACGCCTAAATGGCGACATTCTTCGGCAACCCGCATAGTGCGTACTTCGTTGCGGCCCCACACAGCAACCGGTCGCCCCGCTTGCGCAACCAAATGTGCGGTTGCGCGGCCCAAGCCCGATGAGGCGCCAGTTACGATCGCTGCAGTCTTCGCGACACCATTCGGATCCGGTGCGTCCAGATTTAAGTCAAGTAACCTCCCTGCCATGCGCTAGTTACCTCCATTTTGTGCCGCTGCCGTGATAGCGCCGAAAAAATCTTACAATTGGCGATTAAACAAAGTCCGAAAAGCGAGCGTAATAGTCTCCAAACTGTTCCCTCATCTGCATTTCCGTCAAGCCATATCGTTCAAGCGAGTATGTATGCTTACCAAAACGGTAAGCTTCTTTGTTTATTTCCCACTCAGCCATTTTTTCTCTTATGTCGGCGCTGGCGGATAGGTGGTGCCGTTCATGTACAAAGCTAAATATCGAAGGCGCCTCTGTGATGATTTTAATGAAAGGCGCGTCAACAAAGCTAACGTGAGATTGCATCGATGGTAACAGAGAAGAACTATCCTCCTCATACACGATTTCGTCCGAAAGCAGGAATTTCAGGGGTCAACCCCAAGCTGCGGGCTTGTCCTCACATACTTCGATAAGAAACTGAGGCTGCTGCGAAGCGATGTTGTGCTGACCGCGCATTCGAAAGGCACGAGCTAACGAGCTTTAACATCCTAAGGATCCATGAAGCTTTGCAACTCGGGGCATTTAAAAACCCACCTTGTCGAAGCCCTTTAGCTGAAGAATTTCACGAGCTTCATCGGGGCTGGCTATCTGAAGACCAAGGCCCTCCAGTATTTGCCGCACTCGCTTAACCTGCGCCGCATTTGAGGTTGCCAAGACACCTTTATCCAACCACAGCGAATCTTCTAGGCCAACGCGAACATGTCCACCCATGGCGGCACCCTGCGCAGCAATTTTCATTTGCGAAGCGCCAGCGCCCAGCACAGACCAGTGATAATTATCACCAAACAGCCTGTCAGCTGTCCTCTTCATATGTAGAACCTCTTCCGGGTGTGGGCCTATCCCTCCAAGAAGACCAAATACAGTTTGGATAAAGAGAGGTGCCTGCACGAGACCCTCGCGCCAGAAGTAATGCAGGTTATGCAGATGGCTGGTGTCATAACATTCAAATTCATAGCGTGCGCCTGTCGCATTCAACGTATCGAGGGCGTATCGAATATCCTTAAAGCTGTTCCGAAAAACCAAATCATGCGATGCCTCAAGCATCTCGGCCTCCCAGTCATATTTGAATTCTCGGTAGCGCCTGAGCATCGGGAACAGGCCAAAATTCATGCTACCCATATTTAGGCTGGCGATCTCCGGCCTCCAGTGTTCGGCTGGGCGCACCCTCTCCTCAACTGGCATATACGGTGAACCGCCGGTGGTCAGATTTACGACCACTTCGGAACACTGTTTGATCACTGTCAAAATCGGCTCGAAGGCTTCCGGACTTTGATCCGGCCTCCCATCGGTTGGATTCCGTGCATGCAGATGAACGACCGCTGCCCCGGCTTCTGCTGCGCCCAGTGCGCTTTCGGCTATTTCAGACGGGGTCACCGGAAGATGGGGCGACATTGACGGGGTGTGGATTGAGCCTGTTATCGCGCAAGAAATTATCACCTTATTTGATGACATGATGTGATCCTCTCTCCATTTTTTCGCACCGTTTCGTCCGGCAAACCTCTTAAAAAAGTTCGATTTCCACGCGCTCACCGCAAGGCACGCCTTGGCAGGCCAGACGCATACCGTCGCTCAAATCTGCTTCACAAAGGACCTCATTGACCCGGAGGTGGACTTCACCCTCTAACAACTCAAACATGCATGAACCGCAATAGGCACGCTCACATTGGGTTTGGATGGGTATAGAGGCTTTCCGCAGCGTTTCCAGCACCGTATCTCCATGACGATGACTTGCCCGCAGCCGCTCTCGGCCCATTTTGACAATGATTTCTTCTGGCTGGATATCAGGATCGCCAAACTGCGACATTTTCTTTATCGGCCTCTTTTTTGTGCAAGGTTTTCTTGGGTCGCTTCAGCACTTACTGGGCTCTTATTTGCAAGCGGTCAATAATAATTGACACTAAGTCACAAAAATGAGACTAATCAATACATGATGGAGGAACCAGACTTATTTACCCCCCTTTCAATCGGCAAGCTGACGCTGCCGAACCGGATTTTAATGGCTCCGATGACGCGCGGCCGCGCGGACGCACACGGCAGTCCGACAAAACCTATGGAGACTTACTACAGTGATCGTGCAGACTCCGGATTACTAATTTCAGAAGGTATTTGTGTATCGCCTGCCGCAAGGGGCTGGGCTGGTGCGCCTGGCCTGTACGAGCCTGCACATATTGCAGGTTGGCAAAGAATTACTGATGCAGTGCATGCAAATGGGGGGCGGATATTCGCGCAGCTTTGGTATTTAGGTCGGGTTTCGCATCCCGTATTTCTCAGCGGTGCGACGCCTTGGGCTCCATCGCCTATTGCAGCAAATGGTCATGTTCACGCACCAGATGGAACGCTTGTATCCTGCGTAACACCCCATGAAATGAGTATCGAAAATATCCAAAGTGTGATTTCCGATTTTGCTGTCGCCGCAAAGTCAGCGATTGAGGCCGGCTTTGACGGGGTTCAGATTCACGGTGCAAACGGCTATCTACCGGATCAGTTTCTGCGCGACAAAACAAACCATCGTAGCGATGAATATGGTGGTTCAGCAAGGAATCGTAGCCGTTTAATTTTGGAAATTGCCGAGGCCTGCTGCCTCGCCATAGGGGCCGAGCGGGTATCTGTGAGGTTATCAACACGCAACCAGTATAATGACATTGACGATAGCGATCCTGCGACAACCTTTGGCACAGTGAGCAAAGGGTTGGCGCAATTTGGTCTCAGCTTTTTGGAAGTTGTAGAAGGGTTGCCCGGCAATTTTCTCTATGTTCCCGGCGAACCACTGCTCGGCGATTTAAAGCGCTCGTTCGGCGGCGTATTGGTCGCGAACGCTGGCTATGACGGGGCATCTGCAACAGCGGCAATCCGCCGCGGAGATGCCGATGCGGTTTCCTTTGGTGTTCCCTACCTGGCGAACCCCGATCTGGTTGAACGGTTGAAAACCGGTGCTCCCTTAAACGCTGCTGATCCCGAAACTTTCTATTCACCCGGTGAGCCAGGGTATCTGACCTATCCTCGATTGAGTAAAGTAGTCCCGCCGGCAGATAAACAGCGTCAATTTTCTCTCGAGGAAGCCAGTAGACACTGATATCGTTTGATCAGAAAATGAGGTCAGTTAAGGCAGGAGACATTGACAACGATGGCCACGATTAACATGGGGGCCGTGCCAGCATGGCACGCGTCATCCAAACCGGATGTCGCTGCAGTAATTTTTGACGGTGCTGTAACCAGCTGGTCTGAGCTGGCTGCAAAGACCTCAAGTTGCGCGCATGCCCTGCTTGCCTTTGGCGTTAAGCGCAACGACCATGTTGCGGTCTGCCTTCCGAATTCACCAGAGCTGGTGGCAACGCTATTCGCAATCTGGGCAGCGGGTGCGACGGTGATGCCGCTCGCTTCGAGCCTTTCACCGTACGAAAGGGATTCGCTGCTACGTCTGGCACAGCCTTTGGTGGCGATTGGTGTCGAGCGAGTCGACGGAATGCCAACAGTTTTCCTGCCTGCAGACTGGAATGCACCAGCAAATAGTGATACTTTGCCTGCCTTGGAACCTGCTGGCGCATGGAAGGTTATGGCCAGTGGCGGATCAACCGGTCGGCCCAAGCTGATCGTCGCGGAACGCCCAGCCATCACGGATCCGGAAAATTACGAGCTGTTTCCGTGGGAGATGCATCAGGGGGGGCTCGGCCGTCCTCATGGCACAATGTTATGTCCCGGGCCAATCTACCACAATGGCCCCCTGGTTCACGCGTTCATGAATTTATTTGCTGGCAGCACGCTGGTTTTAATGCAGAGGTTCGACGCCCTGCAAACACTCGCGCTCATTGCAGCGCATAAGATCGAATTTGCCTATTTCGTGCCAACAATGATGCGGCGGATCATGAGCCTCCCGCTTATTGACCGTAATCGGCATGATTTATCGAGCTTAAAAGGCATCGTACATACGGCGTCAGCCTGCCCGGAAGATCTTAAGCGTGACTGGCTGGACTGGCTAGGCCCTGAGCGGGTTTGGGAGACTTATGGCTCAACTGAAGCAGTGGCTTCGACGCTTATTTCTGGTAACGACTGGCTTGCCCATCCCAAGTCGGTAGGCAAATTTTTCTTCGGTGCGACCGCGCAGATCCGTTCAGCCAGTGGGGCTATACTGCCCGGCCTTGAAATCGGCGACGTCTGGGTTCGGCCTGGCGCCGCCGGGCCAGCATTTAGCTATATCGGTGCAGAACCGGTTGAACAGGATGGATGGTATTTTTTCGGCGACTTGGGCTCTATGGATCCTGAAGGCTATCTCTATATTGCGGACCGGCGCGTTGATTTGATCATTCGCGGCGGTGCCAATATCTATCCTGCAGAGGTCGAAGCGGCCATTGAAGCCCATCCTGCAGTTCTGGCAGCAGTGGTGATCGGTTTGCCCGACGACGATCTGGGCGCGACGGTCCATGCCATTGTGCAAATCTGCAGTCATGTTGACGCAGTAGACCTCAAACAATTTCTGCAAAACCGCCTAGCGCTCAATAAGCAACCTCAATCCTTCGAATTCACAGAAAAAGACCTCCGAGATGCATCTGGAAAACTACGCCGATCAGCGATCCGTGACAAACGGATTGCGAAAAATAATATTTAGGGATAACCTATCACAAAATGGAGTTCATCTATGCAGCCTAACACTAAGGGAAGAGATGCAATGAGTGTCGCAAATCGGTTCGCCCCGGTCGGAGCTAAACATGAGGATTTGCTGCTATTCCTGAAGGAAGCGCGCACCGAAGAGCCGGTTTTCTATTGGCAGGAGCACGATATTTGGGTGGTGACGCGTTATGATGACGTAAAAAAAGTACTTGGCGATGCAAAAAATTTCACTGTCGAGGGCAATCTGGGTGTGATGAACGCCGGTTACTGCCCACAAGCCCAAAAGATTTTGTCATCCGGGATCGATTGGATCAAAATACCGCAGGTTAATGGTGTCGAAGGACCGGTGCACAAGCGCTTGCGAAAGGTCATGCAGAATATTCTTACTCCTGAGCGATTTCGGGAGATGGAACCGCGCATTCGCTTAGAGGTTACGCGTTTGATCGATGCCTTCATCGATAAAGGCAACTGCGATTTTGTGAGCGAATTTGCCTATCCGCTCCCAGTGTTCGTCATATTTGCCGTGATCGGCTTTCTCGCAGAGGAAGAGGACCTGGAGCAATTGCAGCGATGGAGTGATGATACATTCATGCTTTGGCTGGCGCCGCTCACACCGGAACAACAGGTGGAATGTGCCAACCATGCCGTCGAGTTTCAGCGCTATATGGCTAAAAAGATAGCCGATCGTCGCGCTAACCCCCGTGATGACCTGCTCACAGACTTTGTACGTGAAGTGGATGCAGGGGACGGGCGCCTAAGCGAGGAAGAATTAACCATCATGTTCCCAATGAATTTGATCGGTGCAGGGCATGAAACGACCAAGTCAGCGCTGGGCAACGCCCTTTACCATATGCTCGGTGAGCCGAGCCGTTGGCAAGCCATTGTCGACGATCCCGCATCGATCCCCCAGGCCGTCGAGGAAACTCTGCGCTGGGATGGTTCGGTCTTTGGTTGGTATCGCTCGGTGATTGACGATGTCGAAATCTGCGGAAAAACACTACCAAAAGGTGCAAAGGTCGTAGCGCTCCTAGGATCGGCCAACCATGACGAAAACAAATTCGATGATCCCGAAAGCTTTTGTCCGGCACGAGGGAACAAACCTGCCCACATGACTTTTAGCTTCGGTCGCCACTTCTGCCCCGGTGCACCGCTGGCACGTATGGAACTGAGAGTTGCGCTGGAGGAACTGGCGCGCCGGCTACCCGGCTTGCGGTTAAAACCTGATCAGCAAGTCGAATATGAACCGAGCCTCGCCACAAGGACGTTGAAGCGTCTGGATATCGAATGGACGCCCCCGGGTCATTTAGCGGAACATGCATCGTGACCGAACAACTGGACGCAGTGTTGGCGCGCTTTGGCGAAACCACAGCCAAGTGGACCGACGAAACGACGCTTGAGAGCATGCGTGCCGGACTCGACGGCATCTTCACTGAATACCCGATGGCCGCAAAAACGAGATACTGGTCCGCCACAGGGGCCGTGCCCGGAGAATGGGTGGAGGTAGACGGCGTTGCCGCCGATCAAGTGATGCTATTGATCCACGGAGGTGGTTTCAGCATGGGGTCAGCGAGAGCGCATCGCTCCTATGCCAGCCATCTTTCGGCCGCGTGTGGTTTGCGAGTGCTTTCCATTGATTATCGACTTGCTCCGGAGCACATGTTTCCCTCCGCACATGAAGACTGTCTCACAGCATGGAATGAACTGCTGGACGATGGCGTCAAACCCGAAAAGATCGTAATCTGTGGCGATTCTGCCGGTGGCGGAATGGCTCTCGCGCTTTCTGTGAAACTGCGCAACATGAAGGCGGCACAGCCAGCTTGCATCGTCCTAGTGTCGCCTTGGGCCGATATGACGGCGAGCGGCCAGAGCTATCATGACCCGGAGATTTTAGACCCGATTTCATCCCGCGACATGGCGTTAGGAATGGCAGCGACCTATTTGGGCGAAGCCGACCCGAGCGATCCAGCCGCTTCGCCCACGCACGCCAAACTTCATGACCTACCAGCCGTGATAATTGTCGCCGGCAGCCGAGAGGTGTTTCTCGACGATGCACGAAGCATTGAGCGCAGCATAAGTGCTGCGGGAGGAAAGGCCATATTGAAGATTTGGCCGAACATGATCCACCAATTTCCTCTACACGTTAGCGCCCTTGATGAGGCCGAAGCCGCGATCCACGAGATCGGTTTCTTTGTCACTGAGAGGATTGGGTAATGGCTGGATTGATTGATCACGCTGCAACGCACCCGGATAAGCCCGCACTAATATTTGGCGATGGTAATGCAGTTGTCACCTATGGCGAGCTGGAAGGCCGATCGCGGCGCATCGCTCACTGGTTGCGCGCGCAAGGACTGGTGGAGGGCGATTGCATTGCGATGCTGGTCCGAAACACCCCGATTCTGTTCGACATCTATTGGGCCACACAGCGGATCGGCCTGTATCTAACCCCTCTTAACTGGCATTCGACCGCTGATGAGATGGCCTACATACTCGAGAATTGCGATGCGCGCATGCTTATCGCAGAAGCTGCGCTCAACGCACTCGCAAAGGAGACTCAAGCCCTTACAGCTGAAGATCCTCGATTTGTCAGCGTTGAAGGAAATATAGCTGGTTTTATCGCGCTGGAAGATGCGATGGCTGGCATTCCGGCTGATCTGGGACTTGAAGACCAGCGCGCAGGATCAGTTATGATCTACTCTTCAGGCACGACCGGCAGGCCGAAGGGAATTCGGCGACCGCTTCCTGATCTAAGTTTCTATGATCCAGCTTATGTTGCGTCAACGACGCTGGTCATGCAAACATTTGGCTTTGTCGAGGACGATATCTATCTTTGTCCAGCGCCGCTTTACCATGCCGGACCTTTGCGATCCTGCAGCGCGATGCACATGATGGGAGCGACTGTCGTTGCCATGCATCAATTTGACGCAGCCACCGCGCTGCAAATTATCGACGAACGCGGGGTGACTGTGGCGCAATTTGTACCCACGCATTTCAAACGTATGCTTGATTTGCCGGCAGAGGAGCAGGCCCGCTGGCGCCACGACAATCTGCGAATTGCGGTTCATGCCGCAGCGCCTTGCCCACCTCAGATCAAGCAAGCAATGATTGAGTGGTGGGGGCCGATATTACTTGAGTATTATGCGGGTACCGAAGGTGGCGGCGTGATGATCAACGCAGAGGATTGGCTCCGTCGTCCGGGATCGGTCGGCCGACCTTGGGCGGGACTCGATGTCGGTATTCGCGATTGCGACGATAACATGGTCCAAACCCCGCAACAGGAAGGGCTGATCTATTTTCGTAACATTTCAGGCATAGGGCTCAACTTCAGTTATCATAAGGATCCGGAAAAAACCGCAGCCGCTCATCACGGCAACTGGTTTACGCTCGGCGATATCGGATATCTGGACGACGCGGGCTATCTCTTCCTTACCGACCGCCAGACTAATCTGATAATTTCAGGTGGGGTAAACATCTATCCGCAAGAGGCCGAAGATTTGCTGGTGGCTCATCCCAAAGTGCATGACGCCGCAGTCATAGGCGTGCCGGATGAAGAGATGGGTGAAGCAGTCAAGGCATTGGTAGTGCCGGCAAGCAACGCCGCCCCTTCCCCCGAGTTTGCAAATGAACTGATCGAACACACCCGCAAGCTGCTTGCTAGCTATAAATGCCCGCGCTCGATTGATTTTGTCGACAGTTTGCCAAGAACCGATACCGGCAAGCTGCAAAAGCGCTTGCTGCGCGACCAATATTGGCAAGAAAAAGAAAGTCGGCTTGCCTGATTTGGCATGAGCCCGATGATTAGGAGAACATCCGTGACCGAAAAAGCCACGACGGCGATGGGTGCTGGGCCAAAGCAGAAGCGCGGGGTCCTGCATAAACTCGGTTTGGGACTTATTTCTTTTGTCGGTCTTGGCCTTTTAGCGATTTATGAACCTTGGCCGAAACCACCTATCGGTGCTATTGAAAGCTCTAGCGATGAGCAGGGTCAGTGGCCAATTTTTGCAGGCACGCCAGGAGGCACTCGTTTCTCTCAACTAACTCAGATCAATCGCGAAAATGTTCAAGGGCTATCGGTCGCCTGGACTCACTCGACAGGGGAAGTCGAACGCACTGGTGCCGAAAATACAGCAATGTTCGCTTCTTTTCAGGCAACACCAATACTGGTGGCTGACAATCTTGTTGGATGTACGCACAGGCATCGCGTATTCGCGCTTGATCCCGCCACGGGAAAACAAAAATGGGTGTTTGATCCTGAACTGACACCAACTCCACGCGGCGATTCGATGCTCAAATGCCGCGGTGTTGCGACTTTTGAGGACCAGTCTCTGCCTGCAGGTGCTGCTTGCCGGACACGCATCCTGTTAGGCGCTTCAATGCAGGTTTTTGCCATCGATGCCAGAAGCGGAAATTTATGCGAAGAATTTGGCAACAACGGAATCGTCGAGGTGCCCAGCCCAGGGGCAGAGGCGAAAGACGAAGTGCAATTGCGCTCCCCCCCTGTAATTGTCGATGACGTCGTCGTATTCGGCTCTACTATGTTCGATATTTATCGCACGGATTCGCCCAGCGGAAAAGTGCGTGCCTTTGACGCACGCACCGGAGAATTGCGTTGGGAATATGATCCAATACCCCGTGACAAGGCCAATCCCGCCTATGCTAGTTGGGGCGATGATAGCGCAGAATATGTCGGGGCGGCGAATGCTTGGTCGCTGCTTTCAGCAGATCCGGTCAATAAGCTGATTTTTGTGCCGACATCGGCGCCTTCCGCAGATTTCTGGGGGGTACATCGAGCTGGAGATAATCTTTGGTCAAGCTCAATTGTTGCATTGGATGCCACTACGGGCAAGCAGGTATGGGCCTATCAGCTGACGCATCATGATGTTTTTGATCAGGATCTTGCGTCGATGCCGATCCTGCTTGAACTGACCGTGAAAGGCAAAAAGATACCTGCGTTGGTGCAACTGACCAAGCGCGGCCATGTTTTTGTTTTTAACCGATTAACCGGCGAGCCAGTCCATCCCATCGTCGAACGGCCAGTGCCTCAGTATACGGACGTGGAGGGTGAGGTTTTATCCCCAACCCAGCCATTCCCCACTGTTATTCCGCCGCTGGTGAAGGCGGGACTTAAGCCCGATGACGCATGGGGTTTTACTCCTTGGGATAAGGGCAAATGCCGTGACCTCATCAAAAGTTATCGGAGCGACGGACTATTCACACCGCCAACAAAGCAGGGAACAATTTTCATGCCGGCAGGTGCTGGTGGTAATAATTGGGGCGGAGCAGCAGTCGATCCACGCAGCGGCATTATGTATGTGCCGACCCTGCAAATGCCACAGATCATCAAACTGGTCCCACGTGAGGTTACTGGCACACCGCGCGAACCCGGCCAGGGCGCGGAAGAAGGCATTTTCCCGATGAAAGGGACGCCTTACCAAGCCGATCTTAGCTGGCTGGTCTCCCCATTTGGTGCTCCTTGCTCAGCACCACCTTGGGCCACAATGTCAGCGGTCGATCTAGCTTCAGGCGAAATATTGTGGACTAAAACGTTGGGTACGGTTGCCAATCTGACGAGTTACGCGCCTCCACTAAAATTGGGGGCTCCCTGGTCCGGAGGACCAATTGTGACGGCAGGTGGACTGACCTTTATGGCTGGAACCACCGATCGCAAAATTCGTGCGTTCGATACCGAAACCGGCGACATACTCTGGAGCGATACGCTGCCCGCCGGCGGGATGGCTGTTCCGATGACCTATTCATGGAAAAGTGAACAATATGTGGTGATCGCTGCTGGGGGGAATAACTTATTCCCAGGGCCGATGGGAGACTCTGTTGTTGCT
>Ga0209390_10009738_pt1 | contig 11452 bp, 11 predicted proteins | sample BON01_FD_187212 | JGI IMG/M metagenome (GOLD analysis project Ga0209390, IMG submission 187212) | Freshwater microbial communities from Lake Bonney liftoff mats and glacier meltwater in Antarctica - BON-01 (SPAdes) (version 2) | ecosystem: Environmental > Aquatic > Freshwater > Ice > Glacier... | reverse complement strand
ATCAAAAACCGGCTGTTGTTAGCGATGAGTTTGAGTCGCCCGTATTGGTGGCGGTAGTCCCACCCGATCCAGCGGTCACGCGCGGCGCACTTCAGAGCCGAGGCGGAAAAACTCAGCAGCGCGGCCCACTGCCCATCAACGAGGGCAACGTACCACAGCGTGTGGCCGATCTTGGCCAGATCGCCCAGGTAGTGGTGCTGCTGCATTAGTTCGCGGTAGCGTGGCTCCTCGCTACTGATGACCGGACGAATGGATATTTGCTTCAGATCGATCTGCATTTACCACTTTATACGTGGGTAAACGAGGTTTGTCCAGCCTTTTCGGTTACCTACATGATTCTCATCGGGATTGTTGTTGGGGTGAATTCACCGTGACGGCGTCTTACTGCGACACTTCGGGATAAACACGACGTGGTACAGTACTTGCACTCCCTTTTCGTGTGATTTAGGCTCTCAATCTTGTCCATCCAGTTTCTCCTTTCGTGCTGCTTGGCGGCTCACGATTGGTAGTTTCTGCGATGGACACCTACGTAAATGTCAAACTTCTACTGCCTCCTCGGCAAAGCCGGGGGGTCTCCCAACTGACTAGACATTTACACCCACGAGTTCGTCGTGGCGTCGTGGCTCAATATGGTCGAGCGATCTTTTCGCGACATCACCGACAGGCGAATTCGCCCGGGGGTGTTCACCAGCGTGCCCAAGCTGGAAACCGCCATTAACGAATATGCACAGCCCACAACGCCAATCCCAAGCCGTTTATCTGGACAGCCAAGGCATCGGACATTCTGGCCAAAGTCACTCGCGCATGGGCTCCGGTCGATAAGAGCGCTTCTATTTGACGCACTACACAGCGACTTACTCCCGATTCAATCAGTCGGTCGTACCAGGCAGCCGTCGCGCACAGGCTCCTGGCTTCCCGATCAGCCGGATGGTCTTGGCACATGGCTTCGCATTGCGCGATGGCTTCAAGGTGATGACCTTCCCTGAACTTCTTCTTCAATGAGTCGATGTCTGACTCCATGGTGCCGGGGACTATTGCCCAGGTGCGGGCGGCTGGAGCAGGACCTTTACGCAGCGATAGACCTCCAGTGATCCGCCTGGTCCCTGAGACGTTCGTGAGCTCCTTCAAGAATTCGGAGAACCTGCTGCAGAACGGCGAATAGAGCTTGGCCGACTGTGTTGATGGCAATTGCATTCTGCACATCCTTGGTACGCATATTGAGTCCCCCACCGGAGGCGAAGGTACCAGACAGCATGAATTGTTTGAGTTTGTCCCCTGATGGCCACCTCAAATTCCCCTACCCTGAGGGCAGCGTGACGATGGTCTGAGCGACCGCGTTTCGCTGCCCCCGGACAACTCCGGGCAGGACGTTACCTTCACTCCCCTTACACAAGGGGAAACTGGATTGAACGTCTTGAAACCACACCTACAAACGACACTATCAACGCTGCTGCAGGCCGGCAAGAGCCACCGCGAGATCGAGCGCATCACCCGGATTGATCGCAAGACGATCCGCGCCTACCACCAGCGCCTTGCCGGCGGGCAGTCAAATTGCCCCGGGGTGGCCACCGGCCCGCAGGCTCAAACTCCCCCACCCCGGCCACCGGCGGCGTACCCCCAGACGGTCTCATGCTGCGAACCCCACCGCGTCTTCATCGAGACCCAGCTGCGGCTCAAACGCAACTACACCGCCATCTACCAGGACCTGGTCGATACCTTCGGGTTCACCGGCGCGTACAACAGCGTCAAGCGCTTTGCCGGGGGGCTTTGCGCGCGCGAGCCGGAACAATTCGACCGCCTGGAGTTCGCTCCCGGCGAGGAGGCTCAGGTGGACTACGGCGAGGGTGCGCCCACCCGGGTTCTGGGCTCCACGCGTTACCGTAAACCGCGCCTATTCGTGATGACGCTGCGCTATTCGCGGCGCAGCTTTCGCCGCGTGGTCTGGAAGTCCAGCCAGGAGGTCTGGGCGCGGTTGCATGAAGAGGCCTGGCGCTACTTCGGTGGCGCCTGCCAGTACGTCGTGCTGGACAACCTCAAGGAGGGCGTGATCAAGCCCGACCTGTACGAGCCCCAGCTCAATGCGGTGTACGCCGCCACGCTGGCCCACTACGGCGTGGTGGCCGACCCGGCGCGGGTACGGGACCCGAATCGAAAGGGGACGGTGGAGCATGCCATCGGCCACACCCAGGCCACCGCGCTCAAGGGGCGGCGATTCGAGTCCATCGCCGAGCACAACGAATTCCTGGAGCACTGGGAGACCAAGTGGGCGGCCTCGCGCATCCACGGCAGCGAGCGGCGCCAGGTGCAGGCGATGTTCCTGGAGGAGAAGCCCCATCTGCGGGCATTGCCTTTGACTGGCATGCAGTATTTCACCGAGGAGACGCGCACCGTCTGCGACGACACCTGCATCCGGGTTGACCACAGCAGCTACGCGGCCCGTCCCGCCGCCATTGGCTCGCAGGTGCTGGTGCGATTGTTCGAGCACCGCCTGGAGATCCGCGATCTGCAGACCCAGGCCTTGCTGCGCACCCATGAGAAGGTCGAGCGACCCGGCTCCGTGGTGTTGCCAGCCGAGGAGCGCTTGTTCAACCCTTCGCGCGAGACACGGCGCATTCTGAACCAGGCCAAAGAGATAGGACCGGCCGCCCACCAGCTGTGCGAGACCCTGTTCGCCAGAGAGGGCCGGGTGGGCCAGCGCAAGCTGTGGGGCATCGTGGGCCTGGCACGGCGCAACCCACGCCGCTTGGTCAACGCCGCCTGCGAACGCGCGATGCACGAGGGGGTGACCAGCTACGGCCACATCAAGGCGCTCACCGAGCATCTGGTGAACGAAGCCCTCATCGCGCTGGACGCGCCAATCCAGGCTGAGCTGCCACTGACCCAGAGCCATGCGCTGATTCGCGACGGCGGCGACTACGCCGACCTGTTCAGCCTGGGCGCGCAACAGAGCGCCCAACGTCCTGAACATCCTGAACTTGCCGTTATCAATGAAGAAAGCCAGCCATGACCATGACCATGATCGAGATCGACCGCACCCTTCGCGCACTGCGCCTGTCGGGCATCCGCGCCACGCTGGACACCCGCATCCTGCAGGCCCAGTCCACTGGACAGCCCTTCCTGGAGACGTTCTCACTGGTCTTGCAGGACGAACTCGACCGGCGCCGTTCCCGGCTCATCGAGCGCCGGTATCTCAAGTCCGGGCTCGATGAGCGGGCGACCCTGAACGACTTCGATTGGCGCTTCAATCCAAAGGTGCCGCGCCAGGCGTGCTTCGAGCTGCACACGCTCAAATTCATCACCGAGGCGGGCAACGCAATGATCATTGGTAAACCCGGAACTGGCAAAAGCCACATCGCCAAGGCACTGGCCTACCAGGCCACGCTGCAGGGCTACGACGTATGCGACGTGGAGGCCGACAGCGCGTTTGCCCACTACAGCCTGGCTAACCCGCAGGAGCAAGGCAAGTTGCTGCGTGACCTGTTTGAGCCCGATCTGCTCGTGCTCGACGATCTGTTTCTGGCCCGGCGTATCGCCGACGCCGGAGCCGAGATGCTGCAGGCCATCGTGCACCAGCGCTACAAGCTGCGTAGAAGCATCGTGGTGACCTCCAACAGAGTGGTACAGGACTGGGGCAAGTACCTGGGCGACAACACGACGGGGACCACCATCCTGGACCGCCTCATGCACCGATCAACCCTGCTGGAGTTCGAAGGACGCAGCTACCGACTCAAGGAGGCCGCCGCGCGCATGGCACGCGACACATCAAACGACTGATAATTCGCCCGTCCTGCCTGGAGGAATTTGACTGGCCAAAGGTGGGGGAATTTGAAGTGGCCAACGGGGTGTCCGTAGTCGTGGAGTTGCGACCGGTGGACGCGTTCATGACATGCACCATCAGGGACTGGTCCAACCCGAAGGCTTCGCCGATCGCCAATTCTTCGCAGGTCGCAACGAGAACTGCGGCACCAACATTATTGTTCACTGGGATGTCCATTTAACCGGAGTTGACGATTTGCCTCCACGGGCGACCGGGCGAGGGTCGCTCCAAGCTGGGCGGATGTCCCCGTTGGTTCGGCGGCATGGGCGGAACAGCCTTTGGGCTCCGGTTCATAACAAGGTCTTGGTAGCGCACCGGCCCATGAGCGACAGCAAGCTCGAGTATCCGGTAGAACAGCATCCCGCGGCTACGTGACCGGCGGCGATTGAAACGGAACACGAACTCGTTCAAGTAACTTGGCAAGTGTGCAGAATCCACCGCTCCCTGGTGAGTACCCAGTAGCCATCGTTTTGCAAGGGAGGCTATCCGATGCACGCCGGGCAAAAGCTCTCCGGGGTCCTCGCCTCGCGCCGAGGCCGCCCGCTGGCTTCAGCTATCGTGGATGTATCCTTTCTTCTCCAATCCCCGGTAACCCTGCCAGGCGTCGGTGATGACCGTCGTCCCTGGCTCGACGTTAGTCATCACGAAGGCGTGCAGCGATTCTGCGGAGGCATCCGCCACGGGCGCCATTCGACAGCGCCCGAATCCCTTTGGCTCTAGGATCTCGATCGCGATGCACGTCAAGACCTTCTTCCCTTTGGCACGGCCTCCTGAAAGCCCGGCCTCTTTGCCTCCGATGTAGGTTTCGTCCACCTCAACCTTCCCGCAAAGGCGCTCACGATCGGGGCGAATCAGTACAGACCTCAGTCGATGAAGGATTGCCCACACGGTCTGGTAGGAACCAATCTCCAGGGTCCGCTTCAAGCTCAGCGCCGAAACCCCGTCTTTGCCGGTAGCAAAATACCAACAGGCCGCAAACCAAACCGTGAGTGGCGTACGGGTCCGGTCAAAGATGGTGCCTGCCATCACTGATGTGCGGCTACCGCATCCAGCGCACATGAACCTACCGTCACCAAGCCGCCATCCTCCCAACTGTCCACAGGACGGGCAGACAAATCCGCAAGGCCATCTCAGCCATTCCAAGTAGTCTGGGCAGTCCGCATCTGTCCGGAACCAAGCCTGAAACTCCCCAAGTGCCTTGGATAGTGTATGCTGGCGTGGGGACGTTCCATCGTCACAGTTTACGCTTAATTCCGGTTAAATGGACACCCCAGATTGTTCAATGCTTTCATGGCGTGCCCGAATCCCAGCGCTCCGAAATGGTGGATGGTCGAGGCCATCGCACCCAGCATTTCGCTTACACGCTCAAGCTCCGCGCTGTCGCCGCCCACCTTGAGCGTCAGCTTGCCGACCCGTGCTGCCCGGACCCCGCCCGAGACCGGAGCGTCGAGCAGTCCCGGAATCGCCCACCGCCAGAACATAAAGGGAAATGGGGCCGACGAGCTGGTGATCTCGACGCACATTGACCACGCCTTGCGCGGCGGGCGAAAGGGCCGAGCACGCCGAACACCAGCAGGTAACACGACTCGCTCATGTGGCCGTTGTAGTCGACCCACTGCGGTGCGACCGTGGTCGAGAGCAGGCACAACGGCGCTTCGATCGGCGCCTGCGGATCCCAGGCATGGTGGCCCGTGCCTTCGAGCGGGGTCGTCAGGCTGTGAGCGGGTTTTTGCGATGGGTCCATGGTGCGAGCTGGGCGTCAACCCGGCAAGGCAATCGTGCGACCGGCGTAGGTCGGCCGCGGCAGGCTCCGGTGCGCCACCGTCAGCACCTGCACCTTGGCCATGACCGTGGGCGCGAATGGCGCGGCGCGCGGGCCGGACATGTCGACGTTGAGCAGCATCTGCTCGTTGGCCGCCAACAGCGTATCGGTGCCAGCCAGAACCATCGTCTGGTAGATCTGCAGTCGCTTCGCATCGCTGCCCAGGATCTGCGTGCGAACCTCGATCGCCTTGCCCTGCTTGACCTCCTGCAGGTAGTTGATGTGCGACTCGAGCGTGAAGATCGAGTGCCCGGTCGCCTTGCGGCCGGCATCGTCCAGGCCGATCAGCGCCATCACGGCATTGGTCGCCTCGCTGAACACGACCATGTAGTAGCCGTCGTTCAGGTGGCCGTTGTAGTCGACCCACTGCGCCAGCACCGTGCCGCGCCAGGTGGTCAGCAAGGTTACGGGGGCTTCACTCATCGAGCGAGATCCCGTGTTTGACCTTGGTCGCGCGAATCGCCTCCTGCACCGCCATCAGGCAGTCGTCGCGGTAGCGTTCCAACGCTGCAATGCTGTGGGTGCCCAGCTGCTCAGTGGTGCCATCGACGACCTTGTCGATCAGGCCATCGGTCAACTCCGGCGCCTCCAGCTTGGTCCACGGGAGCTTGAGCGCCGGACCGAACTGCGACATGAAGTGGCGCATGCCCGCGTCGCCGCCTGCCAGCGTATAGGTCAGGAAGCTGCCCATGAAGGACCAGCGCTGCCCGGCCCCGAAACGGATCGCGTCGTCGATCTCGCCGGTCGTGGCCACACCGTCGTTGACCAGGTGCAGCGACTCGCGCCACACCGCCTCAAGCAGCCGGTCGGCAATGAAACCCGGCACTTCCCTGCGCACATGCAGCGGCCGCATGCCGAGTGACCGGTACACCGCGATGGCCGCAGCGATCGCATCCGGCGCGGTCTTGTCACCGCCAACCACCTCGACCAACGGCAGCAGGTAGACCGGGTTGAACGGATGGCCCACCACGCAACGTTCGGGGCATGTGCTGTTGGCGTAAAACTCGGTCGGCAGCAGCCCGGACGTGGACGAGCCGATCAGCACATCGGGCCGCGCCGCCGCGCTGATCCTGGCGTGCAGATCGAGCTTGAGACCAAGAACCTCGGGCGCGCTTTCCTGAATGAAGTCGGCATCCCCGACACATTCCTCGATGGTGGCGACAAAGCGCAACCGATCTGGCGACGCGCCCGCCGCCAGTCCCTTGCGCTGTAGCGCGTCCCAGCATTTGGCGATACGCGCGCGCAAGGCGACCTCGGCGCCGGGCGCCGGATCCCATGCCACCACGTCCAGCCCGTGGGCCAGCGCACGCGCGACCCAGCCGCTGCCGATGACGCCGCTGCCCAGCGCGGCGAAGGTCTTGATGTTGGTCACGAATGCCATGGGGTTTCCTTTGTGGTCGACTCAAATTGCACATGCTGCGAAATGCCAACTCAGGCGCGCGTCTTCAATCCCATCGCCACCCGACCCTGGGCCGGCGTCATCGGTTTGGCGCCCATGCATTCGATCAGTTTGACCGCGCGCTCGACCAGGCTGCCGTTGCTGGCCGGCACGCCCTTGTCCAGCCACAGGTTGTCCTCCAGACCGACCCGCACATGGCCGCCGAGCAGCACCGCCTGCGCCGCCATCGGCATCTGCAAGCGGCCGATGCCAAAACCGGCCCAGGTCGCGCCCGGCCGGCAGGTTGTCGACCATGGCCTTCATCGTGGTGGTGTCGGCCGGTGCGCCCCAGGGGATGCCCAGGCAAAGCTGGAACAGCGGGTCCACCAGCAAGCCCTCGGCGATCATCTGCTTGGAAAACCACAGGTGACCGGTATCGAAGATCTCCAGTTCAGCCTTGACGCCGAGTTCGGTGATGCGTTTGGCACCGGTGCGCAGCGCCGCCGGCGTGGAGACATAAATCGTGTCGCCGTCGCCAAAATTGAGCGTGCCACAGTCCAGCGTGCAGATATCGGGCAACAGCGCCTCCACATGCACCAGCCGCTCCAGCGGGCCGACCAGATCGGTGCCCGGGCCGAATCGCGTCGGGTTCTCGCCCGGCCCGATCTCCAGGTCGCCGCCCATGCCGGCGGTCAGATTGACGATGATGTCCACACCGGATTCGCGGATACGCTCCATGACCTGCGCGTACAGCGCGGTGTCGCGGCTGCCCTTGCCGGTTTTCGGGTCCCGCACATGGCAATGCACGATCGTAGCGCCGGCCTTGGCCGCCTCCACGGCGGCGGCAGCGATCTGGGTCGGCGTGACCGGCACATGCGGATTCTTGCCGACGGTGTCGCCGGCGCCGGTGAGCGCGCAGGTGATGATGACGTTGTGGTTCATGCGGTGTCCTTTGCAAGGCCGCCTGGCGGCGGCGAATTGGCTGGACCCGTTCGTTTCGCGACACAAACCGGCGCAGCACATGAACTTTAGCGCCGGCACCCAGGTGGCGTGCGACCGGGTACGACCATTCGTTGACCGGCAGCGACCCTGGGGCGGTCAAACCTTCGCCACTTCGACGTGCCACTAACTTCCCCACCTTGTATGCGGCAACCCGAACCGCAGATGACTTTGCAGAGGCTTTTGTCAGCTGTGTCCACGTGGAGCGTATCGGTCGCCCCTGGAGCATCACGATCGAGCGCGACGGACAGATCGCGATGGTGATCGGGTCATGCTAGAACCAAGCGCGCTGCGCACAGAAGCGGCGCCTGCCGGAACAGCTACTCGGGCTGGCTGGCAAGAGCAGATAGTCCACGATCGCGACGGTATTCAACCGATGTGCGCAAGGTCGGCAATGGCAACACGTCCGATGCAGCGCGCTTTGATAGCATCTGCGCTACCATTTTGCCATGCCGACCGTTGTCGTGGACACCTCCAATATTCTGGTCGCCGCACTGCTGCGCGATGACGGTAGCGCACGACCCGTGCTGCGTGCTTGTCTCGGCGATCAATACCGGCAAATGCTGGGTCCCACACTGTTGGCCGAATAAGAGGACGTGCTCTGACTAGTCGCATTGTTCGCGAATTCGGTGTTGACGCCCAAGGAGCGCGACGAAGTGTTCGATGGTTTGCTGAGTCGGTGCCGTTGGACGGAGGTGTTTTACGCCTGCCCCCAACCTGCCGGACAAGGCAGACAACCACCTGATCGAACTGGCGTTGGCAGCATATGCCGATGCCATCGTGACGCGCAACCTGCGCGACCTCGCCGCTGGCGAGTTGAATTTTCCCTCGCTCAGGTTGCATACTCCCAAGCGATTTCTGGAGGTGTTTCCATGTCAGCCCTGACAAACCGTTTGCCTGACGACAAGCATAAACGGCTCAATGCGCTGGCGCGCTCCAACGCGATCAGTGTTAACAAACTGATGGACGAACTAGCCACAGTCGCGCTGGCCAACTTCGACTCTCGCGTGCGCTTCGAAGCCCGGGCCGCTCGTGGCAAACCGCAGCGCACCTTGTCACTGCTGGACAAGCTCGACCAGGCCGGCTGACCGGTCGAGCCAAACCGATCCGAGCATCGAAAGGCCGGCCGAGCCCCAGCATGCCTGCCTTCAGCGCGCCCTCGGGGGCTCACGATCAAGGCGCTGCCCCTTGCGTCCGGTACCGGCGCGCTCCTCCTTGGGGCTGCAACCGTACATCGCGCGGTAACTGCGCGAAAAATGCGACGGCGACTGGAAGCCGCAAGCCGTGGCGATCGCGGCAATACCCATGCCCGATTGCTGCAGCAGCGTACGTGCCCGCTCCAGCCGCAACGCACTATAGAAGTGGGTCGGCGTGTCGGACAAATGCGCGGCGAATAGCCGCTCGAGCTGGCGCCGCGTGATACCGGTCATGCGCGCCAGGTCATCCGGCGCCAGCTGGTCCTCGATATGGTCCTGCATCAACCCAATCACCTTGACCAGCCTCGGGTTGTGCACGCGGTACCGGGTCGTGATCTCCATCTGCTGGTGGTCCGACGGGCTGCGGATGCGGCCGAGCACGAACTGCTCCGACACCTGGACCGCCAGGTCATGGCCGTGGCGTGCCGCGATACGCGAGAGCATCATGTCTATTGCGGCCGTGCCACCGGCGCAGGTGATGCAACGCGCGCCCACCTCGAATAGTTCCTGGCTCACCACGATCTTCGGGAAACGTTCGGAGAATGCCGCCCGCGCCTCCCAATGCAGCGTCACCGGCCCGGCGCCGACGACACCTGCCTCGGCCAATGCAAAGACACCGGTGTCGACTGCGCCCAAGGTCGCGCCCCCACGGTACGCCGCGCGCAACCAGACGCCCAGCGCCGGGCTGTACGCCGTCAGCGGGTCGAAGCCGGCCACGACGATGAGCAATGCCAGCTGCGCCGGCTCGCGCAGGCCAGCGTCGACTTTGAGCGCCATGCCGTTGCTGGCGGATACCGCGGCGCCATCGATTGAGAGCAGTTGCCAGCGATAGGCGCCGGGCTGGAACCGGTTCGCCACGCGCAAGGGCTCTATGGCCGAGACGAATCCCATCATCGAGAAGCCGGGCAACAACAGGAAATGGATCTGCTCGCCGTCGGCCGGGACGGCGCGTGTCACTGCCGGCGAAGGGGTAGGCATGACAAAGTCGCCGCTCAGAGAATGAGAGTTTTTCGAAAAAGCAGTTTGGATATCATTATCCAGGGGTCATTGCCCCTTGGTCCTTTTGAATAAATCGCTCCACGGGCGTTCTACGGGGTCGATCTTGCGATTTCATTCGGTCGCGGACGCAATAACGAATTTCCCCGCCCCACGGGGCGGGGAATTTACCCGCCATGATTGAAAAACTCTCACTCTCTCAGCCCAAGTAATCCGGCTCGTCGCGGTCCAGAATGTCCTTGAGCGCCTGGAAATGCAGCTCGGAGAACCGGGTCGGATAGTTGTTCCACTGCGCACCAGCCAGCGCGGCGACTGGCTCCGGGATCAGGGCCAGCGGTCGACCGGTGGATAACGCCAGCACCTGCAGCTGGGCCGCCTTCTCCAGGTAATACAACTCGTCGAAAGCCTGGGCCACCGACGGCGCGACGACGATCACGCCATGGTTGCACATCAACAGCACGCTCTTGTTGCCATCGAGCAGGCCAGCCACCCGCGCACCTTCAGATGTGTCGAGCGCCATGCCGCTGCAATCACGGTCGTACGCGATGCGACCATGAAAGCGGCAGGCATTCTGGTCCAGCATCAGGAACGCGAAGTCCTGCAGGCAACACAACGCGGTGGCATGCGGCATGTGCGTGTGCAGGATGCATCGCGCCTGCGGCAGACACCGGTGCAGTTCGGCGTGCAGATACCAGGCGGTCGGGTCGGGCGCGTTGGGGCCGCTCACTGCATGCGGATCCTTGGCATCGAGCAGCAGCAGATCGCTGGCCCGGATGCGGGAAAAATGGCTGCCGACCGGATTGAGCAGGAAACGGGCACCATCGCCGGACACCGCCGCGCTGAAATGGTTGGCGATCGACTCGTGCATGCCCAGCCGCGCCGCCCAGCGGAAGGCGGCAGCCAGGTCGATACGGGTTCGGGTTTCCAGGGTCGGGGCCGGCATGATCATCCTCCAGGGTGGTGCACAGCTGGTTCAAAGTTGGTTCACAGACGCCGCAGCCCGGGCAGATGCGGGATCTTGCAGTGCGTGCCCTGACAGTATCGTGCGAACGCTTGCGCAGGGTATTCCCGGGGCCATACGCCACCGTGACCGCTTCACCCACCGGACACTGCCTCCGTATGGACCAGCACGTTTTCGACACCATCATCGTGGGCGCGGGCACGGCTGGCTGCCTGCTCGCCAACCGGCTCAGCAAGGATCCCGCCCGGCGCGTGTTGCTGATCGAGGCCGGCCGAAAAGACAA
>Ga0209390_10009731_pt1 | contig 11458 bp, 19 predicted proteins | sample BON01_FD_187212 | JGI IMG/M metagenome (GOLD analysis project Ga0209390, IMG submission 187212) | Freshwater microbial communities from Lake Bonney liftoff mats and glacier meltwater in Antarctica - BON-01 (SPAdes) (version 2) | ecosystem: Environmental > Aquatic > Freshwater > Ice > Glacier... | reverse complement strand
CCCAAATCTGAGCAAAATCGAAAAAGTTGCGGAAACGTGCGAATTTGACGGAAAAGAGCCGCTGTTCGTCGAAAGAACCATAGCAATCTCAAAAAGAGTTTTGGGATGAAGTTCAGTTCAATCTCATTTATTTTTAAGTCCGATGGGGGCCCGGACCCTCAGCCGGCTGAACTCCAAAATTTCTTCAAGAATTTGAGTTCACCCGGCTGATCTCAAATGGTTTTTTCAAATGTTGAGTTCAGCCGGCTGAACTCAAATTTTTCTCGTCACCCTTTTTTTTCACCAAAATCGGATTCTGGCTTTTTTTGTGCCATTTTGAGTGCCGGCTGAACTCACATTTTTTGACTTCAGCCTACACACTTCAACCTGTGTAGGACACACTTCAGCCTGTGATCTCGTCGTGCCCAAACTACCTGCATGCGGATGTGAGTGATGGCGAAGACTTGTCTCGCCATCAACAGGAAGTGACTGATGGGCAACTTGTCACGAGGAGTCTTGTGCCCGGTACAGTAGACTCTGATGTGGCATTGGAGTGTCACCTTTGTTGCCCCCCCCCCTGTACCTACAGGGAAGGTGTCTTCCTTGGACAGCAATTGAGTGCTCTGTGCCTCGAAACTGAACTGGAAAAAAGAAAAAAAGAAAAGTGACGGTTGTCCTTGTCTGTTCCCCTTGTTAAGGGGGACAGAATGGGGACTCAGTGCGCAAAGGGGGTTTCAGGGCGTGTGGTATGTTGTACAAGTGTGTTTCGAGGGCTGCTATGTATGTGAGGATGTGGGGGAGGGTAGCATGAAGCCATGCTTGGTGAAATTTTTTGGGAAGAGTTGTGGGGGGGTCTGCAAGCATGATTGATGTTTACACACGAAAATCTCTTTTTTTGATTGTCACGTATTTTGTCACATCCTTCCCGAAAAACGTCACATTTGGTCCCAGCCGGTACGAAACTTTTTTGAACGGGAAGAAATATAACGATTCGGCTGGGACTGAAACATGTTTTCTCTTCCCGTTTTGTCACTTATTCGTTCTCACACTTTTTATTTTTAAGGCACCGAATTATGTGTTGGCCCAGACCCTTACGGAAAGGGTAGAATAACCGGGAACTAAACCAACCCCCGACCCACACCCCCCCATTGGGTGCCCGTCCAACTCCCTCGGCCCAGTGTGGGCCAATATGTACTCGGACCCCTCCTCATCCACGACGCCCACTGCCGCTGGCATTGATAACCCAGGTTGCGTGAAGTGGAGAGAGACCCTTCCTTCACAGAACGAATCTGCAGGAAGAGACATCTCTATGGGACAACTTGTTACGAAGGTACTTGTGTCCCGTGAGTCGCCTTTGCCAACCTGCCAGCTTTGGCCTGGCTGTAATAGCCCTGTCCCGAGGTGTTGAGAGCCCGGTCCCGACAGGTGTCCACACCCTCGCGTGGACTGCGGCTGGATGAGTGTTGTGAGAACCCCCCCAAAAAAAATTGGTTGCGTTTGGTGTGGACGAACCCAGTTCCAGTGAACTTGCTAAGGGACTGAAAGAGGGGGTGTTTCAGATGTGAGGCGGGGGGTGTGTTTGCGGGGAAGAAGAGGATGGGTGCAGAGAGGGCGGAGGAAAATGGTTAGTTTGTATTTCGGTACTTCGTGTTTGTTTTCTTGTGTCAGTATTGATTGTCAAAGGTGGTATCAGGTGCACGTTGGTGGTGTGTTCAATTAAGTCTGGGTGCGAGTCGCATATTTTGTTCAGATATTTAGGTTGAGCGGATTGTGGGTTGCTGGTTACAGCTTTTGTGAAAATGTCCACGCGGGCCGTCATTGTGATCCCAGGGATGCACGCCTCGCTGTCCGCCTGTGCACCACTGATGGTGCACCTGCAGACTGCGTGGAACCCAACCACCAGAATCAAGGAGGTCTGAAGCCAATACGGTCATTACCCCGGAAAGAGGCGTGTAAGAGGGCGACGTGGTGTTGTATGAGGTGTAGCATGGGATTGGGATTCTTGACTTTGGGGGTCGCAATTGATGCTGTACTTTGTCTGTACTGTACGACGCTCTCAGACTGGTGTGTTGTGCGCAGCAAGGATGGAGATGTACAGTGATTCTCCAAGCGCATGTCTTGGCTCGTTCAGCATAGGCTTTGAAGCGAAGAGAAGTTCTTGTTGCCTGGGCCTGAAGCCTGGTTGTCTTCGCGCAGGGAGCCAGTGCCTGAGACACTGGGAGAGATGGCTGATTCCTGCGCGCCGTCGTGTTGCCGCGAATGTTCTTTCCGTTCGCCATGCACGTGTTGATCCCGAACTGTTGGGATCCTTCAAATCGCAGGGATTCAGGCGCCGATGCGAGGGCTTTTGTCAGGCGCGCGCACCGTTTGCAGCTTCCCATCCGGTAAGTTGTAGTGCGTCGAAGGTGGTAGTATATCTGCAGCTTGGTTGTCGGGGCAGTGCACATTGAAGCTCGCCATCTTCAATTGTTTCGTCGCCCTGTATGATTTATTTTTGGTTTTATGATGAGTCTTATCTCGGAAGCGTGAAGCGGGAAGGCCATTTCGGCTATGATTAACCCTAAGTTCTAATGGGGGACTACCACGAGCGGCTTTAAACGCAGATGGGGGGGTTTGGTCTCAGCCGAATTTAGTGAGATTCATCGGTATTCCGAATCTAGCGGTTTATTACAGGCCAAAGTTAACTTAAAAAAGTCGACTGTGACCACCGACTTGAGGGGGAAAAAAAAGGCTCAAGCGCCTAGGCAGAAAGTTTCGCATGGAGTAAAGGATGGGGAATTGGCTGCAATGCGGATGATACAAGGTCAAATCACCCACATACATTCCCAGGGGATGGCATGCTTGGAGCAGTGCAGATTCTCGTTCGAGAAGAATGTGGTGGAAAACTAATGACTTGGCGCGCTAGCTGTGTGGCAGCTTTCAACAAATAAAAAAAAACATGAGCTACAAGACTAAATTGTGTCATTTGGATAACACCCATGGCTAAAATATAATTATGCCCATGAATGACCATCATGCTTAGTACGGAACTGGAATCGCAATCCAACTGCATGGAGGAAAGAATGAGCAACGGGGAGTTTTCACTACGAAAAGCGTTGAGATGGAACAGAGCGAACAATTTTTGGACAACCTGCACCCCAAAGATCGAACAGCACAGTATACGAAGCCTCCGGGACATCGTGATGTTGACTATAATCGACGTGGAGGGATTGAAGTTACCCATTGGCCTGCGAAACAAATTGCTCAACATAATAAGGGAGTACACCGTTCCGAGGCAAGGTACAAAGAGAGGTACTGAAGAGAAACTCTTGGAGATGAGTGAAAAACATGCGAAACTGGGAAACGTGGGGAACGTGTCAAGAACAATGAAACAACCCTGAACATCAAGGCAGAAAATCTGATTGTTGTGAAAAATGAAACAAAAAACACTGCGTCAACGTGCAGGGATTTCGATATAGGACAGTGGACGCCAGGACATGGTAGGGGTGGGGGAGCAATACACGGAAAACACGAAAAGGCAGCGGCCGCATGCAACGCAGATCAACCACTTTTGTTTGACGGCAGTGCTTGCCCAACATACTGGGGGTTTGTGACTTTTAGACACGGAGTACTGTTGTCTTTTGGAGTGCATTCGGGCACAACAGTCGGAGGTTTGAAGTATTTGGTGTATCTGCAGACAGCTTTCCTCGAACGAAAAATAAAATTGATGAGCACAGTCGACCACACCACCAATTTCACAGCATTGGACACTGAGGCAACTTTGTATGACTGTGGGTTTGGAACAGAAAGCACAATACGTGCAGTACTGTACAATGAAGTGACAGTGAAAATGGTGACGGGGAAAACATACATACTCCAGGTTGTACCTGAAACAACACTGCGAGAGCTCAAGTCCTTGGTACAGAAAATCCTGTGCTTGCCACCGTCTTCAATTTGTGCTGGTAGACAAAATACAAAGGACACTAGTGTATTTGAATAATGAGGTGACAACATTGGCAGAGTCTGGTGTCCAAGACGGTACAACTCTACAATTGGTATTGCGGTTGCGAGGTGGAGACCCAGGGGGAGGAACTGCTATGTTTGGGATGCATCAAAGCCTCACGCAATGCGATGCGGATGGTAGGGCCAATGCTATGGATGACTGTGCGAGCACAACAACTAAATGCGGCCCTCATGCGTCAGAATTTGGCTGCGAGTCGCCAGTGGCCTTGGAAACTGTCTGTGTTTTGGGTAACGCAACGCTGAAGGCAATCACCACCAGGGAAAGGCTGTCATTCAAGTTGCAAGTGGGTGAAACAAAGTTGAGTGCGCTCCCTTGGTCAGTTGCGGGAGTTCTGATGAAGCGTGGTGATGCAGATGGCAATGCACATGCTCTAGCCTGCACTGCTCCTCAGTGTGGCCTTCGTGCGTTGACGGTTGGTTTGGATTCGGCAGTGGTGACAAGAATGGGTAAGATTACGACTCGAGAACGTTCTGCAACACTTACCCACATGAATATCACAAGCTTGAGTACAGTGCCTTGCTCAATTGAAGAAGGTGTGCAAGAGAGTGGCACTAACAATGGCAGTGAAAACCCTCTGGCAGACTGTGCTAGTTCGGCTTCTCCATGCAACATTGGGGCAAGGGCAATTGGTGTGGATGCCATGGTAGTTTAAAAATGACCTGGGATGTTGGTAGTACCATTTTTCAGGAAGCCGTGGTCGTGCAGAGGTTGTTGATCAAAGTAGATGCCACTATGTTGGGTACGCCAACTTCCTTAATTGCGGAGGCTGTGACTGAGAGGGGCGCTGCAGGTGGAAGTGCAATTGATCTGGCTCGATGTGTAAGCACGGCTGCAACATGCGGTCTTAGGGCGTGGGATTTTGGTTCCGAGGCAGCAGAGGGTTTCGAGGTAGACTGCGTTTTTGGTACAACTGTCACTGTTCCTCTAGCTAACATTCGTGCGTCTGGGCAGAAAAGCGATGATAATGCGGCTGCTCCTACTTTTTCTGCCTGTGCGAGCACACCTCGATCATGCACCCTTGGTGCGTCGACTTTCGACTTGACGGAAGTGGGTGCCACAGATTTGAATGCGCTGCCTTCGTCACTTGTGGGGGTTGTGACAGAGCTTGATGCTGCAGATGGCAATGCACATGCTCTCGCTCACGGTGTGGGCACTGCTCCTCCGTCTGGCCTTGGTGCGTCGACGGTGGGTTTAGTCATGGCAGACAAGCCCAAAATAGCCATTGGTAAGGGTAAGATTACGATTGGGGAAGAAGTTGCCGTGAAGTGGACATTGATCCAAGTGGATGCCACGAGTTCGAGTGTGCTGTCTTGCTCACCTGCACAAGTTCTGACAAAGAGTGGATTTTCTTTGGGGGCGAAAGACGTGCCAGAGAATTGCGCTACACTTGCGACAGGGGAAAAAAAAAGGGTTGATAATGCGGCTGCTCCTACTTTACCTGACTATGCGAGCACAGCTCGATCTTACAGCCTTGGTGCAACAACCTCAGACTTGACCGAAGTGGGTGCCACAGATTTGAGTTCGCTGCGTTTGTCACCATGGGGGGTTGTGACAGAGAGAGACGCTGCAGATGGCAATGCACATTGTCTCGCTCACTGTGCGCGCACTGCTCCTCCGTCTGGCATTGGTGCATCGACAGGTGGTTTGATTTCAGTAATGGTGCCAAAAATGGCCAATGGTCTGTTCAAAATTACGATTCGGGAAGAAGTTCCCGTGCAATGGACGTTGATCCAAGTGGCTGCCACTAGTTTGAGTAAGCCGTCTTCCTCACTTGCAGAGGTTGTGCTAGAGAGTGGATCCTTCTCGGTGGCGAAAGACGTGCCAGAGGATGGCGTTACACTTGCGACAGGGCAGAACGGTGATGAGGATGCGACTGAGGCTAATATACCTGACTATGCCAGCACACCTCGATCATGCAGAATCTGTGCGTCGACTTGGGATTTGACCAAAGTGGGTGTCACAGATACTATTGCGCTGCCTTCGTCAGTTGTAAGGGTTGTGACAGAGCGTGACGCTGCAGATGGCTATGCACATGCTCTCGAAAACTGTGCGGGCACTGCTCCTCCGTCTGGCATTGGTGTGTTGACAGTTGTTTTGGTTTCGGCAGTAAAACTCACAATTGTCTCTAATCCGGGTAAGATGACGATTGGGGAAGAAGTCGCCGTGGAGAGGACGTTGATCCAAGTGGATGCCACGAGCCTGAGTGTGCCGTCTAGTTCAATTGCAGAAGTTGTAACAGAGACGCGCGTGCACACACACAAACTATTTGGGTACTTGATGTGAGCCCAGGTGTGGGACGGGTACCTGGAGAGCCAGAAGAATACAGATCGACTAAAGCGCAGTGTACATGTAGACCGTATAGGTGTACACAGTACATTTGTCTATATATATGCTGTGCTGCGGGTTTTGATGATCTGGGCTAATTGCTTTTTTCTTTTAACATGTCTTTTCTTCTTAGAAAAGTAGAAGATGTGACGACAATCAGCAAATCACAGTCTCTCACTTCGGTGAGCATAAAAGACTGCACCTTGAGAGTTCCAAACAAAACTACTATATTATTTCTTTACTACCAATAATAAAACAAATCTTCACTTCACTTCATGATGTCGCCGCTACAGGGAGGCTATTTTGCCACATATCTGCAACAAATTTGAGTGCGACGCCTTACTCTCTTGGGGGAGGGTTGACAGAGAGTGGTACTGCGAGTATTTTACCTGTGTCATCTTACTCAGTTAAGGAGGGCATGACAGAGGATGTCATAAGAGATGTAACGTTGTGGAGAGGAGATTTTGATTGTGTTGCGATTCATAAACTTGTCAACGTGAATGGGGTGTGGACCCAAATGACTAGCAGCAGTTTACCTTTAAAACTTTACTTGGTTACGGAGGGCGTGACAGAGTGCGGCGCAGCACTTGGGACTCGGCCAAGAGGCAATCTTTGTGGAATAGTACTACAAAAAACTTGAATTGCCACCAAAAACAGGGAGTGGATTGCAGTGACGGATAACAGCTTGCGTGAGTCATTTTACTCGGTTACGGGGGGCGTGACAGAGGGTGGCTCTATGGATATGACGAGGCTGACAGGATTACCTGGTTGGACTTCGATGAAAGAAGCCGTCAACGAAAATAGGGTGTGGACCCCACTGACTGACAGTAGCACGTTTACACAACGTTCCTTTGTTTCGGAGGGCGTGACAGACGGGGCTACTGAAGATGTGAAAGGATCAACAGGATACATTGGTGGGGATGTATTTCAACATACTGTCGCTGTAAAAGGGGTGTTGGTTCCAGTGAACAAAAGCAGTTTGTGAATATTAATTTCTTGGGTTCTGGAGTGCGAAAATGGAGTGCTCGTCCAAGTGACTGATAGTAACTTGTGGGCACCCCCTTCTTTGGTTACGAAATGCGTAAAAAATAATAATAATGTGGACGTGACGGTAAAAAAAGGTAACCATGGTGGGTCTACACCTTCAAAAATAGGCACCGTCAAAGGGGTCTCACAGGGTGTCACTAGAGATGTCAAGGGACAGAGAAGTGCACATACTGGGCCTTCTACATGGAATCGGGGTAGGGCTCCGCTACAGGAAGGTGTCAATGTGGATAGACTGTTGATCCCTCTGACTGTCAATTGCTTCGGTGATGGCTTGGTGTTAGAGGGTGGCGGGGTACATGCACCAGGGCAGAGAGGTGAAGAAGACAGGGGTGACGTGTTGATTGGGTTGAAGCAAGCAACATATTGTGTATACGCCACCTGTCACGTGACAGTGAAGATGGTTACAGGCAAGGCAATGACCATGGTTGTACCATCACACATGGATTTAAATGAAATACAACATAGAGCCTGCCTCTACTTCAATTTGTGTCAAACAATCGTGAAAATGGTGCTGCTAAACACGGTGACAATGACAAGTGCTGTGAGGAGCGGTGAGACACTGCTGCGTGAGTGTGAATATGTGGGACGGGTTGTGTTGCAAATTATTCTACGAATCTGTGGGGGCGGTATGGGTGGATGTGGTGGAGGACAATCGCGGCCTGGAGGAATTAATACAACATCCTCTCTGGAAGCCTCGCGAGATGATGGAGATGGGAGCGCAGACCTAGTGAACTCAGTGTTTATTGGATCAGTGAAGCCGACACCTCAACAAGACCCAAATTGGCATGCAAATATGACAACACAGGATGTCAATGCGCAACTCAAGTGGCAAGGTGACTGGGATGTGCTCGAGCGGAAAACAGGAGACCTGATTGTTGTATTTCTGAATTCGACAGGAAGAATGACCCAAAAATGGCTAATGGGGAGACCAATTCATTGTCAAGACTGCCATATGCAGTGTTTCTGACTCAGAGTGGTGTGGCAGACATGGTTGCAATTGCAGATGCACAGGTGAATAGTGCAAGATGGCACAATGTCAACATGTACTGCAAAAAACGTGATGTTACTGGTTTTTATGGTCCAACTTCAAATGCTGTCTCTAGAAAGGAAAACATTGTGTCTGCACAAGGCACATCGTCAAGTACATCAGGTGGTACACTCCTACTCATGACCAACATGGTGGCTGGACATATACGTCAAATGCCACAACACCAAACGGTGGGGAAACAACTGCACCTCTCATTTGACTTTATGGGAGAGCATTTTGACCCTATTGTGCTATATGGAGTGGCTAGCCCATCTACTTGGCAACAGAAGTCCCTATGTAGTGAACTGGCCATAGCTCTGACACGGACGCTGCAGGAATGCAAGGGCGGCGCACTTGTCATGGCAGACACAAACTTGGTGTGGCGCGATCTCGATCGTAGGGGCGGTAAAATTACAGTTACGATGAGAGTACAGACTCTGCATGCAACACTTTGACTTAAAGACCTGCATGTTCTCAGGCACCCCCACAGGCAGGATTTCACCTTCTCGAAGCAAGGCAAAGGAATCAGCCGGATTGACGCATTCTGAGCAAATAGTCACCTGTTTGAGCTGGTGGATTTGAGGTCTCTTAAAACAGCTGTAGCAACTCTGCCAGGTCCATTCTGCGTAGACCATCGGGCTATTGCAGTTAACATGAATCTGAATCTTCGTTATGATAGACTACCAGGTGTCCATAATGTGATAGCAATCAGTACTGTTGAAAGACCTCGCCGGGGGAAAACTCTTCTGGAAAAGCAGAAAATGATCTTCAGAGACGCTCTGAATGATGATAACATGTATCAAAAAGTGTTGCTGCGTTCCTGAAAGGGCAGCCCGAGGCATGGGAAATGATTCAAGTTGTCAGGGCTATGATGGCCCTCGAGATGAAAAATTGGATGATTTGTGGTGACAACATCGAGCAGGCCTTGGATGTCTGTGTGAAGAGGGAGGAGGACAGAAATACAGCACAACACATAAGAGGCAACATACGTCAAAAACTTTACGTGAAGCCGCCACTCTATTGCGTGATGTCGTCCAGAGGCAGGCCTCGGTAGACCTGACTAATCGTCGAGAGAGGGCATGCACGCAACTGAAGTTTTTCTGGACGACCTGCACCGACATATCATGAGAGCGCACGCAAAAGCTATTAAGGGCTCCGAGATTGCAGCGAGACCAAATACAGACCGAAATGTGTATCTGCCAGTACTATTACAGACATGGCAGCGCCTTGCAAAGACTGACACGGCAGCGTGGTTATCGCATGAAAACGAGCACCGACGCCACATTGCTGAAACAAATAGTCACCAAATGTGGCCTTGGCCTTGATACACCAAGGACAGATAATGACATGCAGACATGGACTGCCTGGGCAGAAACAAACTGGCAAGGGCAGGAAGGCACGATGATGGTAGCAACACGACTATGTGCACAGTTGAAACTTTCAGTAGTCGACGGACGTTTCGTGGAAACAGGAAGATACAACATGGATGCTAGACCACACGTCGCCCAAATCTGCATGATTAGCAACAAGCCAGTGCAGGATAAATTGGCAGGTCTGACCATGGCAAGTGATGGGACCCTGCCACATGCAGAGGATATTGCCTTTACAAGCCATGCACGTCTCGCAAAATATGTCATGGATGAAGTACGTCACAATGCGGGTGACAAATCATCTGGTGCCACTGCTTTTCCAGCAACTGCAATTCTGTATGACGTGCTTTTCAATAGAACAGCGACCTGCGGGGCCGGCCGATTGTTCGGACGAAGACTTTTCCTGACATGCTCAAGAGTTTGCGACAACAACAGGAAAAGGTGAAACATGCACTGGAAACTGTAAGTGGAAACCTAACTGGTGAGAGGCTTAGAGTGGAACTGGAGACCATGCGAGCCCTGCATGTGTACGAAAGCGTGGGAGTAGAGGCAGCCGCACGAATTCAACAAATGAACTGCGAACAACTTGAACAGACATCACTGGCATTGAAAAGGAAAATGGACCAAGGTAAGGGTGAAGTGTCCAAATTGCAGGCAGAAACGGTGATGAGTGTAGTGGTGACGGGGACACGAAGTGGTTGTGAAAACAAGAGTTGTGGGGAAGTTGGCAGCATGTCTCTGGAGCAGTCTCCGGTTGCGAAAAGACCACTTTCACTACAGAGTGACCCAACATCATGCCAACGAAAAAATCAGGAACAGCCCGCTGCCTGTACAACAAAGCGAGAAGTGCCGTATCACCCACCTCACCGTAGCAGAATTGATTTACCCAATCTCGGTGATACATGCTATGTTAACTCAGCAATACAGTGTCTGGCGCACTGTACCAGTCTTAATCCGGGTCTCCACGCCCGGATGCCTGCAGATGCCACCACGCATGGTACAGGCACGATGGCCACAAGTGAACGAGTTGCTGCACATTACTGGAAGGTAATTGGGGATTTGAACGCTGGAAATTGAAAATTGAAGACCTACAGAACTTGCTCCTCGAAATACGAATCGTGCATGCTGTGCAGTGGGGAAAACAAACGTACTATTGGCCGGCCAAAGGTTAATTCATTAATTCATTATGAATTAATTGATTAATAAATTGATTCATTAATTAAAAGAAGAAGATTCTGAGCTGAGATTCGTGGAAATATATTTTCTTATTGCATTAACAGGACAGAGTACCCATGAGGACTTAGTCCAAAAATCCGGCCTGCGGCGCATTTTGTTTCATAAGTCTTGCCTGCGGCGCATTTTATTTCATTAAAAATCTGGCCTGCGGCGCATTCTTTGAATAAAAAATCCTCTTCTTAAACATTCGGGGATGCATTTCATTTCAAGTTTCTTGTTCTGTCTACCAATTCTTTAGTAGTGAAAATTGTTTGAACTCCAATACTGAGTGATCACAACGACACAATTTGTACCAAATAGTGATTACGAAAGTTTTAAATAACAAACCCTTGGTCAAATCAAACCTCTTGAGATACAAATCGCACAAAACAATTTCAATTCCAAAACAATTTATTAGAAACAACGTATGTCAACACATGTAACATAATTGTCATAAATACTAGACTTATTTCTATTCTTTTTCGTTTGCAC
>Ga0209390_10009722_pt1 | contig 11463 bp, 16 predicted proteins | sample BON01_FD_187212 | JGI IMG/M metagenome (GOLD analysis project Ga0209390, IMG submission 187212) | Freshwater microbial communities from Lake Bonney liftoff mats and glacier meltwater in Antarctica - BON-01 (SPAdes) (version 2) | ecosystem: Environmental > Aquatic > Freshwater > Ice > Glacier... | reverse complement strand
CCAGGCGCCGCTGCGGGGATGCGCGGCACCAGCCGTAGCCCTCTCGGCTTGATTCAACTAGGAGATATCATTGTGCAAATTGATGGTGATGACATCAACAACGAAGCAGATTTATTTAAAACCCTCGAAAAATACCGCCCAGGAGACAGAATTAAAGTGGTGGTGAAGAGGGTGTTATCGGTCAAGGAGGGAGGGACCGGGGGAGGGGCGGGGGGAGGAGGAAGGGGGAGTGCCTTGGCAACGGCGGAGACGGAGAAGGTCGTTTTGAGTGTGAAGCTTAAGGGCTCGGATTCGACGGTCGTGATGGGCCGGTAGGGAGGGAGGGAGGGAGGGAGGGAGGGAGAGAGGGAGGGAAGCAGTAAAATAGATTTTAGCAAAAACGTTTAATGAATGTAAAAGAGGAGTAGATTGCCGATCTTCAGTAAAGAAAGAAAAGTGGAAACAATTGGAAAGGAGCGCGTGCTTTAACGGTCTGGATATTGCTTCCTTTGTCTCTAAAAAAATGTTGTTCTAATGATGTGATCCTTCCTCTGCGACTGGGACTGGGGGCTCTCCTCTTCACTTTCTCTCTCCCTCCCTTTCTGCTGGTAAATTTGCTTCGTCTCCTCCTTTCTCTCCTTTGATACCTCTCATTCCCCGCTGCGCTGCGTGTGCACGGCGCAATTTCGTCGTTTTCCCCCCTTCATATTCATTTCCCGTGAAAACCCTTCCCAATTCCCTCTTGCCTTCTCCTTTCTCTCTCTCATCCCGCCCTCCCTCCTTTTTCTACCTCCTGTTGCCGCTGCTGCTGCTCTTGCTGTTATGTGTGTGCCGTTCTAGCATCAAAAAGCCGGCGTGTTTGCTTGTGTATGTGTGCGTCCTCTCTCTCTCTTCTCTTCTCTCTCCCTCTTCCTACCCCCCCCCACACACACACTCACTACACATACCCACAGACACACACCTTCCTCTCTCTCCGTCTCACAAAGTTCTTAATTCAGTCGACCCAAAGAATTCTCAAATCCTATTTTCGCTGCCTCTCCCCTCAAAGGAAAACATGAAACTCGACCCTCCTATCCCTCTCTCTTCCTCTCCCTCCCTTCCCTTCAATTTTGTCTCTCCAGTTTTCCTGCTCCTTCCACTAGTCAAACAGCCCCCAAACCTAACCTACTCATTTATAACTCTATCTATCTATGTGAAAATGACGTTTTCATATATAGGCATATAAAAATTAAAAAAAATCAATAAGTAAAAAGCCGTGTAAACCGCAGCACACCCACCTCCCTCCTATAAGACAACCTCAAAATATCGGGCCGCTGCCTCTTCAGTCCTGCACTACATGCAGTCCCGACCCGCCCCACTTAAGAATTAATGAATGAATAATCAATTAATTAACCATTATTTAGTCGTCTAAAAAGCCGTCGGCCCCCGCAGCACACCCACCTCCCTCCTATAAGACAGCCTCAAAATATCCGGCCGTTGCCTCTTCAGTTCCTGCGCTACATGCGGCGTCACCCCCCTACAAAAATTCAAGTGCAAATCCACCAAACAAGGCAATCTTAAAAACCTCCTCCTCTTGCTTGGCAATAGTTCACTCACAACACTATCACTCACTCGAGGGAGCCCTGATAAGACTAATCTCTGCAATCGGTGGCAGGCAATGAGAAGGGAGGAAACGCCCTTGTCGCTCACACCTTCACAGCCCTCCAGGTCAAGGATGAGGAGGTTGCGGCCCAGGGTCCGGGCGAGGAGGAGGACGCTTCGATCGGTCGGCCCGCGGGGCTTGCGTTTCTTATTGGTTGGTGTTGCTTTGGTGGGGCTGCTGCTGGCGCTGTTGCTGCTGCTCTTGGCCGTGTGGTGGTGGTGGTGGTGGTGGTGCTCCTCCTCCTCCTCGTCCTCGTGCCCATCCTCCTCCTCCTCCATGTGCCCCAGCAAAAGCTGATCATCATTCCCACACACCCTCCCATGAATCACTTCCTCCTCCTCCTCCTCATCACAACACCCACCCAACCCCACCATCTCCTCGTCCTCCTCCTCCTCCTCCTCCTCTTCTTCCTCCTCCTCTTCCTCTTCCTCCCCCTGAACCACCTCCCCCCCACCCCCCCCTCCCCCCGCTCCTCCTCCTCCTCCCCCTCCTCCTCCTCCACCACCACCCTCCCCATCCAGATCATCATACTCCCCTCCTCCTCCCCCTCCTTCTCCTAACTCTAACGCCGTTCCTCCTAAATAAAGCCTGCTCAGATTCTGAGCACCGCAGGCTTGGAGGGAGAGGAGGAGGGTGGTAGTCTCATCTGTCCAGCCTCTGCAGTGACGAGCGTTCAGAGAATGAAGGCGCGAAAGAGGACGAGGACGACAGGTAGGAAGGAGGGGGCAAGAAGGGGGGAGAGGAGGGGGGGAGAGTGGGAGGGGGAGGAGGAGTTGGGGCGGGTAGGTCGCTAACGCAGAAGTAGACGAATTCTTCGTTGCTACTCTTCCTTCTTCTCCTCCTCTTTCGCCAGCAGCAGCAGCAGCAGCGAGGTGGTGGACGAAGGAGGCGTCTATTCTCAGGCAATCCGCTACGTTGAGCGCTTCTAGCTTACAGTCACAACACAATTGGACTAGGACCTCATTGGTGAGCTGATCGCATTTAGCCACTGACACCTCCCTAAGTCCATGGAAAGTCAAGGAAGATAAGGAGAGTAGATCCGCGTCGTGTAGCCCTCTCATATACGACAAATTGATCTCCTGCAGGGAGAGAAGAGGGGTAGAGGAGGAAGGAGGAGGGGAGAAAGGAGGAGGAGGGTGGAAAGCAGGAATGCCTGCAGCGGCGAGGCCGGGAGGGAGGGCGGGAGGGAGGAAGGGGGACCGGCGGAGGTCGAAGGCGTCGGGGGAGATGAAGGTACAGGAGTAGAGGTTGAGGGAGAGGAGGCAGGGATTGGTGGCGAGGAGGGCTTGGATGGCTTGGGTGGTGATGCGCCAGCAGTTGCGGAGGGAGAGGCGTTTTAGGTTGTGGCAGTGCATGGCCAGGGCGAGGATGCCACGGTCGGAGATGGAGGAGCAGAGGCCGAGGTCGAGGGCTTGGAGGTAATCTTGAGGGAGAGTTGGTCCTCCCTCCCTTCCTCCTGCTGCTGCTGCTGCTGCTGCTGCTGCTGCTGTTCTGGCGTGTTGGGCTAAGGCTGTCACGAGGCCCATGACGCCATTATCGGTCAAGGCGACTTGGTTGTGCACGGAGAGGTTCTGAAGGAGAGGGCATCTGGCTCCTATGACTAGGAGGGCTTGATCGGTGAGCTCGGGGCCGGGCCGGGCATTGCGACGGGTGCTGGTGCCGAGGTGGAGGGAGAGGAGGGCGGTCGTGCCTAGAACTTGGGAAGGGTCAAGGGAAACTCCTTCTGTCTCTGCTGCGTCTGCGTCTGTGTCTGGTGGTGCTGCTGCTGCTGCTGCTACTGTGGTGGTAGTGGTGCTGGTGGTGGTGGTGGTGGCAAGCTGGGCAAGGATAGCAGTGATGGCGGCATCATTCAATAAATGATCAGTATTCCGCAAGGAGAGGCTTCGAAGGCTATGTCGCAGGGCGGGCAAAGCTCGTTCCAACAACTCAAGCTGCAAACCAGGGCAGTGCGATAGGTCCAGCTCGCGCAAGGAGGAGCACGAGGTACGGGAGGAGGAGGAAGAGGAGGAGGAGGAGGAGGGGCCACACCAGAGGGAGGACGAGGCGGCTGCGGATAAGGAGGAGAGCAGGGTGGAGGAGGCGGAGGAGGAGAGGGTAGAAGAAGGCCCAAAAGCCATAAGACAATCCCCTCTGACGGCTCGGGCGCCCAGCAGTGATAGGGTGTGGATGTCGCGGGGGCGTTGACGAAGAAGGCGGCAGAGAAAGCCCTCCTTCTCCTTCTCCAGCCGGCCGTCCTGCAAGGGCAATTCGACGTGTGCCCAGAGGGTGGCATCGTGCCGCACCGCCTGCTTGAGATCATGGCATGTCTCCCCCACCATTTGCAAATCACAGACAGGCAGGTGGTGGAAGATTAGCGTCAAGACCTCCACTGGCAGAGACGCCAAGGGGGAGGGTCGAGAGGGGTCGGCAATCGCTCGGGCCGGAAGAGGGAGAGGTGCTGCTGCTTTTGCTTTGGGTTGTGGTGGCGGCGGGCTCGACGCCATCGCCCGAGAATGGTGGATGCCCATGGTGCGGCCTGCTCGGCTGAAACCCAAGGACGGCCTCTAGCTGTGGTGGCTTGAAAAGGAACAAAAAGTGTGCGAGGGGGATTGGACGCAGATGTGACCTGTGGAGTGGAGGCGAGTGGTTGGGCTGAGAGGTGAGCCAAGTGTTTATGGTAAGATATTGTACACAAGTAGGCGCCTGACGCGTGCGCTGGATTTGGGGGTGTGGCGCACACTTTCAGAGAGCGCACACTTTCAGAGAGCTGCAGCAGACGACGACGACAGTAGTTTTCAGGATCGTTGCGAGCGAACATGGCCCGGCGAACGTTGAGTTTTTTGCTTCTTCAGTTTGATTTTGGGCGTGGGAGACCCCTTGTTTTGTATGGCAGGCTGCAAGAAAAGGCCTGCAAACTTTACACAGGGCGAGTTACATAGCATGTCCTGACATTTCATGCTTCCAAATGCGTTGTTTTCCAGAGTGTACGTAAAACAAGAGAAGCACAGCCAACCTCTCGTTTTCACTCACAAGAGCAGGGTGTACCTCGTACCTGTCAGTCCTCGCTTATTGAACAAAGAAAGTATCTAAAATTGGCTCGCTCTCCCTGTGGTCACAACGATAGAAAGAAAGAGCATTCGTGGCACATGAGGCTGGCCTTTGTTTCCTATTTGATGTGTGCACGTGGGGTCTCCCTTTACTCTGCCTAGATTGAGAGCAGGGCAAGGGGGGTCAGTGATCGCCTCCCCCTTGGATTGCAGGACCCTGTCCGAGCCCGCAGCACATGACAACACCCTCCCCTCCACCACAAGCACATCTTGTGTTGCGTCGCACGCGGAGCGACGTGCTTGTTGTTGTGGTTGCCCTCTCGTTGAGCTTTCCGGTTCGCGCTGGCGTGTGCGCTGTGGCCTGTCTCCACGTGAGCGAGCACACACACGGCTGCCCACGGTTGGCTGGTCTGCCGGCGCCGGGGAGGGCCCAACTTGCCTAGTCTGCGCACACATGTTTGGCTCGGGCTTGTTCATGCTTCGCTCCTTTGCGCTGCACCGCACAAGGCAAGATATAGATTGCTTGACCGCCGCTCACTCACCGCCCTCCCTCCCCACCACCCACCCACCCACAGACGTCACACTCCTCAACCATGAAGTTCTTGGCTGCCACCCTCGTCGCCATCGCGGCCCCCGCCATGGCTTTCATGCCCGCTGCCCGTAAGTCCAAACCCGCTTGTCTTGTCGGCCCTGCCCTTCCCCACCTTCGTCCCTTTGTGTGCGTGCCCCCGATCTAAAGCCTTGTGCTTGACCACTAGCCCTGGTGACGCCCTCCCTCCACCTAAGCCACTCAACACACACCATACCCTCTGTGCCGCTCCCTCCTCCCCGCCCCCAGTCATTGACCAATAAAACGCCAGCAGCCGAGCCATCCAATCCATTTCATTCCTTTCCCCACCCCACGACCTATTTGTCTAAACCAAGCAAAGGCACCCGTCTCTCCACGCTATCACCACCACCATCACCCACCCTTCCTAGCTGTGCCGCCCCCTTATTGCCAGCAGTGCCACACCCTCCTTCCCTCCGTCTCCACTCACCCCCCCTCCCCCTCCCTCCTCACAGGCGTGCCCGCCACCCCCGTCACGGCCCTCTCCGCCGTGATCAAGGCCGGCGGCGACTACTACCCCGGCCAGGTCAACTACGGGAACTCCCAGATCGATGTCTTCGAGACCGTCAAGATCAACGGCAAGTTCAGCCAGCTCGCCAAGGCCCTGGCTGAGACTGGCTTGGACAAGGCCCTCGTGGCTGAGAATGGCATTTTCTGCATGTACGCGCCTACGGATGAGGCGTTCGATAAGGCCGGCGGGGTGGATGTCCTCCTGAAGGACAAGGCTGGCTTGACCGAGATCCTGAAGTACCACGTTGTGAAGCTGTTCGTCAAGGACAAGGAGCACATTCGTTCTTTCCGTCTGTCCAACAAAGTATGTTTAGAGTGGAGAGAGCGAGGGAGGGAGGGAGGGGGAAAATGTGCATGCTGGGCTGAGGCCTCTAAAAAAGGGATTTGTCAAGCATAAATCTCGTGTCGCACAATCCCATTCACTCACATCTACATCCCTCCCTCCCTCCCCTTCTCCCCACATGACAGGCCACCCTCCAGGGCGGCAAGGTCCGTGTGCAGGTGAAGGCCAACCCCGATGGCGAGTCCTTCGTCGTCTTCAACAACGGCGAGGCCGAGTGCGTGGACGGCTTGTCTGACATTGACGCCGTCAACGGCCACGTCCACGGCATCTCCGGCATCTTGGTACGTTTCGGTTGTTCTGGTGTGTGGTTCTTTGTCTGCGTGTCCTATCTTTTCTGTTCTATTTGTGTGTGTTTGTGGGAGTGTCCATCCACTCTCCTTTTTCCTCGCCCTCCTCTTCTTGACACGACCCTTTTCTAACTATTCTCTCTCTCTCTCTCCCTATTCCTTTCACACCCCACCTACCTTCAACAGACCCCCCAGGCCGGCGGCACCATCCCCATGAAATGAGCGCGCACCCTGCGCCGCTTCCTCCCTCCCTCCCTCGTCCTAGCCTAGCCTCCTCCACCACCAATCTCTATGTGGGTCCTCTTCTCCCTCTACTCTCTCCTCTCTTCTTTATGAAGAAGGAAGGGAAGGGGAAGGAGGCCTTTGAATGTTTGCTACTCCTCCTCCTCCTCTCCCTGCTCATTTCTCACATTTATTTGTGTGTGGTTTTTGGGGTGTGTGTCTGTCCCGTGTGTCTGTATGTGCGTGTGTGACCTTCCCTGCGTCTGGTTCTCTTTTTATTACTGTCTGAGGAGGCGTTTTTCTCTTTCGCTGCTGTTTTTTAATGTGGGTTAAGGGCAATGAGTTATTGTTGTCCTTGCTTTGCGTAAGAAAGGGAGGAGATGGGAAGAGAGGCGTCAAAGCATTTTAGTCTTATCGTGTGAAAACGTGAAAGGAATCAACAAGGAAAGGAAACGCTGCTTCTGCCTGCTCGTCATTGCTTTGTTGTTCAACAACCAATCATTTGCCTGTTGATCGTTTATATCAGTTTTGCTTTACTACTTCTTGTTGTCGTTAGGAAAGAAGAGAGACATACACAAGTAGAAGTCTTGCTGTGGCTTGCTGTAGAGGGGAGGGGAAGGGGGAGAGGAGGTTGAAAATGGACACCATATGCGACTCAATGTACAAGGCACCACTGAACACTAAACTCTCAGCATAGCTTGGCCTTGTCGAGACGGAGATACTCTGCGCGTTTGGGATTTTTTGAGTGGCTGTGTCCGACGCACGGACCACGAAAGCGTCGGATGGGGCAACTTTTTTTACCAACCGCAAGTGGTCTGGTGCTCATTGCTCGACACACCATGCTGCGTGCCGTGCCGAGCCGCCAAGCCAAGAAGCAGGAATAATACCCAGCAGCAAGTGTTTGCCCTTTGGCCCTCTCTCTGTGCCTGCCTCTTGTGTACGCGCAAGCTGGTCCACTGTACCACTCAACCCTATTACTAACGTTCTCCCTTTCTTCTTTCCCACCCTTCATCCCAGGTGGTGCGCAAACAACAAGACAAGCCTCTCCCTTCCATCGCTCTAGCCTCCCCACCCCCCACCCCCTCCGCCATGACCTCCCGGCCGTTGCCGCAGCAGCCGACCAAGCGCGTGCCCAAGCCCGGGTTGCAAGGCCCAGAGAAACAGCTTCTGGACGCCAAGCTCTTGGAGCTCCAGCTGGGCCTCTTGTCCTTGGACGAGGTAAGGAGTGAAAGGAGGAAAGGAGGGAGGACGGGCACCATCATCACTCTCCGTAGAGGCACTCACACTCCCTACCCCCACAACACCCACAGCCCGTGACCGAACAAGAGCTCCGGGACTGCCAACCCTGGTTCAATCCCGAGCATTTCGCGGGGGTGGTGGAAGAGCTGGCCTCGGAAGGACAGTGTGGGTATCCCCTCTGCAAGAAACACCTGCAAAGCGAGCACCACGACGCCGACAACGACATCCATCATTCAAGACGGCTCAAACCGGGACAAAAACGCGTGGACATGCGCCGTAAGCAAGTAGTGGAGGTAACGAGGGGAAACGCCATGTTCTGCAGTGATCTCTGCGAGGGGGCAGCACGTTATTTCGTCGCTCAGCTTTCCACAGAAGGCATCTTTTTTCGACCCATCGCACGGACCTACCTCCAGCAACAGCGCCAGCAGCAGCAGCAGCTTAAGCCCTTGCCGCCTACTTTTGTGTATGATATGGTCTCGAAAGCACACAAGGGAGAGTTGAAGAAGACGACGAAGGAGGGCGGGAAGGAGGAAGAGGGAGGAGGTACCACGCAGCCAGCAAAGAAGGAGGAAGGAGAGAAAGACAAACCACAAGAGCGTCTCCCCATCCGCGCACGTCGTCGACCCCTCCCCAAGAAGGAGCAGGCCAGCAGCAGTAGCAGTAGCAGTAGCAGCAGCAGTAGCAATAAGCCAGTGATGGGGGAGGATGATAGGTTGCCGCTCAAGATGGGAGTGATGGAGAGAGAGAGCCCGGCAGCACCACAGCCGCTGAGTGTGTGGGTTACGCAGGGAGAGGCGATCGAAGGGCACGTGGTTAGTGTAGGTGTACCTGTTAGAGTAGATGATGATCCACAGGAAGAGGAAGAGGAGGAGGAGGAGCAGCCTGTGGAAGAGGAGGAGGAGGAAGAGGAGGAGGAAGAGGAAGGGGAGGAGGAGGGCGAGGTGGTGGTAACAGCAGCGGGGAACGAGGACGACGACACGGACGAGCGCGACGAGGCCTTTGGGACTAAGGCTGCTCGGCTGCAAGACCTGGCCGAAGGTGCCCCGACGGTGGTGGAAGAAGATTTTTACATGCAATTATGGTCGACTTTGAGTGGGTGGCTTACCCCTGCTTCTCTTCAGTACATTTCTCTACTAGCCCAGAACGGCGGTGATGAGAAAGGAGCTTTGAAAATCGTTCATGTGAATCCGACGGACCCTTTGCAGTTGCAGAGGGCATTGTTGGATGTCCAGCAGAGGGAGGGGGCGTTGGGTTGTATGCTTGTGCATCACGTCACAGCAGCAATAGAGGCAGTTGGGTTGGGTAGGAGGTTGTCGCCCTCCGCAGGGACGAGTCGAATCAAGGGATTGTTGTCTACGTTTGATATGTATCGGCCGTTGCCCCCTTTTTTAGGTTCGAGGCATTATATGGCCATGGCGATATTGTTTGTGGAAGCCTTGTTTGTGTCTGAGTTGACTGCAGGGGAGGAGGGAGGGAAGGAGGGAGGGGAGGGGAAGAAGAGGGAGGCCTACCTGGAGCAAGTGGGCTTGTCGACGGCCGAGTACGCGTCATTGCGAGGGGATTTGGAACCGCCTTTGTAAAGTATAGGAAAATAAAGAAAGAAATGAAGGAAATTCACGTTTGTTTTCTTGGTTTTGTGTTGGATGGGAGGGGGGAGGTTGCCCAGCGAAGAAGCGAGAAAGTGCTCTCGAAGTCCCGTGATCAGATGCCTTCTTGTCTTCCTCCCCTTCTGCACAACCACAACCACCCGCGAGCGAGGCCCTGACACACATGCCCACCCGTCTCGCTCCGTTCCCTTCCAACACAACACAGCCTCGGCACATTTAAACCCGCGACTACACCACCAACCCCAGGCTCCCTCCGCTCCTCGTCGCTCGCACGTCGTGTCGGTTGCAAGCGAAGCCGCCTCAACATCAAGTACACACACACACGCCCCTGCGCCGCCGCAAATGCGTCCCCCCGCAGCCCCGGTAGCACCCTTCCTCTTCGTGCTGCTCCTCTCCCAAACGGTCTGGGCAAGAAGAACGAGCGGCTGGCTGGAGCCCTGGCCACGACGGCAGCAGCAGCAGGTGCAACATCGTCCTTCCTCCGGCAGCAGCAGCACTCCCCCCTCTTCTTCCCGCCCTCCTCATTCCCAACACCACGACCAACAACAACCTCACTACTCCTCCTTGACCTCCGTGTCGCTGCTTTTTTCCGCCGCGGCCGCAACAGCAGCTGCCAGTATCACCATCCCAATGCTCGACCACGGCAACCCTCCCCCACCCCCTCCTACTCAACCAGTCTGGTGGTGGGGCGAGGGGAATAGTAACAACAACAACGATGCTGCGCCTACCGACAATACTTTTAGCCCACAAACTCGTGCTTCGCGTTCGAAAGGACCGTCGTCGGGCATGGCGCCGCGTGTTTATTTGTTTACCAAGTACCCGGTGCCTGGGCGAGCGAAGACGAGGATGATTCCTGCATTGGGAAAAGAAGGGGCAGCGAGGCTCCATCGCCGGTTGGTCCGACAGGCGCTGCAGACATTGGATGCTTTTCGAAAAGGCAGCAGCAGTAGCAGCAGTAGCAGCAGGAGAGGAGAGGAGAAAAAGGTGGTGGATTGTCGGGTGAGGTATGATGATAGTCTCGCAGGGGAGGATGGAGAGAGCAAGATGAAGGCTTGGTTGGGGTTAGATTGGATATATGAGCCTCAGGGACCGGGGGATTTAGGGGATAGAATGGCGGCGGCTACATCGGTGGCGGATGGAGGGGAGAAAGGGGTGGGGTCTGTGGTTTTGATTGGCTCGGATTGTCCTTTTATTAAGCCGAAGCATTTGAAAGAAGCCCTGGCAGCATTAGAGGAGGAGGAGGGGGAGGAGGAGGGGAAGGAGGGAGGAGGAGGGAATGACTTAGTCGTGGGCCCCGCGAAAGATGGGGGGTATTGGTTGATCGGTCTTCGGCGTCCTTGCCCTGAGCTTTTTCAAGGGGTAGATTGGGGGACGGGAAGGGTGCTGGAGCAGACCCTCGCCATCGCCTCAAGCCTAGGGATGAAAGTAGTGCTTTTGGAGGCTTTACATGACATGGATAGACCCGAAGATCTTAAATTGTGGTCTCCTCCCCCATTGACTTCTATCATTATTCCCACTTTGAATGAAGCGTCGAACCTAGCAGCAACGCTTGCAGCTGTGTATAATGGGACTAGCAGACATCACGCTGCTGCCGTCGCGCTCCTGGAAGCTGCTGCTGCTTCTGCTGCTGCTCTTCCTCTGGAAGGAAGGGACGGAGGAGGGTGGAAGGCGAGGAAGAACGACAGCAGTAGCAGTAGTATCTCCACCTCAAGCAGCAACATCATCATCACCGCCACCAACACATCTTCTCAGCAACAACCCGTTCTCCCTCCCTTCCTCCCCCCCCAAAAACACCACCACCACAACCCAAAGAAGAACGGCCTCAAAATCCACGACCCCAACCTCGAGATCATCGTCGTCGACGGCGGCTCCACCGACGGCACCCAACGCCTCGCCCTTGCCCTCGGAGCCCGCCTGGTCCACTCCCCCCTCGCCAACCGCGCCGCTCAAATGAACCTCGGAGCAGCAGCAGCAGCAGGGGACCTCCTCCTCTTCCTCCAC
>Ga0209390_10009720_pt1 | contig 11463 bp, 16 predicted proteins | sample BON01_FD_187212 | JGI IMG/M metagenome (GOLD analysis project Ga0209390, IMG submission 187212) | Freshwater microbial communities from Lake Bonney liftoff mats and glacier meltwater in Antarctica - BON-01 (SPAdes) (version 2) | ecosystem: Environmental > Aquatic > Freshwater > Ice > Glacier... | reverse complement strand
AGGGAGGGAGGGAGGGAGGGAGGGAGGGGAGGATGTGTGCGACGACCAGCTTCATTTAGAACGTAGATGGTTGGCGACCAGCAGAGGAGGAGGGAGGGATAAAAGATCTTTTTTAGCGAAAGACGGAGGGGGGGAGGGAGGGAGGGAGGGAGGGAGGGAGGGAAGGAGGGTTCAGAGAGTGTGTGTGGATGAGAGATGAACAGTGCGGATGATGATGAATATAAAAGATGTGAGATAGAGCAAGCAGCATTAACAACAAGAACAAGAAGAAGAACAAGAAGAAGAACAAGAAGAAGAAGAAGAAGAAGAAGAAGAAGAGAGTGAGAAAGGAAGGGAAAGAGAGTGAGAAAGGAAGGGAAAGAGGACCAAAACGACACCAAGCATAAGATGAATGGATGAGCGAAAGAGCTCCAAGTGAGCAGAAAATCAGCCTTACCAGAAACGAGCAGCAGCCAAACGAGTTACGTGTGGGGGAGGGGGGGAGGTAGATAGATGAATGGGAAAGTGATATTTGAGGTGCGAGGAAATTGAAGAAGGCGATTAAGAATTGCGCTTCTTTTGATTGAAGAAATCTTCATTTAGTTTTCCTCCACAAAGCATCAGAAGTAGGGCGAGGGAAATGATTGAAAAGATAGAGTGGGAGGGGGATGAATTAGGGAAATTACGGGGGTCTGAGTCAGAAAGAGGAGAATGATCATATTGTTTGTGTCTGAAGAAGGCACATCATTCATTCATTCAAGCAATGCTATAACCACCAGCACCACCAGCACCACCACCACCACCACCACCACCACCAGCAGTAGCAACAGGAGCAGCAGCAGCACTAGTAGCAGCACTAGAAGCACTGCCGTTGCTGTTGTTGCCTCGCAGCCACACACACACACACACATACACACATACACGCACGTATAGATCTGGTCAGCATAGAATGTGTGTGCAACCAAACCCATGTCCTCAGGAATGAATGCACAAGACCACATTGAGAGAAATATTAACGACCATCCAATCCACAAAGAGCAAACGGAGGAGGAAGAATGAGAAGTGAGACGAAAATATTTTGAAGAGAAAGCGGGGCAAGGAGAAATGGGCGGGGCAGCGGAGAAGTGAAAGAGAGTGGATTGTGATTGTGACTGACGCTCAAAATGAGAGTTTTTGAGGAGGGGAAGGGGGGGGGGGACAGGGGGAGAGGATGAATCAGGTGTGCCAATAAGAAGAGGAGAGAGTCAAGCAGAGCAGAGCACTGAATGGTAGAAGAATCAAGAATTACAACAACTGCCGCTTAATCAAGATACGCACACACACGCCGAAATGGTCCTCTCTTTCTCTCAACTTCGAAGCCAAAGAATGTCATTGGTTGGGTCTTCTTCCTTCTTTTGTTGTATTACTCGTTCGTTGCGCGCCTTGGCTAGGTCTTTGTTTGTTCGTTCGTTTCTAGGCGGGTAGTGGGTAATCTTCCTCCTCTCAGTCTTCAAGATACGCATTCAATGATTGATTCAGTTATCATCCTTCTCCTTACTGTAGCCTCACTCTCTTGTCTCTCTTCATTCCTCCTTCAATTCGTGGTGCGTGGCGAATGCACGGTCCTCCTTTCTTTCCTGCCTTTCTTTCCAGCTTCTCGTTTGTTTCTATTTTCACTCATCCTCCTTTCTTGCTAGGGTACGTTCCTCTCTGCACTTCTCGTGTATGTTCATTCATCTCCTCTCCTTCTATCATTCACTTATATATTCATCCTCCTCCTTTGGTCGTGTGTTCGCGTCCTCTCACTTGCCCTCCTACCTTCCTCGTTATGTAATTCACTCCCCCCAGTTACACTTCGTGTCCTCTCATTTGCCCTCCCATCCTTCTTTTCCTATTTACTCACTCTTCAGTTTGACCCCATTTATTGGCTCACCTCCCCTTCATTCAAAGCCACTACTTTCCTCCTCCTCGTGATCCATCCTCCCTCCCCCCTACCCTGTCCCTTCCCTTTGCCCCCAAAACGAGGGAGAGAGACAGCGACACGTCGAAAGGAGGTAAGGGAGGAGGAGATGCTTGTCCTTGGTCGTCGTTGCTGCTGCTGCTGCTGCTGTTCAGAGAAAAAGCCCGTGCCTTCCTCTTCTTCTTTTTGTTGTTGCTGTAAGCCCTGCTGTTGTAAAGAATACGAAGAAGAGCACGTACTCGTTGTCGAGTCCAAAAACTCATCCCCCTGCCCTTCCTCCCTCCCTCCCTCCTCCCCCTCCTCCAGCCTCTCCAGACAATCCCAAAACACCTCCTCCCCCTCTCCCTCCTCCTCCTCCTCCTCCTCCTCCTCCTCCTCTTCCTCCCCCCCGCCCTCCTCCTCCGCCACCCTTTTCAACGCCGACAAATTGCTGGCAATATCCCTCCTCATCTTCCACTCCACCCCCACGATAGGAATAAGTTCCTTCGCCCTCACCAGTGCCTCGTAACACATCCTCGTCCCCACCCTCCCTCCTTCCTCTCTCTCCCTGTACAGGTGCCAGCGCCCTTCGTAGGTGCGGAGGAAGGCAGACGAGTTCTCGACCAGGTAGGAGGTGATGGTGTGGTTTGCAGGGTATTCATACACGTCTAGGAGGACCGTGGCTGGGGTGAGGAGGGAGATAGGGTTGAAGGAGGAGAGGGAGGAGAGGAATCTCGAGGAAGAGGAGGAGGAGGAGGAAGAGGGTGTTTTCCGGCCTTGCCCTTTCCAGAAGGGGAGGGTTTCGACGGCTGTTTGGGAAATGCGGACGGTGGCTTGGGAGCCCGGAGGGAGGGGGAGGACAGCGCTATGCGTGCAGTTGGGTAAGTAGTCGGCCAGGCGATCGTACGAAGTCAAGACGCGGAAGACGGCGGCCCGCGGTCGATAGACGAGGAGGGAGGCGGTGATGAGGCGGGTGGAAGGAGGGTGGGGGGGAGGGGCGGGATGGATGGTGACGACGCAGGTGTGCTCGTCGTTGTCGTGCATGTCTGCTGGTGCGTTGGTGGCGGTGGCGGCGGTGGCGGGACTGTGTGATGGGTGGAGGATGGATTGGGGGAGGAAGGAGGGTGAGGAGGTCGTTCGAGAGAGGGGTTTTGGGTTCTCAGTAAGGCACACCCAAAAGACCACTCCCTTTCGATGCATTTATGGCTTAACCATGGTCAGCGTCGATCAACGAAAGAACCAATTATCTTGACTTGACTTGAGTTGGAAGTTGAAGAGGGAAGAAAGAAAGGGAGGGGGGAGGAGGTCGATGGGGGATGGGACTGAGAGAAGAAGCTGTTGCTGCATGTCATAAAATGCCACCAGCTCGTTCATGACAGCGTGCTCTTGTCGTCCAAGCAGCAAGGTTATGCGCAGGGCGGTGCGTGCAAAGCAAGCGGGGATACATTGGAAGCAATTCCAAGAGGAAGAGCCGCTGTCGCTTCGCCTTTCTCGCATCGCCAACACCCCCTTCTGTCTCCTTCTGAAGGCAGCCTTCGGCAGCTAGAAGAAATTTGCGGGGGCATCGTGTCTTGCTCTTGGTGTGGGGCATCATGCATAGCAAGAGAATTGAGGCAGCCCAGTGCCTTTGTCGTGGACCCCAGCAGTCTCTCAAGACACACCACCACCATGGCTGCAGGCTTGACCTCCTCCCCCTCCCCTCCTCTCCCTTTTTTTTCACGCTTACGTTTGCCGAACAGAACATTCAATCTCATGTTGTCAACCCTTCTCTTTTTTCACTCCCTCCCACCACAACACCCTATCACAAAGACAACACAGCCAAAACTTAAACCCGCAAACCAAGATGCTCGGTGCCACTCTGCGCCGCCGCTTGGCCAGTACCATTATTACCACCAGCGCCCCTGCTCCCTCCCGCCTCGCCCGCCCGCAGCAGCTGCAACCTTTCCCCCTCCACAACCATCTCCGCATCTGCCCGCTCACCACGCTGGGCACCCCCGAAGACCGCCGCAAATACCCCGTGCCCCCGCCCGTCGCCCCGCCCATGCCTGGCCGCCCTCGCAGCGATGACCCGCTCGAGGACCTAGAGCACGTCCACGTCTTCTCCTCCTCCTCCACCGCAGCGGAAGCCACCCCCTCCGCTTCGGACCATCAAGATGATGTGCTCGAAGAGGCCGCTAGCGCCTTTCTCCATGTGCTGGAAGAGCGGGACCCCCTGGCGCCGTGCCCGATGTGTGCGACGGGGCAAGCCCACACCTGTCCGCAGCTTGGCACGTACGACGACGTGCGAGACGAGGCGTACATGCAAGCCGAGGGTCCTGAGGTGTCGGGCATCAAGCAAGAGGAACGCAAACGCATTGTCCAGGCCCGTGCCCGCATCATGGACGACGAGAAGGCCTGCTGTATGATTCCTGAGCAGCATCGCCTGCAGGAGCAGCTGGAGGAAGAGACGCGGTGTGTGCAGGAGGACGCGTCGCAGTGTTTGGTGGAGGACAAGGAGGCTCAGATGCACCCGCGGGAGGGCCAGCATTACCGACGGGCGGGACAGATGCGCGTGACGCGTGAGCCGGGTCCGGGCGACGTGATAGCGATGCTTGCGACGGCGGGATACGGGTCGCACGGTCACCGGGAGAGTGGCTATGGCTACGGCAACATTGCCTGGGAGGGGGGCGTGCCCGTTTTCCTGACCATGGACGGGGCGACGCAGCTGTTTATAGAAGGCGTGGCGGGCCAGACCAAGGCCGAGATGGAGGCGGGGCAAGGCGCAGGGCACGCGGTGCGGGAGGCTTTGTTCCCGGGGGCAGAGGCTTTGCTGTGTCCGGAAGAAGTTCATAATAATGTGTTGCGAACGCTCAAGGAGGAAGGGGAGATGGACTCCTTGCGACGCGTGGACGGTCCCGGGGGGCAGTTGGCAAATGAGCGGTACATGCGGCCTAAGAAATACAATAACGAGGCGAGGAGAGGAGGGGAGGAGGGAATAGGGGAGATGGGAATGAAGGAAGAGGGCGCGGACGGAAGGATGGGAGAAGGAAAGCTAGGGATGGACTTGAAGAAGGAGGGCAAGGAGGAAGAGGACGTGAAGGTTGGAGTGGAGGTGGCCAAAAAGGCAGGCAAGGTGCTGGCGGAAGGTGTGCAGAAAGCAGTCGATTCCACGGTACGTGGGGTGAAGGGAGTCTCGGGCTAGGAGCGGATAGGGGGACTAGGCTTTGTCGTTTCATTCTGTTGGGGATTGAGATGCAGTACGGAGTCTTTCATGTTTTTTAATCAAAGTTTCAAAGGAAGCGTTTATCAGTATCTGTATGTGCTTACTTTTTATTCCTCCTTAAGCAGGTAAGTCTTGGATTGGGAAAATCTATTATTGTTATTATCGAATAATCTGCGCCCGTGATAGAAAGAAGGAAAAGAGGAAGGCGGATTTATCCAGTATTTTTCCTTTGTTCCGCACCCAAATATCATGCCAATTAGGATGTTTCGGCGGGCGTCGTGGCGGCAGCAGAAATGACCAAGGAGGCACTAGCCGGCGGCAGCTCCAGCACTAGCAGCGACGGCGGCAAGTTGAAACGAGAGCGAAATGAAGAGGGAAAAGACGAAGAAAAGAAGAAGTAGAGCGGGGTTTGCTGAAGGAGCAAAAAGAGAGGAAGCAGATTTGGGAATTGCTGCATATCAGAACAATAGATGTAAGAGAAAAACGAAACGATTGTGCTTGAAATAACATGATTTGCACACAAAAGACACGCTTAGTAGAAGGGATGAAGGACTGTCATCGCGGGATATGAAATGCAACAGCGCACTTGCTCGTCGTGTCGCAGGTATATTCTCGAAGAAAATGCAAACACTTGCAAAACGATAGCGACAAGAGCAATAGGATGGAAACCATTTTGATTACATAAAAATGCAACAAAAGATAAAAGAGACAAACATGCCTTTTACTCCTCGTTGCCTCCCATTTTTCTTTTGTATTTGCCATTCTCCCTCCTTCATTTTCGAAGTCCTCGTTGTACTAGTTGGTGTTTGTGGTGTATTTGCCGTTCGTCCTCCTTCAATTCTAAGATCTATTTTAATGCGCCTTAACTAGTAAATTACTTACTTATATACTTTTGCTGACCGCGCTTTAAAACCTATTCAAGCCACTAGACAAGACAATATATACACATGGATGAAGCAGGATTACCTAGTATATTTTCCCCAGCACGATTTGTGTCTGCTATAATCTCATGAATACAAATACACTCAATGGATAAAGACTCTTCCTTAGATTTATTCACGACCACATGCTTGTCCCCTAAAGCTTCATTCGATGTCCTTCTCTCTACAGCGTGTACAAGGGCGAAAGCCCAAACGCTCCAGTCTCGGCCACTCTCGCTTGAATTTCGTAATCGCCTGGGGGAAACGCCACGGTCGACCACGGTCGACCAAAACTTGACTGCGACCGAGGCGGCGCCGTCCTCGTCCGTGGTCACAACTGCAAGGGGAAATCGCCAAGGAACGCTGGTACCGCCCTTCTTGGTAGAAGTGTCGCCGTCGCCCCTGGAAGCTCGCAGGGCCGTGACTTGCACCCGGGTCGTGAAAGGAAAGTAGCCCACATGCGAGAGCGGCAAAGCAGGCAGGGCCGGGTCGAACAGCCGCATGCTGTAATCGCCCAAGGGCGGCGTCAAGAAGTCCTCGCTCGCAAAAGCAGTGGCATCGTTGCGTGCGCTCAAAAGTCATGTCGACGCTCTCCACGCTGGTCTGAGCCGTGGGTGCGCAGATAGGCGATTACATCCGAAGCCAGCTGCGCTGTCGGCATCTGGCCGGTCTCCTCGTCTTCCCTTCCATTCCCTTCCACCGTGTTGAAATGCCGCGATGCTTCTCGTGCCGGATCCCGCACGCCTAGCGCGCACAATGCGCGGCGCACTTTGGGTTTGAAGGTGGATGTCAGTATGACTTTGTATCTACGCAACTGCAGCGTTACTTCCTCATCTTCAGCCTCCACCTCCGTCACGGCTTCGGCAGCAGCTTCTTCCCGCACCGACCGCCGCAGTCGCCGTCGCTCCTTAAACATGAACCCCCCTTCCTCCCCCAACTCCTCCGGATACATGTGCGCAAACATCTCATCGACGCCTGACGAAAAATCTTCGACCTGAACAGCATTCTCAAGCACTTGATGGTACGGATCGTCCACGTCGTTCCTCAGCGCAAAATACATCGCGTCCTGGAGGGTGGCAAGGTCCAGGGAGCTATTGATGGCCGAGGTCACGACGTCCAGGAAAGCCAGCAGGATAAATCGAGCCTCGGCGGCAGGGGATGAGACCGTCGAAGGCAGCTCCTCATTCCCTGCTGCTTCGATGGCGCGGGTAACGCGGCGCAAAGACACGGAAGAAGGAGGGTTAGGCGCCGGCGGATGTGGGGAAGGGGTCACCGGCACAGAAGGAGAGGGAGCCACTGGTGGGATTTCGTCCGCAGTCGAGTCGTCATAGGCCGCTGCTTGGATCGATGACACAAAGGCGGGGTCGTAGAATTGCTGGTAGACACATGCGTCCTTGCCCTTGCCTTCCATAATGTCCACGCCGCAGACACCACAAAACTCGTCTGGCGGCGTGTCTTATATGCGCATTGAAACCGGACGGGGTTACAACAGCCCCGTCTTGTACCTGCGCGTGAGCCCGTCCGCGGACTCAGAAACGAGACGAATGGTGGAGAGCGCGTGCTGCATCGCTCGGACCAATTTCAAAAGCTTGGGGGGCAGAACGGTGCGCAGCACCGTGTCGTCTTCAATATCATTGGACCCGTCCTGGAGACCTTGCTTGGCAACGTGCGGAGAGAGACCAAACGCCAGAGATGTCGGTAGGAGGCATTGCAAGCTAGGTTTGGCAAGGTTTGTGGTGCTAATGGCGGATTCGGCCGAGACGGCAGTCTGGGAAGTGCCCGCCGAAAGAGCTGTCTGCAACTGCCTACAGCCCCGACGCCGTTCCTCTCCCTCTTGCGGCTGTGGTGGTTGTGCAAAGGGCAAGAGGTTGACTCAATGTAGCGGGATGAGATGAATGCGGACAGTCAAGGACAAATATCCTCCTTACTTACGAAAGGTAGCACACATGCCAAGAAAAACATTGAGTCCGCTTATAGTGATCCGCGCACACGCACTGCCGAACGCATAAGTAAACACACGGCCCCTCACACATCACTTTTCCTCACCTCTTCTTGAATATCGCAGCCTTGCAGAGGCGTGTAAAATTTGATGGAACCTCGAATCCAGGCATCCAGGCATCCACGAAGGGCTCGCAGCTGCCAATTGTTTGAACCTTCAAGGCTATTCAAGACACTCATTTCCGGAAGAGGCCGCGTGAAAGGGTCGCAGAAGTGAGCGAAAGCATACATGTCGGGATAATCAATGGGAGAAGTGCAGCAGGCCCCATAACAATCTTTGGGAAGCAAAAGAAAGCCAAGTAATGACGACACATTATTGATTGATTGAAGCGTTTTAACTTGCTCTCTTTTTTAAAAACCCTTCCTACTTAGAGATAAGTGGACAGATCAACGTCTCCTTTCTCACAAATAAAGCAACCCGGCCATTCCATCTCTCTGCACCCAAGAAGCGCGTAACATCGAGTCACACAAGGTGGCAAACAAATACGCGAGTCTGGACACACAGTGAGGTACCAGAGAACCTATTGGATCCTGGTTCTAGCGGGAGAGATTTAGAGTCCATACACACACACACACACACACACAAATATATATCAAGAAACGATATCCACTTAAATTGATTGGGCAAAGCCGTCTTCGGAAAATATAGTGGTCGACTAAAATAGCACCATCCCGTCAGTTCCCCTAAACTACAGTACAAAGCATCCAGGACATGCACAATCTAGTAAATTTCCAATATTCAAAACGACAGGACACAGATTATTTACATACAATCGCATCCGCAGTTGAAAACATCGTTGGCAGTGTAAACATCCGCACAAGCGAATTGCGGCGCCGGGCAGTAGTCCTCAAAGTGCCAGAAAGCGTTCTGGTTAAGCTTCCCCTTGAGCGTCTTGACGACCACCCTATCGGTCTTGCCCGAGACCCGGGCCTCGACCGACGGGCAGACCTTGTAGAAATTGTCCATGACCATCGAGGGGTTAATCATCACATAATCCAGCTCGCCGGCCACGTTGACTTGGAGCGGCGCCCACTGCAGCGGTGTCTTGGGAGCTCCCTGCGGAAGTTTCAGGGCAATGCTGCAAGTGTAGGCGAGGATAGCAGAGTTGGCATCATCCTTGATGTTTGCCGTGAGGGCCTGCCAGAATTCACCCTTAATGCAAGACACATTATTGATAGGCACTGGCAGTGTCTCCTCCAAAAGACCCTTCAAGAATTTGTTGCACACCTGGAGGGGAATGGGGAGGGAGGACGGATAGCGCGTGAGGTTTCATGAACGCTCAGACATTCCTGAGAGGAGAAGAAACGCACCTTGCAGTCCATGTAGTGGACAGGGGGTTCTCCGTTCGGTTTCTTGGGCTCCTCCGCGGCGGCTGGGAACTGGTAGTACGCAAAAATATTGCCTAGCTTCACGCCACCAGCCACAGCCGAGGGGGGGAGATTCCTTGCCTATGAATGTCCCGAACTCGTTCTGTTACATGTTTGTTTGAAATAAAATAAATTGAGTCGAGTCATGAGAAGGGGCCTTGTCCCTGTGCCGATGGGCGAGTGCCACCGAGCTAAGGCCTGTGTGTCACGTTCGCCACACCACCTTCTAATTGTTTTATTTTAAAAAAAACTAACTGCACCGCTGGTCCCATCTTCTCCTCCTCTCATTCCTCCCCACCGGGTCCCATAGCTCCCCCGCGACGCACTACGGTAAGCCCGGTGCAGACCACAGTCCCAAAAGGCAACGCACAGAATTAGCACGTGTTCAAATCAGGCCCCCTTCTCCCCTACCCTGGTACGTACATAGTTCGCAAGGTACCAGAAGCCACCACGGCACTGCCCAAATTCGTCCGCATATTCTTCCTCGCCGCAAGCAAAGGGGTCGGCAAAGTCGCCCGTCGTCGAGTTGTAGTCGGTCTCGTACGCGCAGGACAGGAAATCGGTGTAAAACGACTTCTTGCACACGCGCTGCGTACCCGTCACGGAGGGAAAAAGGCCATGAGCCTGGGCCATGGGCGCAGCGGCCAGGAGGAACAGGGCTGCGTGCTTCATCATGTTTGCTTTGTTTGAAGGCGTTGAGAGCTGTGGTGGGGTGGAGTAGAGTGTGTGTATATGCGCGTAAGTGGGTGATGGGATAAGCGGTGAGCTCGGTGTTTGACGCTTGAGGGGCAAAGGCAAGGGCTTATAAACATACAAGGAGATGGAATGGTCGGGCGCGCATGCAAGGCCAAGGGTGTTGAGTCAGGGCGCGCCGCCGCTGCGACTCTAGGCTTCGCATTCGATTCATCGCTTGCTCGTTGCGGTCGTTGCGCCTGAGCTGCCTATGGGCTTTGACGGGGGAGGGGCGAAGGCCAAGACCCATAAGCGCGTCATCTGGGGGAGGGGCCGAGTGTTGTATGTAAAGGTGGCTGGGAATGGAAAGGTGTCGGTCGCGGTGCGCGGCAAGACCAAGGCCAGGCTGCTCGAGGCTTGCGCCCACAACAACAGTAATCGGGATCTAGACTTGGTGTTTGCTTGAGTCGTTCATCACGCATGGGCCTCCAATGGAGGGGCGTGGTCTTGAGGGCACCTAGCGTCCACAAGGCAAGGATAGACAAGAACCAGTCGATTGATTGATGCAAGTGCCGTGAGAAGGGCGTCCCCTGAAGGAGAGGTTCACGCTGCCTCCTCTCTCTCCCTAAAACGAGAGGTGTCGAGCTCAGCAGATGGCACGAGAAGTGAAATGAACTCAACAAAGTCCGTCTTCGTATCGGACATCATTGTTTGAGGGCCTTGCTGGCTCGCCAGGGCTGGGACTTACGGCAGTAGTGGTATAGACTACATCGTGCAGCAAGGATTGTGTATATGGTCAAAAGTCCAGCTCCAATTGGTGGCATGGGGCTTTACGCGCGGTGCTGGCCCTTGAGTTGAGGTGAGGAGATGAGCGAGCAAATGTGTGAACCGTTGCCACGCGACGTTTTTAAACTTGTGGGGGCGAGCGAGTTTCGTTTTTTCTTCTTTTGGAGGACGCGGGGTGTTCGCTTTTTGATTGCGTATTATTTGGCCTTTCCTGCTGGAAAACAGGAAGAAAGGACAGGCTCCAAACACAAATCAAGTTTTGTTCCTCCTTATTTTTCATACATGACGTAGTGCCTCCCTTTTTTCATCACCTTGCAGCACATCACCCAAAAGATGGGCCGGGCTGGATGGAGCTGGCGCAGCGTCTTGGGCAGTCTGTGGGACGCTCTGCTCATAGCAAATCCCTTTGATAAACGATCCCATTGGTTTGGGTTACCAAGTGCGAGGATGTAAGTACATAGGAAAAGACTCGTCTGTTTGTTCGGCTTTTGTGACTCTCTCTTTTCCTCTTGGCTCATCATTCGGGCCTGCCTCACCACACAGTCCGTTGTTTCCATGTTTTTGTTCCTCCAAAATTGAAGCCGCCCGCCTGCATACTCACTTTTATGTCTTCCTTTACA
>Ga0209390_10009718_pt1 | contig 11464 bp, 7 predicted proteins | sample BON01_FD_187212 | JGI IMG/M metagenome (GOLD analysis project Ga0209390, IMG submission 187212) | Freshwater microbial communities from Lake Bonney liftoff mats and glacier meltwater in Antarctica - BON-01 (SPAdes) (version 2) | ecosystem: Environmental > Aquatic > Freshwater > Ice > Glacier... | reverse complement strand
TAAGTTGTACTTTAGTTGCATACCCCATATCTAGTCGTTTAACTAGATACAATATGGCTGAAAAAAGGCCATAATTCCTAATTATGACCACTTTATTTTTAATGTCTAGTAAATCGCCAAACTTGAGTGCCCCTTTAGGGGCAAACTATGGGTAGAAATACGCAATGATGTTGATTTTAGCTGTGCCTTTAGGTACAGCCCTATTCCTCCAGTGGCTTGAAAATATATCGTTTATCCTATTGAATTTCGTGGATTCTCAATAGTTCCTCCTATTCATCAATGAAGCTTTGCTTCTGATGGTGCTTCTCTTGATTTTGGATGTAATTAATTACTCTTGGAACTTGATCTTTGCTGTAAGAGAATGCACCATATCCGCCCTGCCACACAAATTTGCCTTTAGTAAACTGGTTGGAGGAATCCTACTTTACTCCTTTGAATGAATAATTGGAATGAAACTATTGGTTTTCCTATTGTCAAAATGAAGAATTAACCTTCAGCAAAAACTGTCTAGGTCGCAGCGGCAATTCTTGAACTCCTAAAATAAAGCCGTTGGAAAAATAACTTCTATACACATCCGCATTCAAAATATTAGCACAAATAACGCTGAAATCCATTCTAGACTTGGGAGGTGTAAATCGATAACTAAAATCCAAAAAACTACTACGCTGGGGTGAATTACTATCCTTAATTTTATTTGAAACGTACTCAAAATCAGCTCTAAACAAATGATTCTGAACTGCAAATACATCAAGACCCAATACTGTACTTACTTGTCTAATTCGTGCTATTCCACTTTGATTACTCTCCGAATTAATCAGATTAAGGCTCGTCTTTAAATCAAATCCAATGTAAGCTTTTGGTTTAATCGCTATTTCAAAGGCAGTTGAATTGATTCTATTGACCTGAGTTCGATTAATAATTTGTAGAAAACGGAAGAGAATTTTTATTAAAAAAAGTAGATAAATTCATTGGTTTTAGTTATATTTAAGTATCTGAAAATCAAATATTTAACCAATAATAAATGACTCTATCTACCGATAAATTACTGATATTTTCTATTTAATTGACGAATTTTGCCTAGAATTTGACAAAACCATCAGGGGAAATATCATCGGAAATGAGCTCTAGTGAGGTAATCACCCTTATGGTTCTGTTTCATTATGGCAGTTTTCGCACTATGAAACACTTCTATCTCCACTATGTCAACATGCATTTAACCGGTCTTTTTCCAAATCTGGTTTCTTATAATCGATTTGTGGAACTGATGCAGCAGACTACTGTTCCCATGGTCATGTTTCTTAAAAATCAGTGTTATGGCGCTTCTACCGGTATCGCTTTTATAGACCCCAAACCGATCAGAGTCTGCAAAAACAAACGGATCAAACGCAACAAAGTATTCAGAGGAATTGCTGCAACAGGCAAGTCAACTATGGGGTATTTCCATGGTTTTAAGCTCCATCTTGTGGTCAATGACAAAGGTGAGCTACTCAGTGTAATGAGTACACCTGGTAACATAGACGACAGATAAACACTTAAAAAACCAAGATTTTATTCAGGGATTAAAAGGAAAGCTGTATGCTGACAAAGGCTATATATTACAGACATCCACACAGGCATTGTTTCTGGACGGACTCCACCTGATCACCAGCATCAAAAACAACATGAAGAACGTACTTATGAAACTCAAAGACAAAATAACGCTACCTAAACGCGCAGTCATTTAAACCATCAATGATCAACTTAAAAATAGCTGTCAGGTGGAGCACTCCAGACACCGATCCTTTAGCAATTTTGTCACCAACCTCATCGCTGGATTAATTGCCTATTCTTTCTTTGCTAAAAAACCAGCAATCAAATAGCAACCAGTCGAATTAAACCAATTGGTCGCATTTTAAAATCGAACTCAGGTCACAACCATTTCATGCCTTTAAAATTCAGCATGTTTCTTTTTAAAAAAAAATTCCTCCGTTTTTTGAATTCGGAGGAATTTATTTACTTAGATGTGTCACTAATTAGAAGGGGTACTTACCCTGCTCAATCATATGATCAGCGATTTGTCTTCTCAGCGTCTTTGTATCTACCAAGTCAGCTTTAGTATATCGCTTCAAGCCCATTAACATGACTTTCTGCTCATCGCCTTTTGTAAAGCTGCCAATTGCCTCTTTAGCCGCTATGGAAATCTTATCAACCGCCTGAGACAAGTAAACCTGTGCCATTGCAATCTGATTTTGACATGCTGCTTCTCCTTTCATTCCTACCAGCTTTTCGGCACGAAGAATAGCAGATTCTGCAGCATAAATTTCAATCATTACATCGGCTAGATTCATCATTACTTCCTGCTCGTCTTCAATTTTGTTCTGAAGTACCATAGCGGCTTTTCCACCAACCATAAGGAATACTTTCTTTAGCTTTTTAAGCACATCTTTTTCTGCTGCAAAAAGTTCTGAAGTATCTACAGTCTCAAATGAAGGGACTCCGATAAGTTCTGATGAAACAGCCATAGCCGGTTCGAAAAGATTGATTTCCCCTTTCGTCGCACGCTTCAGGAGCATACCCACCATGAGCATTCTGTTAATTTCATTGGTACCTTCATAGATTCGGGCAATTCGGGCATCACGATAGGCTCTTTCCATTGGAGCATCTGCTGAATATCCCATGCCACCATAGATCTGAACTCCCTGATCGACTACATAATCCAATACTTCTGAGCCGTGAATTTTTGCAATTGCACACTCTATTGCAAAGGCTTCCACCCCCTTTAGTTTCGCTTCCGACTGATCCATACCTTCCTCAATCAGGGAATTGATTTGATCTTCAATATCCTGACCTGCACGGTAGCAAAGTGACTCTGTCACAAAGGTTCGGGTAGCCATTTCAGCCAATTTCGCCTTTACAGAACCAAAGGTATTGATGCTTACGCCAAATTGCTTTCGGTCGGTAGAGTACTTTGTGGCAAGTGTGATTACTGTCCGAACTCCACCAAGTACACCGGCACCCAGCTTCACCCGACCTATATTCAAAATATTTACTGCAATTTTGAATCCGTTTTGACGGCTAGAAAGCATATTCTCTACCGGTACTGGACAATCGTTGAAAAATACCTGACGGGTGGATGATCCTTTGATACCCATCTTTTTCTCCTCCTCATTCATCGTGATTCCCCCAAAATTTTTCTCTACGATAAAGGCGGTTAGATTCTTGTCATTTTCAATTTTGGCGAAAACGATTAATAAGTCTGCAAAGCCCGCATTGGAGATCCACATTTTCTGACCGTTGAGCATATAAGTACTTCCGTCTGCTGATAAAGTTGCCTTGGTCTTTCCACTATTCGCATCAGATCCAGCATCTGGCTCAGTCAGGCAGTAGCATGCTGCCCATTCGCCTGTAGCTAGTTTTGGTAGGTACTTTGATTTTTGAGCTTCATCTCCATAATACAGGATTGGTAGCGTTCCAATACCGGTATGTGCTCCGTAAGTAGTGGAAAACGAACCTGAAGCACCGATGATATCAGCAATCAACATCGAGGTGTTGAAGCTCATACCCATTCCTCCGTACTCCTCAGGAACGGTAATTCCTAATAGACCCAGTTCTCCCGCCTTCTTAAATATAGAAGGAACTAGTTCAGGATTCTTCATACTGTCAATCTCCTCCATATTCGGAGTAATCTCTGTGTCGATAAAGTCCTGACATGCCTGAGCCATCATTCGCTGCTCTTCAGTGAATTGCTCTGGTATAAAAATGTCACTTGAATGGACATCCTTGATAAGGTATTCTCCTCCCTGTGTTGATTTTGTTAGCGTTGGCATATGCTTGTTAGTTTGTGTTTACTGTTTTAATGATTATTTGTCAAAGTATTATTTGAGTAACTCATAAATTCCTGCCACCCCTTGACCTCCACCTACACAGGCAGTGACCATTCCGTATTTCTTATTTTGTCTTCTCAATTCGTTAAAAATCTGAACCGACAGCTTAGCTCCGGTACATCCTAGCGGATGACCTAAGGCCACTGCTCCACCGTTAACATTGACTATATCCGGATTCATATCCAGCGCCTTCATTACTGAAAGTCCCTGCGCAGCAAATGCCTCATTTAATTCGATCAGATCGATATCGTTAAGAGTCAAACCTGCCTGCTTCAATGCTTTTGGTACTGCTACTTTTGGTCCGATTCCCATGATTCGAGGATCCACTCCAGCGACACTGTAAGACATCATTCGTGCAATTGGCTCAAGATTTAATTCTTTGACCATCCGCTCTGACATCACAACCACAAAAGATGCACCATCAGAAGTCTGAGAAGAATTTCCTGCTGTCACCTGGCCACCATTCTTAAAAGCTGGTCTTAATCCCGCCAAAGCTTCCATAGTAGTGCCTGGACGAGGGCCTTCGTCTGTATCAACAATGTATTTACGTGTATTTTTCTTTCCTTTTTCATCCACGTAGGTTTCTTCTACTTCGACCGGTACGATCTCATCCTTAAATTTCCCAGCTGCGATTGCTGCCAAAGCTTTCTGATGAGATTTCACAGAAAAGGCATCTGCTTGCTCTCTTGTGATTTCATATTCCTTGGCCAATTCCTCCGCTGTCAATCCCATGCTCAGGTAATACGACGGATGATCTTTTGCGATCTTCCAGTTCAATGCAGTCTTGTAGCCCATCATTGGCACCAAAGACATGGACTCTGTACCTCCCGCAATGATGCAATCAGCCATTCCGGCTTTGATTTTACCCACTGCCAGAGCTATTGCTTCCAGACCTGATCCGCAATAACGGTTAATGATAAATCCAGGATTATCAATTCCAAGAGCTAAAAGCGAAATCATTCGACCCATCTGCATACCCTGTTCCGCTTCGGGAACAGCATTTCCCACGATGAGGTCATCGATCATTTTGGACTCTAGGCCTGGCGTATGTGCCATCAAATGCTTGATCACGTCAGCTGCTAAATCATCCGGGCGATAAAATCGGAAACCTCCTTTTTTTGATTTCCCTACCGCTGATCTATATCCGTTTACTATATATGCTTCCATTGATTATTGTGTTTATTAGTTATTTGGGTGGTTATTTAAGAATCAAGATGTTAGAATCAAGAATCAGGATGTTAGAATCAAGAATCAAGATGTTAGAATCAAGAGTCAAGATGTTGGAATCAAGAGTCAAGATGTTAGTATCAAGAATCAAGATGTTAGAATCAAGAATCAGGATGTTAGAATCAAGAATCAAGATGTTTAGCTTAAGTTCTAAGTATTTAATTTTGCCTTAAAACCAATAATCATCTTTTGAACTTCAGAGATATCAGCCTCTAATTGCTGAGCAGTTTCGTTAGAAATTAGACTTACTCTTTCAGCTATAATCATCTGGGTTTCCAGTTCAAAACTTTCACCCAAGCTTATTTCAAGAGAATTAGAAAACGACTTCGAGGAAGATTTTGCTGTCCCCTCTGCAATATTTGAAGGGATAGAAACTCCTGCCCGTCGCATTTGCGAAGTCATTCCAAATTTTTCTGAGACTGGAAATTCTGCAGTTATCTGATAGATTTTAACCGCTAGATCTACTGACTTTTGCCAAACTTTCAAATTCTTAAAATTATGCATGACAATTTAATTTAGGTTCATTCTTGACTCTCTGTTCTTGATTCTTGACTCTTGGTTCTAAATTCTTGGTTCTTGATTCTTGGTTCTAAATTCTTGGTTCTAAATTCTAGTTTCTCAACGGTTTGCCTTTGAACAGGATGCTATGAATTCGTTCCAGCGTTTTCTTCTCCCCGGTCAGACTCAAGAATGCTTCACGTTCCAAATCCAACAAGTACTGCTCAGACACCAAAGTCGGGGAAGATAAATCTCCTCCAGACATCACCCATGCGAGTTTCTTAGCGATCAGTGCATCATGCTCTGAAATGTAAGCTCCGTATCTCATTCCAGTAATTCCTGCTTCGAATAGTGCCAAAGAGGTTTTTCCCAAAACTTTGATATTGGTTTGCTGTAACGGCTGAGTATACCCTGCCGCATGTAGTTCCAATACTTTCGCTTTAGCATCAGCTAATTGCCGCTTTCTATTGATGCTGATACCATCATCCTTTCTCAAATAACCCAATGCTTTGGCTTCAGCCGCAGAGGTAGATACTTTGGCAGTGGCGATATTCATAAAGTACTCCTGAAGTTGATTGATTTCAACATCTCCATCAATTACTCTGTTGGAGAATCTTAGCGTCATTTCCTTTGTACCGCCGCCTGCGGGTATCAATCCTACCCCAACTTCGACTAATCCCATATATAATTCGGCATGGGCCTGAATATGGTCAGAGTGAAGTGACAGCTCGCATCCTCCACCCAGAGCCATATTGTGCGGCGCTACGACCACAGGCACTGATGAGAATCTCGCCCGCAGCATAGAGTTTTGAAACTGAGCAATCATCACATTGATTTCGTCAAACTCCTGATCTCCGGCATACATGAATAGCATAGCCAAATTTGCGCCCGCAGAAAAATTTGCGCCTTCGTTTCCGATTACTAGACCTTTATATGATTTTTCTGCCATTCCAATAGCCGTGTTTAATCCTTCGAGCACTTCCTGACCCATAGAATTCATCTTCGAATGAAACTCCAGTCCAATGACGTCATCGCCCATGTCATAGACAGATGCTCCAGCATTACCCCAAATTTTCTTTCCGGCTGCTTTTAACGTATCCAGAATGATGAAATCCTCGATCCCAGGAATTTCTACAAAGGACTTACTTGGAATATCATAGTAAAGCTTTTTACCTCCGTTAACTTTATAGAATGACTCATGACCTGCATCCAGCATTTCGTGAACCCATTTTGCAGCAGGCTCTCCAGCAGCTTCCATTTTGGTTACCGTATCACGAACACCCAAAGCATCCCATGTTTCGAACGGACCTAGTTCCCATCCAAATCCAGCGCTTACTGCCTGATCTATACGATAGAGCTCGTCAGAGATTTCTGGAATTCGGTTAGCGCAATACTTAAACAAATCATAGAAAGATGCTCTATAAAATTCACCTGCCCGATCATCGAAGTTGACAAGGAATTTTATGCGCTTCTTTAAATCATCAATTTCCTTGGAGGCTTCAAGTGCTTTAAACTTTGGCTTTTCAACAGGCTTATACGCATACGTGTTGAAGTCAAGTTCTTTCAATTCTTTGGTCCCATCCTGATGACGGATCATTTTGAAATATCCTTGACCGGTCTTGTCCCCAAACCACTTATTGTTATAAAGGACCTCTACGATCTTTGGCAGCTTAAATTTGTCTCGGGATTCATCGTGGGGTAGTGATTTATATAGGTTGTTGGCGACATTTACTGTAGTATCCAAGCCGACCACATCCATAGTACGGAATGTCGCTGACTTTGCTCTGCCGATCACTGGACCGGTTAGTTTGTCAACTTCCGATACTCCAAATCCCATTTTTTCAATTGCGTGCATTCCAGAAATGATCGCATATACTCCTATTCTATTTGCAATAAATGCAGGCGTATCCTTGCAAAGTACCGTCTCCTTACCTAAAAATTTATCACCATAATCCATCAAGAAATCAACGATTGTAGGATCGGTCTTTGGTCCCGGAATAATTTCCAGCAGTCTTAAATATCTTGGAGGATTGAAGAAGTGAGTTCCCACAAAATTAATCTGAAAATCCTCGCTTCTTCCTTCGCACATCATATACATCGGAATGCCTGAAGTGTTAGAAGTGATTAAAGTACCCGGCTTTCGATATTTTTCAACTTTTTCGAAAAGTTGCTGCTTGATGTCCAAGCGTTCTACAACCACTTCCATTACCCAATCGTAATCTTTGATTTTGGGGAGATCATCATCAAAATTTCCAATAGTAATTCTGGCTGCGAAAGCTTTATCATAAATAGCTGATGGATTTGTTTTCAAGGTGGTTTGCAACGCTGCATCCACAATCCTGTTTCTTACCAAAGGACTTTCTTTTGTCAGCCCTTTCTTTTGCTCCTGCTCGGTCAGCTCAAATGGAACAATATCCAGTAAAAGTACCTGCACTCCGATATTAGCGAAATGACAGGCTATTCTGGAACCCATTACTCCTGAACCTAAAATGGCTACTTTCTTAATGGTTCTTTTCATTTTTTTGGGTTTTAGTAGTCTATGGCTGCTTGCCTTTTAGTTAAAATTCAATTACTGGTTTCTGGAGGCCAATCTCTTTCTCTGATTGAACCTGATCGATTACGCCTTGGATCTTCTCGAATACGGAAAAAAATATATCCAATTCTTTTTGTGCTACTATGGTTCTGACTTGCTCATTAAACCCACGGATTGTTGTTATGGAGATTTCTTTTTTTCGCTTTCCTTCCTCGGTGAGATAAATTCGAACTGATCTCTTATCCACTAAGTCTGGCTTTTTGAAAATCAATCCTTTTTCTTCCATGGTCTTCAGCATTCGCGTGAGACTTCTGGTTTCTAATCCTATTTGAGGGGCTATTTTGGTTGCGGGAGTACCGTCTTTTGAGTTAATATTAATCAGCACAAAGCCTATAGCTGTCGTAAAACCCTCACTTACTGCTTGTTGATTATACATACGTGAGATGGCATGCCATGAGCTCTTAATATGATAATCAACTGTTTCTTCCCGCTTCATTATCTGGTGATTATTTTATTTTAAAAAGATGAATTTAAAAAAAATATTGTGTGCATGCATACTAATTTAAAAAAATTTATGGGCACATCACTATTTAAAGAACTAGATCACTTCTACAGCAAAATACTCTCCTTCCAAAATCTTTGGACAGGAGAGTATACAGAATAAATTGAAGATTAATATAGAAAACCAGCGTAAATGATCTGTTTTGATAATTGTCAAAAAAGGTTACTTGTTGATTTCTAATTCAATGTACTTTTTTTGCCTCATAGATTGCTACAATTTCTGACTCATATTTTTTGTGAATTACTTTTCGTTTCAATTTCATTGTCGGGGTCAACTCACCAGTTTCAATATTCCATGAGTTTCCGAGTAACTTATAGCGCTTTACTTGCTCCCAGTTCGCAAAAAAACTGTTAGCAGTTTCGATTTCCCGATCGTATTTCTCGAGGATTTCTGGCGTAGAAATCATCTCAATATCGCTAGTATATGGAATGCCCTTGTGCTTACAATATTCCTTGAGTGCTTGGAAGTTAGGTACAATTAATGCTGCCGGATAATTTTTATTTTCTCCGACGACCACCAATTGATCAATTAAGGTTGACTCCTTAAACTTATTTTCCATAACCTGCGGTGCCACATATTTTCCACCTGAAGTTTTAAACATTTCCTTCTTTCGATCTGTGATCTTCAAATAGATTCCATCAAGTTCACCAATGTCACCAGTATGGAACCATCCATCTTTCAAAACTTCAGCAGTTTGCTCAGGCTCTCTGTAATAGCCTAGCATTACATTTGGTCCTTTTACTAGGATCTCCCCATCCGAAGCGATCTTTACCTCAACGTCATCTATCAATTTACCTACCCAACCAATTCTGATTTCTTCAAAATTACAAATCGAAGCAGAGACAACAGGGGATGTCTCTGTCAATCCATAACCTTCACACACCTTAATTCCTGCAGCCCAAAATACTCTTGATAAACGAGGCTGTAATGCAGAAGCTCCTGAATTGATCTGTAAAACTTCTCCACCCAGTGCCTCACGCCATTTACTGAATATGATCTTATTGGCTAGTTTCAGTTGAAAATCATACCAAGGGCCCATAGCTTTACCAGGATCGTATCTTAATCCTAAATTCAATGCCCAGAAGAATAAGTTTCGTTTTACTCCAGTCAGTTCATATCCTTTTGCGACAATCTTATCATAGATTTTTTCAAGTAGTCTTGGTACTGTATTGAATATATGGGGTTTAACTTCTTTAAGATTCTCACCTATTGTCTCCATACTCTCAGCATAGTAGATTGAATAGCCTAAAAACATATTGCCAAATGAGGCTGATCGTTCGTAGATATGGCAGAGAGGTAAGAAGCTCAATACACGGGAAATGCCTTTCTCAGGAGTGAAAATCTTTCCAACCTGAATAATATTTGACAATATATTAGTGTGGGTGAGCATCACCCCTTTGGGTCTTCCAGTAGTTCCACTGGTATATATTATAGTGAACAAATCTCCTGCCTTTACTGAAGCCTTAGAATCTTCAAGAACCTGATGGTCTTTAGAAGCCCCTTTTTCAAGGAACTCATTAAATGGAATAGCTCCAGCTATATCATCAAAAGAAATTATTGTTCTAGTGCCAGATGCTATTTTAGCTTTGTCGTAAATTTGCCGGTCACCTACAAAAATTAGTTTTACCTCAGCATGATCAAAGATGTATTCATAATCTGAAGAGGTAATAGTAGGGTACATGGGTACTGATATTGCACTTATCTGCTGCAAGGCAAAATCTACAAAATTCCATTCTGGACAATTATTAGAAATCAGAGCTACTTTATCCCCAGGATGTATCCCGTATTCGAGGAAAGCTAAGCTTAGCTTATCCACTATTTCTTTAACCTGCTTGGAAGAAAAAGTAATCCAAGATCCATTTACTTTCTTTGCTGAGGCAATTTCTTTATCAAAGTTGGCTATCTGGTAAGGTATTAGATCAAATACTCTAGTTAAATTCATGGTTTAGCTGTTTGGGTTCATATAATATTACCAAAGCAATTGTTAAAAAACAATAGTGTACCCGCTACTTTGCTGATTGGATTTAACTAGCATAATAGATAGTCTATTGAAAAGCTTTCTACTAAGGTGTCTTTTCTTGAGTTTTTAACAAAATTCATTGAGGTAATTCTAAAGCTATCCATCTAAAATCATTCTGTACTTTCTAAAACTATTTTTTAAGTGATTAATTTCTGCTCAGGCATATTTGAAACTAAATCTGACTTCTTGTGTTCTTGGCATATCTATTACATACTCATCGATGAATGCTCAAATTGGGAATAGTTTATGCTCTAAATGGATCGCAGGACACTATTTTCATTTAAGCAATTGTTGATTAATTTTTCAGCCGGTATTACTTTCAGTTTTTTTATCTTGAAGTATATCCTACCCTTTATCAATTCTCCTTTTTTGAAGTCCTCTGAATCGAAAATCAGGCCACTGGAGTATTATACCAATTAGTACAAAAAAAGCCGTATATAATTTGTATATTCGAGCACGGGAAAACGGGTCAGTAAAACGATACATGAAAGTCTGTCTACACTTAAATCGTTAAGAAGAAAGCAGACCTCGCTGCAAAAAGAAAGGCGTATCTACGCCTTGATTTGTTTGAAGGAAAACAGATAAGGGGCAGTATGAGGTAGAAGTGAGCTAGCATCGGATCAGAGCATACCTGATCAAGCATTTCAAAACGAAGATAAAACGGCCACGTAAGAGCCATATCCAAAAAGATCCCCAGGCTGAAGCAGCCTTTTTTAAAACTTCCAAGCACATTCAGGGAGCTTAAAACAGGTTTGGATAAA
>Ga0209390_10009717_pt1 | contig 11465 bp, 8 predicted proteins | sample BON01_FD_187212 | JGI IMG/M metagenome (GOLD analysis project Ga0209390, IMG submission 187212) | Freshwater microbial communities from Lake Bonney liftoff mats and glacier meltwater in Antarctica - BON-01 (SPAdes) (version 2) | ecosystem: Environmental > Aquatic > Freshwater > Ice > Glacier... | reverse complement strand
GACAACTGGCCACGGCGTTTTCGCTCCCGCCCGGGCGGCGTTTTCGAAACTCGCCACGCTGCGACTCAATCGGTGACAGCCGCCAAGGGGCCCTCGCGCGCCGTTCACCCCTTCCGCGATTGTTTACGATCGCGTCGCGACGGTGGCCGGACAAGTAAATGCCGCTCAGCCATTCGTGCCGTAATCTGCCGAAGCAAACTGTCGTCCGACTCCGTCAATCCAAGAGGCGGAACGTTCAAATAGGTGCGTGGTGCCATGAATCTGATGACTTTGCCATGAATTTCGACTCCCCGTTTCGAGTCACACTGTGGCATCAAGGTGGGTGGCACGTGCTTTCATTACATCAACATGCCTGACCCCTTTGATGTTCCCGCTACGAACCCAGGGTGCTCAAGCGGAGGCCAAAGAAATACAAACTCATGCAGAAGCCCAGAAGTCACTACAAACGCTTTCAGGCCTTAGGCTTAAGCCGATTAAGTGCCATTTAGGCCTGACCCGTTTGATGTTTTCAGCCCATATGGAACCGGCCGCTGCAATACCACCGGGCTTCTTGAACAAATGCCTTGAGCTTCGGCTCGAATGGATCTCATCGCCACAAGCCCACTCCGCTCAACCCTGAACCTCACTCCACGCCCTCCGTTCGCACTCGCGAAGTCAATGCCTCATTAGTTATGCAATTCATCATGACTGGTGGTCACTCGAATTGCCGTCTGCTTAGGCAGCGGGAGGTCATTTTTCCGATTCGAGATCTTTCCAAAAACGGTCAAAAATGGCCTGCGGATTCAGCTCGGTCAAAACCTTGATCTTGCGGTCTTTGTTTGCAGCCTCTTTCACAGAGCCATCGTCTTGAACGGTCGGCGCGGCAATCTCTATGGTTTTTCCATGTGAAGGGTCAATGACCTGATGGATAGCCGCTATGTCCCACATGACCCACCTCGACTTCCCTTTTGCCTTGGTATCCCACAGCGATGCGAGATAGTCATAGACATGACCACGTCCGGCGAAATGCCGTTTCACATCATCCCGCGTCATCACCACCCGGTTACTCACGTCGTCGGCCGGAATGTGCAGGACAGGCACGTTGGATTCGAAGATTACCGCAATATCTCTCCACTTTTGGTGCCAATTGAAATCGTCGGCGCCCCATGCGGGCTCTCGATTTGCGTGATACGTGCCGCCGATGAGCACGAAAATGACGCGATCGGCAATTCGCGGCTCCATGAGTAAAGCGGACGCGAGATTCGTTGCTTGGCCGAGTGCAACGACATACAGCGGCGTATCCGACACGGCCAGCGCCCGTTCGATGATCAGTCTGGCCGCAGCCGTTTCATCAGGGGTGCGTTTGTCTTTGAGTGTCAATGAGCTGCCGAGTGCCAATGGCACCTTGCCGGCGAGCCCCATCAGTTGGAGCAGCTTCTGTTCTTCCTCATAACTTTGCTGCGCACTGTCCTTCGCCCCGGCGAACCCCGCGGCCGTCAATCCCTCGACTTTCAACTCCGGCGCGATGAGCGCACGGACAATGGCGAACTGATCGTCAATCTCGTTCATGGCATCGGAATCGATAAGAATCCGTCGTTTCTTCATCGATGGTCCCTCGCCCATCAACGATGTCGAGAGTAGCGCACCGGCACCCCATGAGCAGACTCCAACGCTGCCGACTGCCGTAAGCCCATTGTAGAGGAATTGTTTACGTGAATATTGTTTCGACATTACCTGCTTCTGCATAACGAATTGCGACCTATGCGGCAGGCGATTAGCCGACGCATGGATCGCGTGTTGAACTTTTCCGCTTCGTGAGTGTTCTGCCAATATGCAGCATTTATCGAGTTAACTCGGCGGTGGCCGACAGTCTATCGAGTGGCCGAGAGCTTGTCACGAGAATCTTTACCTGTGTGATCATGCCAGTCGAGACGGACGCAGTGGTTGTGCCCTGCCGCCGATTGCTAGACGAAGATTCGGCGAGCGGATTGACGGTGCGAATCGCTCAAATTCCCATGCAATGCGCAAAACACAAAGGTGGAAAACACCGTTTTGGTTATTACAAGTGATTTCCGTGGTCGTCCTCCCGCTCGAATTGTCGACTCAAGTGCCAGTCGTTTGACAGTGGCTATTGTCCATTGTTCGCTGCCAAAGGGGGCACCACGATTGATACTTCTCGTGAATGCTTCCTGCTCATGGCCTGATTCACGCGGTTCGCCCAGCTCGGCAGCCGGTGCAGCGGCCATGTTGCCAATTCGTTCGCTGAGTCACCGCCAAGCCAGTTGTAAAGTCTGCCCCGGGGTAGTCCTGAGCTTTAAAAAAGATCGGCTGCCGGGCATTCCCCCGGTTCATCGCGTGGTAAATCCCGCCAGCTTCATCCGCACGCGGTGCTCGAACCATTACCGTCCCCCAGTTGTGGCTTGTAACTCGCTCTATCTAACAAAACAACATTACTCACACAATAATAAACCAACCATATCTCATGATTCGGTACTTGACACCTTTATTTTTGCCGCTGGCGCTTCGGGTTAGTAAAATGCATTAAATTGACAGCCTGCTCGGGGTAGAAGGAACTTGCAAAAACTGTTCTTCGAAGGGTCTCATTCTGGACCGCGTGAAGTATAACGAAGTCCCAAAAGTGGCAGGTTGCCAGCATCTTAGCCGGAAATCTTCTTGCCACCTACGAACACACTCACAACATTCAGATCTTCGTCCATCACCAGAATATCGGCTCGTTTGCCGGCCTCTAGGCTACCAGTTTCGTGAGCGATGCCGGTCCGTTCCGCAGGAGTCAGACTTGCCATACGAATCACCTGCGCGAGATTCGCCGAAGTGCTTTGTTTCATGTGACGCACCATGTGATCCATGCCCATGATAGAACTGGCCAGACTGCCGTTTGGAGCCCAGCCGACTTTTCCATCACTGCGAAACATTGTCCCGTCAGTCGGACAGCCAAAGCGATACTCGCCGGCAGGCAGATCCATCGCGCGGTTGCAGTCAGTGACCAGACACAATCGTTCAGGACCTTTCATGCGGAATGCGAACTCAAGCAGTTCAGGAGCCAAATGCCAGCCATCAGCGATGACTTCGGTACTCATGTCTGTGCTCATCAAAACGAACTCCGCCATACTTCCCTGCATTGGCACGTTGCACCGTTGTCGAATTGAAGGGACGGAACTCATCGCACACCAGAAGTGGTCAACGTGCCGCATCCCCGCATCGAATGCTCGTTGCATTTCGGACCACGTTGAATTCGAATGCCCGCACGTGATAAGGCACTTGTGTTGCCGCCCCATGTCATAGAATTCAGCAGCACCCGGTAGTTCTGCCGCACACGTTGCAATGCGAATCAGCCCGGTGTCGAAGTAGCGATGAAACTCGGCAGCAACAGGACTTCTCCTGCCATTTTCCGAGTGGCAGCCGACTTTGTCTTCCGCAAAATACGGTCCGTATAAATGCACGCCCGCGATATTTGCAACACCACTGATCTGCTGTGAAAGCCGTTGTTTCGCCGTCGCGCAGGCATCGATCATGTTCATAATCTGATGTTCGCTGCCGGTTGTCGTCGTTGGGAAAATCGTCGTCGTTCCGTGTCGCAGATGCGCGGTGCAGGCGGTGATTACGGCTTCCGGAGTTCCGTCCATGAAGTCGGCACCTGCGCCGCCGTGAACGTGCAGGTCGATGAAACCCGGCGAGAGCACTCCGCCGTTCGCATCGATGATTTCTGCGTCATCGGGAATCTCCGCGGACTGGCCAGCATAGGTGATCTTTGAGTCGATGGTGCAGACCATGCCGTTGTCGATCAGGCGATCCGGAAGTACCACTGTGCCGTTGATAAATGCAATCGATGCCATCGCGCGGTGATCTCGCAGAGCAGAGGAAGGTCGAATAGAATTTAGTGTGCAAAGTCGCCTGCTGCGCCGGATTGGGTGGCTTATTGGAACCGAGGCCGCGATGGGGGAAGAAGACGAGGCAGGTCTCAATGCAATCAGACCTGACCCGTGTTTATACTTGTCACAGCCTGAAAAAACAAAGGAAAAACAGAAAACAAAAAGGTGTCAAGTACCGTTTTTGTTATTCGAGTGATTTCCGTGGTCGTCCTCGCGCTCGAATTGTCGACTCAAGCCTCAGTCGTTTGACAGTGGCTGTTGTCCATTGTTCGCCGCCAAAGGGGGCACCACGATTGATACTTCTCGTGAATGCTTCCTGCTCATGGCCTGATTCACGCGGTTCGCCCAGCTCGGCAGCCGGTGCAGCGGCCATGTTGCCAATTCGTTCGCTGAGTCACCGCCAAGCCAGTTGTAAAGTCTGCCCCGGGGTAGTCCTGAGCTTTAAAAAAGATCGGCTGCCGGGCGTTCCCCCGGTTCATCACGTGGTAAATTCCGCCAGCTTCATCCACACACGGTGCTCGGACCATTACCGTCCCCCAGTTGTGGCTTGTAACTCGCTCTATCTAACAAAACAACATTACTCACACAATAATAAACCAACCATATCTCATAATTCGGTACTTGACACCTTTGTTGATCCGAGCGGTGTAGCGTCCCAGTTGATTCAGGTCGTCCATATCTGAGGGCCATCTACCCACGAAATATTGGACTGTCACGGTGTGCGGTGCGATTGATTTGGCAACCACCCAAACAACAGGTGTTGGACTGTCCGTTAAAGAGAGCCACCCACGCAATCAGGTAAACGGAAAGCCAAGTGAAACGGATCACCGAAGTCTAAGCTTGGTAGGAAGTTGGCAGGTATCGCGATACCTGCAAGAGGGTCAAAGAATCCATTTAAGGACTACTACCTGACCACTTCGTTAGCATTTACAGCGTTTTTTTGCGATCTGTAGAGTCTTAGAAGACCGCTGCTATATCCAGCTGAGCTACAGGCGTTCCGAGATAAGAGCGATACAGAACAACGACGTTACGGACAAGATTGCTATCGATATGTTTGTCAGAACTGTGGTTTTCCAACCTGTGCGAATGAATAAGTCATTGCAAACCAGATGCCTGACCGCTGTCGAGAACTTTACGGCGACTGATAGAAACAAGTACTTGGGCCTGGTTTACGGGAAACGGCCGTCATCGGACGAAACGCAATGCCTGCGGCCGCGAATTCGAGAAAAACGCTGCAGTTCCTTATTTCCAACGGGTTGCATCGCTTCTGTGAAACGACATACTACCGACCAATCAGAACGGTCTTACCTCGTTTTTAGCCTCACAACAAACAGGAATTTCAGATGTCGAATATTCGAAGCGGTGCAACGACCCTGCAGGGCAATTCAGTTGATTTAGCAGGCGCCGCGTTGGAAGTGGGGGCAACGGCTCCGGACTTTGTTTTGCAAAACACTTCACTTGAAGACATCACACTGGCCAGCAGTGCCGGAAAGACTCGAATTATTGCGACGATCCCATCATTGGACACACCTGTTTGCCATGCCGAAACTCGCAAGTTCAACGAGCAGGCCGGTGAGCTTGACGGAGTTGAAATTCTGGTGGTCAGCATGGATCTGCCATTCGGGCAGAAACGCTGGTGCGGTGCGGAAGGCATCGAAGCCGTGCAAACTCTTAGCGCTCATCGATGCTCAAAGTTCGGCGAAGATTATGGTGTGCTGATCAAAGGTGGTCCGCTCGATCGCTGTCTTGCTCGAGCAATCTTTGTCGTTGGTGCCGATGGAACTTTGAAGCACGTGGAATACGTCTCAGAAATCACTGAACACCCAAATTACGACGCCGCTCTGGCAGCAGCCAAAGCGTAATCAGTATCACGAACGCGTGCGGGGATTGGACCGTTGCATCTCGAACGACTGGAAACCTGCCCCCGACGCCAATTCAGACAAAAGATACGCAACCACGTTTACATCAAACCGAGCCGAATAACACCAGCACAGTTGACACTCCTTCAGTGACCTTCCAGAACTGTCGGCTTTCATCTGAATCGGCTTTTAGCCTGCCAGGCGAATGTTTAAAATAACACGTGCGCCGTCATCTGTGAGTGCCAATTGCAGACTGGAAGTCCGGCGCGCGTGGAATTAAATGGTATAGCAAAAAAAAACGCCGGAAGGCAGTGAGACGACGAATGAAGATCACAAAGGCTGTCATAACGGCGGCGGGCGAATATCACAGCAACCTGCCGCTGCAAAGTGTGGTTGATCGTCACGGAAAACCGTTGACGGCGCTGCGATGTACTCTTGACGAAATCGTTGCTGCTGGGATTGAAGAGATTGCGATCATTGTGCGGCCCGGCCAATCGGATCCTTATCTTTCAGCGGCAGGACCGCATGCGTCGCGACTGGTGTTTTATGAACAAAACGAGCCTCGCGGCTATGGTGATGCCATTTTACGGGCCCGTGATTTCACTAACGAAGAGGCCTTTCTGCATTTGGTTTCAGACCATTTGTACGTAAGTCGCAGTGACACTGGCTGTGCGGCTCAGCTATGTGATGTTGCCCGAAAGCACGAATGTTCCGTATCAGCCATTCAGGCGACTCGCGAAAACGAAATTGTATTTTTCGGAACCGTCGGCGGAAGTCCGGTTGCTCAGCATGACCGCCTGTACAACGTCAGTACGGTTGTGGAAAAGCCGACGCCGACCGTCGCCGAACAGGAACTGATTGTCGCCGGTCAGCGTGCGGGCTATTACCTGTGCCTGTTCGGAATGCACGTGCTGACGCCCACAATTCTGCAGTTACTGCAACAGCAGCTGGATCAGGCAACATCCGGCGAATCGCTTGACCTGTCCTCGTCTCTGGCTCAGCTGGCTCAGCGAGAACAGTATCTGGCATTTGAGGTCGATGGAACTCGGCACAATATCAGCTATAAGTATGGTCTGCTGCTGGCTCAGCTGGCCATTTCACTGGGTGGCGATGACCGGGATTTGATTCTAACGGAACTGGTTAGCCTGCTGGCCGATTCACAGACTCGCCGACGCTAAAGCGAAGTACACAAACACCTTGCCAGTTTTGGCCGGCCGGAAACCGCGACGATTTGGCGAAAATGCAATATTCGCGGTCACAAGTCAGCATGAAACGCTTTAGTGAATGGCAGAAGACAGATCAGACATCACTGGTCGTGTCGGAATCCAGCAGTTCTGCCCCACTGCGATCATGTCGCCATCGTGCTTGACTGTGGTGCTTGACTGTGGTGCTTGACTGTGGCAAAACAACAAATTAATTCGTACGCCGATATTGGATGTTCAGGATCTCAATCCACCATGACGAATCTATTGCAGGTCATCAAATCCAGCGACCCGGCCATTCGAAACCTATCGCTCGACAACTGCTGTGCCGGACTTTCATCGCAGCAGCTATTGGCTCAGTGTGCCGAACTGGATCAGTTTCGCAGAAGCTGCAGTAATCTGTACGAACGTGTGCGAGCATTGTTTTTTCTGTACGCCATCTATCGGTTCCATCTGCCGAAAGTCCTGGGAGATCAGGAAACCGGTAAGATTCCATTCGGCGGTTACGAACAGCTTTTGGCGCGACGTTTTCCGGAAGCGATTGACACGTTTCTTTCGGCACAGTCGCTTGAAGGGCCGACGGTTACTCTGTCGACCGCCATTGCCGAAGCCTATCATCGTCTGGCGTTTCAGACTCTGGCGAATCAGGTGCGACGCAGCGTGCGCACGGTGAAGGGTAATCAATGGATGTTCCGAACGGGGCATCCCGCCGATGTGCCGTTGAAACTTCGTTCTGAACTTTTGCAGCAGAACGCAGTCACTCAGTGCTATCCGAATCTTCGCGAACGCACGGCTGTTCGCATGGACTTCACTCATAGCGCATGGAGCGACATCTTTTTTCTGGGGATGGATTTCCCTGAAGGTGCTCAGGTCATTAACGCGAGCGTGAATCTTGCAGTGCGAGGTCGACACAAGTCGCCCGAGCCTCCGATCGACTGCAGTCTACGAGTAATCGATGAACCCGTATTGCGATTGGTGAGTATCGACCTTGATGCGAAAGCAGACATTGTTCAGGTTAACGAAGTCTTCGACTTTGCTCGCGACCATCTTGGCCTACTAAAAGCCGCGGTCATTGCTTCAGGCATTATTCCACCCGGCATGGAAGGTTGTGGCGCAAATGTTTCGGACGTATTTTCTCGGATGATCGGTCCGGGACTCGGCCTTGAAGTCGTTAGCCGTGTGAACGACATACCGAAGGGTTCGCGGCTGGCGGTAAGCACAAATCTGTTAGGGTCACTGATTTCCATGTGCATGCGAGCCACCGGGCAGGTCTCGCAATTGACCGGACCTCTGGCTGAAGAAGATCGGCGAATTGTGGCGGCTCGAGCGATTCTGGGAGAATGGCTGGGCGGATCGGGCGGCGGCTGGCAGGATTCCGGAGGTATCTGGCCGGGAATCAAGCTGATCAAAGGCGCGGTTGCGAGCGAAGGCGACCCCGAATTCGGCATCAGCCGCGGTCGCCTGATGCCGCAGCATACAGTTTACAACAGCCGGCAGATCACAGCCGAAACTCGGCAGCGTTTGCAGGATAGCCTGGTGCTGGTGCATGGCGGGATGGCTCAGAATGTAGGGCCGATTCTTGAGATGGTGACGGAAAAGTACCTGTTGCGAAGTGAAAAGGAATGGCACGCCCGCAAGGACGCCATCAGTCTATTGGAAGATATTTCCAACGCTCTGCAGAAGGGCGACATTCCAGCGGTTGGACGTGCCACCGGTCGCAACTTTGAAGAACCTCTACAGGCCATTATTCCCTGGTGCTCGACAGCTTACACTGAAGAATTGATTCGCCGCTGTGGAGATCGCTACGCAGATAAGTTCCACGGGTTCTGGATGCTGGGCGGAATGTCGGGCGGCGGAATGGGCTTCATTTTTGATCCCGCCGTACGACCGGAAGCTCAGGACTGGCTGCAGCAGATGATGCTGGAAGTAAAGCGAGAGGCTCAGGACGCCGTACCGTTTGCGATGGATCCGGTGGTCTACGACTTTGAAATCAACGACGAAGGAACCAGCGCGGAGCTTCGTCATGATGGAGCCATGCCACTAGGTTATCGAGCGTTAGTTATCCCCGATCTGCTGCGTCAGAATATCAGCGAACTATCTGCCGCGAAACGCCGCGAACTGGAACGAGCCGGAGATGCCTGCAGAGACGCAACGGACAAATCCGATCTGGCAATGCGTCTCATCAATCGAATCCTGCCGGGATCCGCAGTCGCCCGCGAAAAGTCAGAACGACTTGAAACACTGCTACCCGCCAACGGCTTTGACCCGATTGCTCATGAGCAGCTTCGCGAAGACCTGCGTTCCGGTCGTTTGGGTCTGCCGCAGAACCGACTTTCATCGACCGTCAAGATTGAAGACGTTCGCGACAGTGACATCGTGGATGCCAGGCGGAACATCTCGTCAGACATTGTGGCTATCGGGGAAAAAGCAATTTCCGAAGGACGCGTTGCAGTAGTGACGCTGGCGGCCGGAGTTGGCAGTCGCTGGACTCAAGGTGCCGGAGTAGTCAAAGCGCTCAATCCGTTTTGCCGTCTTGACGGAAAGTTCCGATCGTTTCTAGATATTCATCTGGCAAAAAGTCGCCTCACAGAACTGCGGTATGGCGTGGCCGCTCCGCATATTGTGACAACGGGTTATCTAACTGACGGTCCAATTCGCCGAGCCGTGGAAAAGCTGTACTCAGAACGCAGTGTGCATGTTTCCAAAGGAGCATCGGTTGGGCTGCGGATGATTCCGACAGTGCGAGACCTGCAGTTTGCCTGGGAAGAAATGCCTCAACAGGTTCTGGATGAACAGCAGGAAAAAATGAGATTCAGTGTGCGAGCCGCGCTAACCAACTGGGCTCGTTCAATGGGTGAAGCCGCAGACTACCGCGACAACCTGCCCTTCCAGTGCATGCATCCGGTCGGACACTGGTACGAAATTCCAAACCTGTTGATCAACGGTACTCTGGTAAACCTTTTGAAGCAGCAGCCGAAACTGGAATACCTGATGCTGCACAATGTGGATACGCTGGGAGCAAACGTAGACGCGGGCTGCCTGGGTTTGCATATTCAGTCCGAGGCCGATCTGTCTTACGAAGTCATTAGTCGTCGACTGGAAGATCGTGGCGGTGGTCTTGCTCTAGTAAACGGAAAGGCAAGACTTGTCGAAGGCCTGGCGATGCCTCGAGAAGAAGATGAGTTCAGACTATCGTACTACAACACGTTAACCACATGGATTTCCATTGATCGTTTGCTGACGGTCTTTGGGCTGACCCGCGATGAACTTTTCGATGCCAGAAAAATTGAAGAAGCAATCCGGATGGTAGGAAATCGAATGCCGACGTACATCACACTCAAAGACGTTAAAAAACGTTGGGGCCGCGGTCAGGAAGACGTCTTTCCGGTTACACAGTTTGAAAAACTATGGGGCGACATGACGGCGCTGTCCGACGTCAATTGCCAGTTTCTGGTTGTACCGACATTCCGCGGCCAGCAGCTTAAGGATCCGGCACAACTGGACGGCTGGCTGCGAGATGGTTCTGCAGCGTATGTTGAGAAACTCCTGAGCTGGAAATAGAATGCGGCGTGTTCCGGAAGATGTCTCTCAATGGCGACTGCGTTTGTTGTGCGGCCCAAACATAAATTGGCAAAGCCAGTACCGGCAACTGACGGACTCCGAATTCACGCAAATCGTTAATTAGACAGAACCGACCAGCGGCACGGCTCGGGCTGACTGAAGCAATGTGGACTGCGTCGCACGGCACAGGTCCAGCAGTTCACCGGCCATTTGCATAACATCAATTCCATCGTGCATTTTTCCTAAAGTGTCGTGCAGCAGGTGCGGCTGCTTGGCAATATCAATCAAGCCGTGCGTGGTGGCTGTAATCTGAATGGATTCGGTAATGTCCCACAGTTGAGTTCGATCCTGATCATCCAGCGCTGCAATAAGCTGTTCCAGCAGCAATCCGATACTGAAGTGCTGATTCCTTTGTAACGTGGTCATCTGAACCCGCGTGCTGACGGTGCCGAAGTTTGGCCGCGCTAATAAAGCGTTCGACCAGTTCAGGATCAAACTGAGTTCCTGCAATTTTCGTAATTCGGCAAATGCCTCAGTACGATCGCCTCGACGTTGTTGCGTCCGAGTTCCGAAAGCAGTCCGCGAACGAACGCGGCGAATAGACGTGGGCCTTTGACGCCGTAGAAACAATCCGCGAACAGGGCCGGAAATTGGGCTGGCGTGCCCCAGTTCTCAGTACCACGGTTATGAGAGTCAGTTTGGGTTAAGGCTGACCGCAGGTGTGGGGCAGTTTTCTGCTTCTGGAGCGCACGCGAAAGAAGCAGAAAACGGCCGGGCGAATTCGACAGGAGTCTGGTCGCCAAGTGAACTGTGCGGCCGACGCTGATTGTAGCAGTCTCGCCACGTTGAGATCACCTGACGAGCTTCGGCAAGACTCCAGAATAACTCACATGCCAGGCACTCGTCGCGGAACCGGCTGTGGAAACTCTCCACGTAGCCGTTCTGCCACGGACTGCCCGGTTCGATGTACGATG
>Ga0209390_10009715_pt1 | contig 11468 bp, 7 predicted proteins | sample BON01_FD_187212 | JGI IMG/M metagenome (GOLD analysis project Ga0209390, IMG submission 187212) | Freshwater microbial communities from Lake Bonney liftoff mats and glacier meltwater in Antarctica - BON-01 (SPAdes) (version 2) | ecosystem: Environmental > Aquatic > Freshwater > Ice > Glacier... | reverse complement strand
AACATATTCCTGGCTGTCTTATTGGTCTGGCCACTGGGTCGGTGTTCCTAACATATTCCTGGCTGTCTTATTGGTCTGGCCACTGGGTCGGTGTTCCTAACACATTCCACGCAAATGGCCAGACACGCGATCTCCATTTCATAGTAACATAACATGGTGCAGTGGTAAAGAAATATCTGTCAACAGTGTAAAATGGTGGACAACCAAACTGTTAAGAAAATTAAGAAAACACCGTTGACCACAGGCGCAAAGGTGGGTATTGGCATCGCCGGCATCGCCGCATCTCTATTTGTGGCAGCCACAATCTTCCTGGCTGTGTGGTTCACCATTGGACCCGTTAGGAACCGCGGCGGGCGTCTGCGCGTGGGCTACGCCCCAATTTACGGCATGTTTCGGCAGGGCCGCGGCTGGTTCGCACCATACAAGATCAACCCGCAGCTGTACTCCCATGTGGTTATGGCATTTTTAGCAACGTCCGAAAAGTCGGGGTGGCACCTATACATGCCAGATCTTGGTGACTGGGACATTAAGACTGGGCGCACCGCCCAGGCGGCCGAGACCGCAATGATTGCACAGTACAAGGCTTTACGGGACGGCTGTGGTAGCATCAACAGCTGCACAGACGTGTACAAAAACTTTGGCGGACTACAGAAGCCTTTCAACAAGGACCTAAAGCTGTTAGTATCAGTGGGTGGGTGGAACGCGTCCGCACCAACAACTCACGGTACTTTCATCCACAGCGATTTAAGCGCCATTATGACGAATCCCGAAGCACGCGCCAGTTTTGTGAGCAACACGGTCAAATATGTGGTGGACAATGAGTTGGATGGGGTGGACATGGACATTGAGTACCCGGGGAAGCCCCAGGGTGGAGGGGGTGGAGACCCAGCCGAGGTGCCTGGATACACTATGCTTATGCAGGCACTGGGACAGGCACTGCATGCCAATGGGAAGCTGTTGACATGTGCTGTGGGGTTGGGCATGCCCATTGTGACCTACTCGTACGAGTGGGGGAAGCTTAGTGGCGCGGTAGACTACATCAACCTCATGGCCTATGATATGTACGGCGCGTTCAGCGAAGCCACTGGGCCAAACACGCCCCTGAACAGTGCAGGGACGGGGCGGGGCACTGCGGGTGACTCTGCCTATATAGACAGGGCGGTGGAGTACATTATCAGAGCGGGCGCTGACCCCAAGAAACTGGTGCTCGGTCTGGCTGCTTACGGTCGAACCATGCCGCTGTGCCCGGGGAGTAAGCCCACGCCCCTAGAGCCGTACGGGAAACCGTTCTTCAAAACCTGCACTGGTAAGTGTAGCGACCAAGGAGCGTGCCCCGACCCTGATACGACTCCACCAGTCACACAGTGTGTGGACGCCACCACACAGGGCTGCTTCCCCTCGGGGATCATACAAACTAAAGAGTGGGACGTGCCAAGCTACGTGCAGTTCCAGAAGATTACCAACTTGAGTGCCGATCTTCCACCCATGCCCCAGTGTGCATGTGGCATGTTCACAGCCGCCCAAGGAAGTTTGTCATTCTACGAAATTTTGGATCTGATCCAGTGTCTGGCATCCTCCAAAGATGGTTGTTTGCAACCAGATGAAGCCATGCTGAGGGCTGCCATCGCCATTGACACCGTGACATCCACCGCGTCCGCCTACTTTAAGAGTGGTGGAATCCGGTGGGACAGCACCACACCCAAGACCGACGAGTATGACGTGCTTGTGTCGTTTGACTCGCTGGAGACCATTGGTATCAAGTGTCAGTACGCTCTGGACAAGGACTTCGCAGGTGTCATGCTGTGGACGATCGCAGACGACGACATGGCCACCGACTTCCCCATTAGTAGCCTCATGGACCAGTACATGAAGAAGGGCTCAAAGGGGAAAAGTGCACCTCATGGTCTCCCAACCACGGTGGAACTGCAGCTGAAGCGTGCGATGACGCCCACCGGCTGCGAATTCCCCTCCCGGTCCGACCCTGTGGTGATGGGGGGTGGGTGGAACATTTTGGGCACACTGGCGTCCTTCGAGGCAATGGGGAAACACAACATGGGCTGCATGTGGGACTGGCCAAAGGTGGTGATGGCGTCCAATGCTACTGTCACCCGCACATGTGCACCCACTGGTGGCACGATTAAACCTATTGATGGGTGCAACAGTGTAAAATTCAACAATGGGTGCTGGCTCGATCCTGGAGCCACCTTTGACCTAAGTAAGTTTACACTAGATGGCACGCCGTCAAACCCATGCGGTGGAAACAACGACGAGAAGAGAAATTACTACCCCTCCACCTACCAGCCGTACTACTGTCAGTCAGGTGCGAAGTTATGCGGCTTATGCACCAGTGACTCGGACTGTGCCGGGAGTTCATGTGACAAGAAAATGCCTGACGAGTGCAAGCTGCGTGGCTACTGCCCACCTAACGCCATTAACGGCATGGCATGCCAGCAGTGCAACCCAGCCGACCCAGAGTCATGTCCCATGTACCACACCGGGAAGGTGTGTACTGTGGCTTCCGGGTATGGATGCGCTGCTTGTGACGATGATTCACAATGTGGTAATGGTAAGTGTGTACCGGAGGGTAGTATGGACCCTCCGTGTGAGAAGTTGCAAAATTGTGGCCCCATATCAGTCACGTGCCAAGATCAGCCAACTCCCAATTGTTGCCCTCCACTTGGTGCGTATGGTGTCACTTGGGGCTCCAATGAGTTTAAGTGGACCGGTGCTGACAGGGCGTGCACGAACCAACCCGATATTGCCGGATACTGTGGGTGGAAGGGGAATCCACACGTGGATGGGCAGGCACCGGTGCCGACGTATTTGCCAAAAGATGTGATTGGGCAAATCTGTCCACCAGGCAATGTGTGCTCTCCATAAACTCTCCATTAACTTGATCTGCGTCTGTATCTTCGTTTATTTTTTATTATTTTTACGTGCGGCGCCGTTGCAGTCACAGCTTAGTCCTGTGTTAATACACCCAGGCGGGCACTTACACGTGCCGTACACGTAGGGGGCAATCTTGTCCTCACCCACCCACCGCCCCTGGTTTTGGGGCATGTGGTCCATACCGTGACACACCCCTAACTTGGCGTCACACTTTGCACCCGGGCGACATGCAAGGGAACAGTCATCATCTGTGGTACATGCTGTTGTACCACAGTGGACCGTACATGTGTCTGTTACACACGTCGGGATGCCCAGAGGCCCGTTGAGCCCAGTGCGCTGTTCTTTACACATGCCCGTGGTTTGGGGCTTCCCCACACACACCCCGGTGCTTAAGTTGCACTTGGCGTCCGATGCACAGGTCGCGTAGCTTTGGCACTGCTTGTCTGCGTCGGCTTGGTTCAGTGTAGCGTCACACTGCATACCGTTGCACTTCTGGCACATGGTGACACAGTCGCCGTCATCTACACACTCCGAGTTTTGACAGTAGCATTTACCGTTAACCTGCGGGTTTCCCCCCACTTGCGCAGGGGTCTGGTTTAAGCAGCCCCCCGATCCGTCGGGCACGCATGGGTACTTCCACTTCCCCCCTCTACACAGCTCACCACTCTTCACACACGCTCCCGTGTTTAGGTCTTGTGGGTAGTAGTTGTCGTACTCACACGCGCACGTCCATGCCATAGTCTCCACGTCCTTCCACCCCTCCCAATACCAGATACCAGACATTGTGTCACAGCTACACATTCCGGTCGCAGGGTCGCAGTGCTCGGATGGGATGCACGGGTGGGGTGGGGCACACCAGTTTGATGGCTTCAGGGGCAAGCAGTACTTCCCGGCCACATTAAACGCGCTCTGGTCTGCTGTCACGTCTTGGCACGCGTACTCCGCGCCAGTGCTACTGGCACATGCCACACAGTCAGAGTCACTACCACAGGGTGCCAGCCCTTTCGAGCATTCCTTCACGTTGGTGCGCTGCTGCATTGCGCTCACTACACCACACGCGTCACCACTCCACCCGTCCTGACACTTACACGTCCCACCAGAGCAGGTGCCACCGTTGTAGCAGTCCGTGTTACCGGTACACCGGTATCCTGTCTGCCTGGAAGGCCTGACGAGCATCACACACAAAACAACAATTAATACAGTGATAAGTACAGCAACCGGAACCAAGATGGCGGTGAGGAGCCGTTTAGTGTCTTTCTTCCCAAGTGTAGCGTTAGCAGCCGACTTCCGCGTAGAGGCCATGTTTTATTAGTGGTCTACACATAAAATGACTGACATCGGCAAGAAGCCCAAACTGTCCCACCCGTCTACCAAGACGGTGCAGAGTGTGACCACGGTCGAAGCCAAGGGAAAGGCCAGAGCCGAGGCTAGGGCGTGGTTTGGGGGTGTGACCGCGGTGAAGTTGTACGTGGTGATTGCCGCCATCCTCATCGGCGTGCTCGTCGGGTTGTTCCTACTGGTCCCCATCTTCAAGGATAACTGCGTCATTTTCACGACACGGTGTAACACCATTCAGTACCAAAGTGGGCCCAATGGGCAGCTCTTGGTTATCGACAACCGCACTGGGTTTACCTACTGGTATGATGGTGTTGCGTTTGTTTTCTCCTACGGTGACAACCTACCCGGGAAGTGCCCCACCCAGCTTACATACGGGGTAACCGGTGACAAGGTGCCCATCAACCCCACCATCCCAGCAGGTAAGTTCTGCACCCGCTACGGTGTGGAGGACACCGACGGTAAAGTATGCTGTGTGTGGGGGGACTCCATGGAGCAGGAGTGCGAAACGTACGCACCAGAGACCGATAAGGGGTGCTGCAGCTTCTCTGCCTCGGTGTACACACCGAACGTGTACGCGGGTGAGAAGGTGGCACAAGGACAGTACATCTATAGCCCTAGTTTTGGGTTAACCGCATGGGATATGAAGTTGGTGGACGGCAACATATTGTGCGCGAGGGATTTCCAGACCATGTCAAAAGAGCTTGTGGACCAGCCGATACGGAAAGTACACTATCGGGTGCCCACGGGTGACACTGCTTTGGACATATATCAAGCTTTTCAAGTTTTGGAGCGAAAGGGTATATTTAAACGACCCGCACCACCACAAAACTCAGTGGTCCGCACTCAATAAAAGTAACCTGTACAGTATTATAAAGTTTTATATTTTCGACACCCAACTCATTGCAACCACTGGCCAACGTGACGCGCTAGCGCTGGCCAGTGGTTGGCTGGAACGTTCACAACACAGAATATATATATATTTTCAAATTAACAGAAACATGTCCACCACCGGTAACAGTTATAACTGGAAAGTGACCCTTGACGTAGGAGGAGTCAAATTCGTGACTACCCGCCGAACCCTGATGCGGTCCGGCCACTTCCACGCCTTGCTGCTGGACAGTCCGCGTCCCGTCTTACCCATCTTTTTGGATCGATGTTCTCATGGATTCCAGAATGTGTTAGAGGCTTTGCGTGACTTTAATCACATTGGGTACTTAATTGGCTACCCTGAAGAAATTAAGTTTTACGACGTGCCATGCACAGAGCTGGAGTATGCAATGCGTGACCTGAAGATCACCCACCTATTTGAGATGTCTGCCATCCGTGACGAAATGGATACAAGGATAGCGTGTCAGGCCAACACCATTGAGGGTAATAAGCGTGAGATGTCTGATTGTTATAACGAAATTTTGGCACAGTTGTCTGCCTTGAAGGACTTGGGGATAAAAAATGAGGCCATTGCGACGTCCACCCTTCAGACTTTGTCTGGTGATGATGCATTCAAAACGCTCATTGACGACATCCGTGGAGAAGAGTCACACCATCCAACAGAAACCGTCCCCATCACCAAGATACACTTTGAGACAAAAAAGGAGGCCACTGTTGCGTCCACCCTTCAGACTTTGTCTGGTGATGATGCATTCAAAACGCAGATGGGCGACATCCGTGGAGAAGAGTCACACCATCCAACAGAAACCTTCCCCATCATCAAGATGGAGAAGGTTTCTGTTGCATGCACATGCACACCCGACAATACCGTAATGGGCGTGCATGGGCATGACTCGTTTCATCAGTATTTCGACCCTACATATTCACCGCCACCGGGGTCCACATTGGTGACGGATGTTTATGCAGTTTAAATAATAAAATGTGAATGTTTATATATAGTTGGTGACTGTACAATCTTTTTTTTGCCACTACTTTCTCCTGCTCCTGTTCCTCCTATGTGTTGCAATATGATGGCTGGTGTTTGTTACACGATGTACCTGGACAGCCAACAAACGTTGGGCCACCACAGACTGGGACATATGGTAGCACCTTTTCCCTATCACACATGCCCCACCCCTTAGGTACGTTCCAGAACCCCCCACCGGTGCCCCGATAGTGTGTGGAGCAGTTACGGCTGACGTCCATCTGCGTGCACGTATTGTCGAAACCACAGCTGTCGGACTCAAGCAGGGTGGTGCACTTCGCCCCTTTTCGGGTGCACACGTTGTCGTCCTTGGGGAACATGGAGCAGCAGTCGTCTTTCTGCACCCCCTGGATACAGTACATGTCGTCGTACAGCAAGCAGGACCCGCCCTTGCCATCGTTATTCTCACCACAGACGCACCGGGTGGCCGCCTCGCCCGGACTCTTCTGGTAGGTCCTGCATGTGGACCCACACTGCTGGTCTAGGTCCCAAAAGTCGGGGCACGGGTTTCCCGCGCTGGCTCGTGTCTGCGCACATGCGTTGAGACACACACTCCCCACCGGGTTCACATCACGTGGCTCTATACCGGTGACGTCGATGGCACCCCACTCCGACTCCTCATGTAAGGGGTCACACTGGCAGGTGCCGCTCGCGTCTTGGAACAAACCAATGGTGTTGGGGGAGTTGTATGTAGCATCGGAGTAGGTTCCCATGCACGGGTCAGCTGCACAGATGTCGTACACCGCACTACCACCATGGGATAGGTCTTGGTACTTCCCAGGGACGGTTAGAGAGTACTGTGACTCGGAGTTGGCCGGGAGGTTGCAACCCTCCCACGGCTCCGCTTTCAGCACCACATCCGAGTTGGGCAGCTGGTAGTCATCACACCGACCCTTCCACTCGTAACCCTGTGTCACAGCTACGTTGGCATGGTCGTAGTCCCACACTCGGGAGCCACGGCCGGAGCACACACATGTTGTCTTTGGTTGGTTGAACGGTGTGATACTGTCCACCGTTTCTTCTCCCCCCCCACCGGTGATGACCACGCCCGGGAGTGCGACCGGGGTGGTGGACATCCCCAAGATCAGCGGGTCTCCTAACAGCACCACATACTTGGAACTAGGTACGTCCAGCAGCTGTGGGACGCCGTCCACCGTTTTTAGCTCAAACTGCTGGTTTCCACCAGAGCCGATAGGGGCCACGCCCACAGTCTTGTACTTAGCCGGCGCCTCTGTGATGCCGGATGTGAGCGCACCCAACAGGTACCACCGGTCACAGCCATCACACTTAAAGTCAGAGTTCAGAAAGACACGCTTGCTGAAGATGTATACCATCTTCTTCACACTGTCGTAGTACACCTTTGCAGGGTTTCCCACACTCGCGGCCACTGTCAGGGTGCCGTACGGCCAGCCATAGGACACGTCCATAGTGTAAGACTCAATGTGCCCCACCTCCCCACTGCCCGTCCCCTCGTCAAAGTGGAAGTTGGTGGATGCTTGGGGGGCAGTGGTACCTGGCAGGAACTTAACCAACACCCCCCCGATCAAGAAGTTCTGGATTGTGTATGTACGCTGTACCTCCACGGTGCGCCCGCCCTCGTTGTTGCGGTGGCATGGGTCCACCTCACAAACCCGGGGGTCAGTCGCATTGTTGCGGTACCGATCCCACGTGCCAGCCGCCACACCGTCACACTGACACACAATGTTGTCTTTAGGGTACTTCTTACCACCACCACCCGGCTCCTCTGAGTCGCATGGTCCCACTTCACCACTATCGTTGTGACACAGGGATGGATTCACCTTGGTTTCTGGCGTCCACGGTGCACCCAGCGAGTCACCCTCTGGGCCCACCATGTTTAGCAACGGCACTTGCCTGGCCTTACTCCAACCCGTGACTTCGTGGTTGGAGCAGATCTTCATCTCGGAACAGTCATCACCCCCAAACACACCCGGGTACTTGTCGCATTCGCAGCTCCAACCGTCTTCCGTCCACTTAGCAGACCCCGTGGTGTACTGACACTGCTTCAGTTGGGGCAGGCAGTACGAACCCCCCGCGGTCACAGTAAAGCTCTTGGCACCCTGGCCATCCTTGGTCACCGTGCTGAGCGTGGTGTTTGGTGCCACGATCTGGCACACCATGGTCTCCCCCGCAAACGCGTCCGCGTTCTCCAAGTCGTCACACACTACACAGTCCATATCGGTGTTGCACTCCAGCAGGTCCAGCTCACTCGGTTTGTCCACACACGCATGCTTCTGCACCAAACAGTATTTCTCAGACTTATTACCCAGAACATCTTGGGCCTTTGCCACTGCGGCAGATGGCTTCTGGCACGCCACAGGCAGATCGTAGGGCGCCTGACACTCGCGCAGACACTCTAAATCGTCCTCACACGTCTTGACCGCCACATTGTCACACGGAGTCATGTTGCCGTCCTGGTCCGGACACAGCTCAAAGCACTGTGTGGTGTTTGGGGCAGACACGGGGGGTGCTATGGCCGGCAGCGCGTTGGGGAAGGGTGATATGGTTCCACTGCTCATGGGAGGTGGTGACTTCTGTGTGTCGTACACGTACGCAAATAGCACCGTGATAAACAAGGCGAGTAACAGAGTCATGTAGAACAGGAATGAGAGGCTTAGAAAAAATGCTTGTGCCCCGTCTGCTGCAGTCCGGGGCACAGGTTTAATGGTGGTGGTGGTGGTAGTGGCACCCATGTTTCAAAGACAGACCTTTTTTAATTCAAGGGATATATATTCGGGGGGGTGGCGTACAGGTACTGAAGGGCTTCCCCTAGAGCACAGTCGTTGACGTACGGTCCTTGAATGAACGCATATCCATTGGCATCCCTGGCCACAGACGGGGGGAACACCTTCTCCAGCTCCTGTGCCAAAAAGCCGCGCTGACGGCCTGTCTTGCCGTACAGCCGCTCCGCCTCTAAAGTCCATGTGAACTCGTACAGGTTCACCCCTTTCCACACGGGTGCAACGGATACAATGTCTGTTTTCAGCCGCTCGTCACTCAAGTAGTCTCCAAGTGCGCGCGCCGGGTTGGACGACTCGAAAAACGTTTTCACGCTGATGTTACCACTTAGCACATCCTTTAGGTCGGCAGTCATGGTACGGCCAAAGAAGAACTGGGCGACGCTGGACCCAAGGTCGGCACAGCAGTCGTAGCCCTCACGTACTGCGTCATCTTTACCATGCGGGTGGGTGCACCCCTGGATGAACTCCCCTATGTAGTCGTGTGACATCCCAAAGTTGGCCTCAAACCCACCACCAGTGTTGGGAGAGTTCTCACAGTACGTCTTTGTCACGTAGCACTGTGCGTCATCAGGGTTATAGTAGAACGGTGGGCGCCACTTCTGCCTCCACCACTTCTCAATCTGTTCCCCTAGTACCTTCTTGTCATAGTCCGTGTTGTCACCCGGCCGGGTCCACGGCATCTCGCACCACCGCTTAAACTCTGGCACGTGGGCTAGGCACCGGTCCCGGGTTTCACCGTCACTCCACACCTTGTAGTTCTTCATGAACAGGGTGAAGTCGGTGGGGTTTGGGTAGCACACGCCGTCTGCCCCGTTGATGCCTGAACACCGACCACCCAGACTTTGTTGACACTCTTGGCTACTACCATACTTATTAGTACCTGTGCACTTCACCTCCTCCCCGTTGTACACGTACGGTATCTTCTGTACCAAAAAACACTCCCCCTCCACGTCTGGGTCGGTGGAGTTGCAATATCCACCGAGCGCAGCGTCACACTGGTCGCTGTACGGCCACGTCCCGGTTTGGGGCTTGCACTTCACCGTCTTGTTTAGTACCGTGTACGCCTTGCAGTCCACCGCCATGCACACCCCGTCGTCCTTGTCGGACTGGCTGCTACACTGGGGCATTATGTAGCACTCGTCACCACGCGCTATTACCTTGGATTCACACGTGACACTCTTGTGTGACCCAGTGGCGTCTGGCTTGCATGTCACGGTGTCACCACCACTGTCCTTGTAGGTCATAAACTCTAGCGGTGCCCCCCCCTGGCACAACTGCTTGGTCTTGTCGTACGGGTCAATCTGGTCTCCAGGGTTGCAATCGGGTGGCAACACCATGGGAATGGGGTTGCCTGGTGGGTTAGGCCCCCGCATCAACCGTGGGTTTTTGCCCCCGGTCGAGTGCGGCTCGTAGTAACATATGCTGCACTTGGTTTTGTCACCCACTTTACACTCTTGTTCCGTTCTCTGGCAGTCGTAAAACCGAAAATTGGAGTTGTCGTCACACCCCTCTTCTGTAAACACACACTCACCACATTCACACACCAGTCCCTCTGGGCATGGGAAGCCACATGGGCGGGTGAGCCACTTGTACTTGTCTGGGCTTGCCTCACACATCTCCTTCATGATCTTGTTCTGTGAGTACATGGACGCGTACGTCTGGTCGGTCGATGTTGGCGCATGGCCCGGCTCGTAGTCGGCCTCACTGGGATTACTCGACATTGAGTTCAAGCCTTTTTTTAAGAGGAGGAGGAGTTTTTTTATTGCTCGCCCACAATAAATTAAAATGAGAAACCCACAACACTACGTGGACTACGCCGCACATGGAAAATACCAGCCAGGAGACCACTTGGTGCAGCCAGGGGCCATGGGCTTTCCGGACATAGATCACCACGCACTGTACATGGGTGACAATATGGTTCTGCACTACAATGCCGCCTATGGAGAAAGCGACTTATCAGCCACCGTCCGGATTGACCCAGTCCAAGTGCTGGAGGAGCGCGCCAGAAATGTCGGGGAGACGGTAAAGATCCGAGAGCACTCCCAGCGACTGGACAGGACACAAACACAGAACATGTGCATGAGCCGACTCCACGAAAACCAATACAACTTAGTTGAAAACAACTGTGAGCATTTGGTCAATTGGTGTGTGTTAGGAGATTCTGTGAGTGAACAAGCGGGCACGCGCACGCCGGCCGAGGTGCTTGGCTACCTGAGTGACCCCAAACATATGGGGATTCAGTACATAAAACAGTAACTTGTAGTTTTAGAAATCCGCAACTCTCCTGGGTTAATGTGGTTGTGTCCTTGTAGCCAGTTGGTGAGGTGGTGGTGGCGGATGAGTTAATGGCACACCGTCCACACACTTTACATCCATCCTAACAGGGTCAGCTCACTGTATCTTGATGTAAATGAAAACAAAATTAAATTCTGGGTGCAATAGCAAGCACCGTGATGAATGAGTTAACAAAATTAAATTCTGGGTGCAATAGCACCGTGATGAATGAGTTAACAAAATTAAATTCTGGGTGCAATAGCAAGCACCGTGATGAATGAGTTAACAAAATTAAA
>Ga0209390_10009714_pt1 | contig 11471 bp, 11 predicted proteins | sample BON01_FD_187212 | JGI IMG/M metagenome (GOLD analysis project Ga0209390, IMG submission 187212) | Freshwater microbial communities from Lake Bonney liftoff mats and glacier meltwater in Antarctica - BON-01 (SPAdes) (version 2) | ecosystem: Environmental > Aquatic > Freshwater > Ice > Glacier... | reverse complement strand
GTGACACCGGCCGAGATTGCACAGCGGATCAAAGCAGCACATGGAGCCGGGGCAGTGGCCTGGGGTCACGGCATGTCCAGTGCGAAAACAGGTCAATTTTGGTGGGTCAGAAACGGTCGTATTCGCACACCTACATGTGGGAGTGTGCTGAAAACGGTGTTTCGGGCTTGTTCGCAAGTACGGATGGCGGAAAGGTTCGATGATGACGATAACAATGGGTTCTATGACCCCCAAGAAAGAACGTCCGGAGCAGAGTGCGGAAATGAACACCGCGACTGAGCTTGTTCGGATGGCGAAAGAGCAGGGCCTAGCGTTAATGGGCCCAAATGGTCTGCTGAAAGAGTTGTGGGTTAGCCTGTAAACGATCACCGAAAATCAGGCCAAAAACGGCAAGGTGGTTTCAAGCGGTCATTGCAATAGCGGATGATCGTTGACAGTTAGCCGATGGAGTCGGCCCCACAGCACCCTTGACCTACGACTTCTAGCTTTCGTGGTGCCCAGCAAAGACATCAACGAAGGGTCGCTTGAGCAGACTGGTCATGCCCGGTACGGTTAGAGAGTCGCTCTACCTTCAACAGTGGCCTTTGCCCCGCGCAAAGTTTCAAACGCCCGAGCGCAAAGTTCGTATAATCCCCATGCCTGTTCTAGGGTGCACCAATCCGGGTTTCTATCCCATCACGCCGAGCGTGGATCCACGCCCCCAGGGAGGGGATAGATAGATACGCCCTTCACGACGCGGTTGATCATCTCTGAGGGGAATGGATTGTCTGGCCTCTTGCCTAGGGCAAGTGAGAACTGCAGACCGAGTATTTGTGCGCACAGCACGAACGGGAGAGCTACTAGCGCGTCGTCTAGTTTATCCAGTCCGTCGATCTGCCATAAATTGTGCTCACCTAGACCATCGATTCCACTCGCGCTGATCACGACGACACGGTCCGTGCCCATTGCACTGCTCAGTTCTCTTACCACGTCGAGATCGTACTGGCGCGTGTAGGGGTCTCCCGCGAGGTACACAAGCACGAGCGTAAACTCATCCAGAATTGCCTTAGGCCCGTGACGAAACCCCATAGAGGAGTTCGAGTACGAGACGACGTCTCCGGCCGTGAGTTCCAGCAGTTTCAACGCCGACTCTTGGCCGAGCCCCGCGAAGGGTCCGCTGCCCAGGTAGACAACGCGTTTGTAGTTCTTGTTTGCTAGAGCGTGCAAGGGAGCCACGAAGCGAGTCAAGACACTTTCTGCCGCTGCGCTCAACTTGTTTACTAGTTCGTCAGATACAATTGAACGGCTAAAAGTGAGCCACGTCGCGAGCACCATGCAAGTAAAACTCGAGGTCATTGCGAAACCTTGGTCATTGGACGCCTCTGGCATAACGAGTACCAGTGAGCGGTCCTTGCCGGAGTGGTAGCGGTGGAGCTCGCCTGCAGAATTGCAGGTAACGACGAGGTGGTAGACCTCGCTCAGGCACTGCTCTGCGAGCGCGCTAGCCGCGACACTCTCCGGACTATCGCCGGAACGGGCGAACGACACGAGGAGGGTCGGCACATCCTCGCCGAAACTCTCGCGCGGATTGGTTACGATATCGGTTGTCGGTACAGCGTCTATACGTCGCCGAAACTCCCGGCCTAACGCCGGGGCAAGGAGTTCCCCGGCAAACGACGAGGTCCCGGCTCCGGTAAGGACGATGCGCATGTCCTTTCGCTCGAGTAGTGGAAGCAGAAATGCCTCTGTAGTCTCACGCCGAGCGGCGGCAGTGTGACCCACCTCACGCCATAGCGCGGGTTGTTGGAGAATTTCTCGGGCAGTAGCCTGCGCACCCCGAGCTTCCAGCTCTGAAAGTGTGTACCCAAGGGACGCCGCATTCACGAGGAACTCCTTAAAGAGGGGTCGCACGCGCGAGCGTATGCCCGCAACACGTCGCGTACATGATCGACCGCTAGTTCGGTGGGCTCAGCTGCCAACTGGCCCAGCCGGACTCGCGCATACTGCGCAGGTAGATATTGGCTCAGCATAGGAAGTGGTATGTCGACCTCGCCAAGATTAGCCATTAACTGGGATTGGGCCGCACAAACCTGAGGGTCCGGCCAATAGTAACGAATACGGTCACTGTAACTGTAACGGCGCGCAAGCCGCTGACTTTGGTCATCGCCAGCATAGTAAGCTTGCCACCAACGCGGTTCGTTGAGCATCTGCCGTTCAACCATTGCAACAAGATCCGACCTCACACCCGCATCCACTAATTCATCTTCTATCGCGGCGAGGGCAAAAAGCGCCTCCCGCAAAGCGAACGTCAGACCGGGTCCGACCTTGAGAAGAGCCCAGTGGTCCTCAACCAGCTCGGTCAGGTGGTCGATCGTCTGATAGTCGGTGGAATGCGCCTCAAATACTAGATGCGGTTGCTCCACAATGACGCTCCGCAACCCACCGGTGCGGTCGTGGTCGTAGTCGAAAACCTGAGCGTGGTCGAACTCCACGCCAGGCTGGACGACGAGCCCAATCACTCGGTGCCAAGCCGATTCGAGCCCAACCTCACTGAACGCTTCCCGATGGCTCGCGATCGTCGCGCTAGCCGCTTCACTGGATGTGGGCGCAAGTACATGGATGATCCCGTGTGCTCCGCCCGGGACTGGAACCTCCGTTCCGACCACGTATAGCAAGTCGCTTGCGTCGCCGTGACGTAGGGCGGTGCGCTCTGCGACACTCGCCAACCGCGCTGCGCGCGCGGCGACAACGTCGTCACTCAGACGCGATGGATCATCTTCACACGACATGCTGCAGTCGAGATGGATCTTCTTAAAGCCCGCTGATACATAGGCTTCGACTAGCGCTTCGGCGCGATCCATTGCGACTTCAGAGCCAAGATGCCGCCACGTATTCGGCCCCAAGTGATCGCCACCGAGCACCACTCGCGAACGAGCTAGCCCTCGGCGGTCGGCGATCCCGTACACGAGGTCACGGAAATCGGCGGGCTGCATCCCCGTGTAGCCCCCAAACTGGTCGACCTGATTTGAAGTCGCCTCCACAAGAACAGCGGTGTAGTTATTTAGCGCCTCCAAAACAGCGGCCTCGATCACAAGCGGGTGAGCCGAGCAGACCGACGCTACTCCTACAGACTCACCAGACTTGTGCCGTTTGATTGTGTCCATGACAAAGTTGCTCATTGTTGACCCATCTCATAAACCGGAAAATTTCTTCGTTCGTGTGTCAAAGACTCCTCAGGCACAATACCCGCGGGACGCGTGGTGCCCTCATAACCGTCCCTTTCGGTCCTACCGTCGACGACGCAATATCCCTCCCAAGTCGGGCTCGTCATCTGCGGGCCCCCACCCGTGCCCGCGCGCGCTCAGCACGGGCTTGGCGCCACTGGTTCAAGGCAACTGCGCTGACCAAAAGGATACCGAGGACTACAGCCTGATAGAAGGTCTGAACCCCGAGCAGATTCATGCCATTGTTGAGTACACCGATCAGGGTGACGGCCAGAACCGTTCCCACAATCGTGCCTGAACCTCCAACCATTGCGGCCCCACCCAAAAAGACCGCGGTAATGGCTTGGAGCTCAAGTCCTGCGCCATTGATTGGGTTACCTGAGGTGGTACGCGCCGTCAGAAGAAGCCCGGCAAGGCCAGCAGTAGTTCCCGCTAGCGAGTACATCAGGATTTTAACGCGGCGCACGTTGATGCCGGCCAAGCGCGCTGCTGTCTCGTTGCCACCAATTGCGTAGACAGCGCGTCCGAAGCGCATATAACGCATGAGGACGTGGAAAAATATCGCAACGACTACCAAAATGGCGAAGAGCACCGGGATCCCTGTCCACTGCGTGCCACCGAGGCTCGGAACGGCTAGACCGGAAAAGAAGCGGCCGGAGGCCAACCAAATGAGATTCTCCTGTGTGCCCACGCCTACGGGCTTTCCACCTGGCGCAATCAGGAAGGCAAGACCAGCGTACGCAGCTAGCGTCCCTAACGTGGCGATGATTGGAGCAACCCTTAGGAATGTGACAAGTACCCCGTTGACGAGACCCAAGATCACCCCGGTCAGCAACGCGATGATAATGCCGAAGATCAAAGAACCTGCTAGGAAGCCCCCGAATATTCCGTTCAAGACGGCAAGCGCAGAGGTGACCGATGCCACCGAAGCCGTTGAACCGATAGAGATGTCGATCCCGCCACCGATTATGACGACCGTCTGACCTAGGGCAAGGAGACCCACGATCGCGATGCTTTGAGAAAGGCTATTGAGGAGGTTCTGCCAACTCAGGAACAGCGGTTGCTGGATTGTTACGAGAATAATGAGGATGGCAAGTGCGAACAGAAGCGAAAGATTGCCGACCCCCACGCCACTTAGGCGTCGGCGGAAAAACGGCCCTACACCGCTGTCTGCCTCGCCTCGAGCCATTGGCCGAGCTGTGGTCATGTTATTTTTCCTATCGTTAGGGGTTTAGGTCGGCGTCACCGTTGTTGAGCGCATGTTGGTTGGGACTGACAAAATCTTTGGCCATAGCTAGGGCTAGTACTTCGTCCTCAGTCGATCCCGGGCCCGGAATCTCCCCCGTGATCGACCCGCTCTGCATCACGTAGATTCGATCTGACAGGCCAAGGATCTCCGGCAACTCCGACGAGATGAGAATTATCCCCACTCCTCGGGAAGCCAACTCGTCGATTACCGCATATATCTCTGCCTTCGCCCCAACGTCGATACCCCGTGTGGGCTCGTCGAGGATGAGAACCTTTGGCTTCGCCAAAAGCCAGCGAGCGAGGATGACCTTCTGTTGATTACCCCCGGAAAGCTTGCCAACATATTGGTCGAGGGACGGCGTACGGATACTCAATCGCTCCAAAAATTCCGAGGCAATCTCACGCTCTTTTCGTGACCGTACGAATCCGAACCGAGTCAGCTTCGGCAAGATGGTCATTGTAATGTTCTCGAGAACGCTCCGACGCAGAATCAATCCCTCGGCTTTTCTATCCTCCGGCACCAGCCCTAGGCCGTTCGAGATCGCCTGCCTAGGCGACCTGTTATCGATCCTCTCGTTATCGATCCACACGGTCCCGGACTCCCCGCGATTAGCTCCAAAGAGTATCCTCGCGAGTTCGGTGCGCCCCGCGCCTACCAGGCCCGCGAATCCGACTACCTCGCCGGCGTGAACCTTGAATGAAACCCCGTTGTGCCAGTGACTCTGGAGATCCAGGACTTTGAGAACTACCCGGTCGGTCGCCATGCGGCGCCGCTTGAAAACGTCCGACAACTCGCGCCCGACCATGAGCCGGACGATAGCTTGCTCCGAAAGTTCGGAGACAGGATGGTCCGCAACCAATTTCCCGTCGCGCAATACGACTACACGATCCGCGAGTTCGAGAATCTCGTTGATCCGGTGGGAAACATAAAGGATCGCCCATCCCTCTGAGCGGAGGCGCCGAATAAGCGAAAAGAGGCGATCCACGTCATTGTCGGTAAGCGACGAAGTCGGCTCATCAAATGCGAGGACGCGCGCATTCGACCTGAGAGCCCGCATAATCTCAACAATCTGGCGCTGCGCTGGTGAAAGCTGCCGCCCCAGTAGGTCGATAGGAAGGGTGTCCGCGAACCCGGCGTTGGCCAGATCCGTCTTCACCCTCGCAATCAGGTGCCGGCGATCGATGACCCCCCACCGGCGGGGAAGGTCGCCAACCCAGATGTTCTCGGCTACATCCAAGTCTGCCAAGATTTCAGGCTCTTGGTAAACGACACGGATACCATGTTCGTGCGCCTCGCGCGGGTTGGCGAAAGCGAGCTGTTCGCCATCCAATCGCAACGTGCCGACATCTGGCTGGTAATCGCCATTAAGAATTCTCAAAAGAGTGGATTTCCCTGCGCCATTCTCACCCATAACGGCGAGAATCTCACCGGAGTTGACATCCATAGACAGGTTGGCGAGCGCTTGAACATTTGGGAACGCTCTTGAAATTCCACGGAGTTCAAGTGACCCTCTCCCCGTAGACAGGTTGGTGTTGACGTCATCCGTCCGTTGCTCGTTCACGAACCATCTTTGAACCCGCGCAGAGCAGCTGTCATAACCCCGTCTGCAACAATTTCGTCCTCAAGAAGATCCTTCCAGTGGTAGACCATGACACCGTCCGCAGCTGAATCAGACACGGCACCTAATGCCTGGCTGAATTCCTCCGAACCAATCTCCGTTCGGCGTCGTCCGGTCGCATACAGCGGTTCAAGATAATCCGCTTTGGTCTGCAAGCAGGCCAGCAACGTGCGGTCGGTGCGGCGTCGAGCCTCCTCGACAAACGCTGCGATCCAGGGTGCGGGTTCCCGGCGTAAGATCTGGTAGTAAAACATCAACTCGTGGTGGTCAGCGTGCAACGACATGGACTCTAGGGACTGCCCCAGAATGTCCTCGACGGCATTGTCGTAGTCACCACGTCCCATTGCTATATCGTTCAAAAGAACTTCCACGCCGGGGGATGCGCGCTGTGCTGCGAGCTTCAGGGTGCCTATGACATCTGCGATGACATCGCACTTCCATTTCGTCCACTCAGCTCGTAACTCGTGCCGCAGAATACTCGCACGTTCAGAAGTAGTTCCGTCAGGCAACTCAATACCTGTGTCGACTTGGAAGCGAAGCAGACACCGTTCGCAGAAGCAATATTCGCGGATCTCCGAACGCTTTGTCTCGGGCATCCAAAGCTCCCAGAACCCGGGATATCGAATAAAGCTCAAGAAGATGCCGTCCGGCTCAAGGGTCGCAACGACTTCTTCCATAATCGCGGCCCGTTCGGCCAGGTACGTGGGACTAGTCGGGCATAGTCCCACGTACCAACCAAACTGCTCCATCCTCACACCCATCTCATTGACCGGTTGCAAGTCGGGGTGCGCCGCATAAGCATCCGGGCGAAAGAAGACGGCAGTCGCCTCGAACGTTCGGATCCCGCGGTGGTGGAGCGCGTCCCGGAAGCGGCGGTCGTCGTATGTGGGTGGCGGCATGATTTGAGCCACCGCAGTACCTGGAAGTGGATCCCGCAGGTTCTGGATTACTGCCCAATCGATTCCGTGCCGAGCCATAGCCGAGGCGGCTTGCGACTCTGTGAGCCCATACGAGTTAGACCACTCGAAGCCATAACTCTTGACCGCCACTATCCGGTTGATGTCGACTACTTTCCGCAGTTTGCAAGCGACGTCGAATCAAAGGTCGTTTTGAAGCTAGTGGGGTCCACCATCGTGGAATTCGCGCTCGTGAACGCGGGAAGCGGCTCGCCTTTTACAACGTTGTTCCAAAGTACCTCCGCTGCTGCGGCCCCAACATCTAGGCCGGAGATGAACAGGGCTGACTTGAACCCAGACGGTTGATTCGCTACCCAAGCCTTGCAAGCTTCGTAGGCGCCGATACCAACGCCAAGGACGTTTTTCGGGTCGACACCAGCCGTGTTCAGTGCGTTGTTCGCGCCAAGCACACCCTCGTCGTTGCAGGAGAATACCACCCAGTTTGTCACATCCGGGTTGGCCGTGATGACCGGGCCTGCTGCTGACTGGCCCGCCAATGTGGAGCCATCGTAGGGGACCTGATAGATGTTGCCAGCAGGGAACCCTGACTTCTTGAGGACATCCTTCGATGCATTCGTTCTATCTTCACAGACCAGAATCGACTGCGCCTCGACGCTCAGTACGCCGACCTTCATAGATGAGTCTGTCAGCCAGCCCGACTCATCGAGAAGCCTCACGACCTCATCGCCCACAGAAGTGCCCATTGCCTTTCCATCAAAGCCAACGAATGGCAGCGGAGTGCCAGAAGCGTCCTTCTGTGTGCTGTCGGTCGCAAGGAACGCCACCCCTGCATCCTTTGCGATCTTGTCCAAGGCCGATCCGAGGTCAGAGTTCTGGGCACTTATTGCAATGCCTTTCGCACCTGCTGACACAGCATCATTCATCAAACTGACCGTTAGGGCCGGATCCTCCTTGGCGTCATACACTTTGGCTGTTCCGCCGAGTTCGTTCACCTTCGCGATGAAGCCTGATTGCAAGTCGATGAAATACTGTGCCGTTGCTCCCCTATTTATCGCCACCAACAGGGGTTTGTCCGAGGAAGCGCCGCTCGACGAATTGTCCGACGTCGACCCAGCGCTGCACGCGGCGAGGCCAAGCGAAAACACCACCATGCCAACTGTCGCAGCGGCTCTACGTCGATGAATTTTTCCTTTGATTTTGTTGGTCTGTACCATGTTTGGTTCTCCTTCTGCGTTTAGTCGATTATGAAATTAAGGGAGGCTCTGTCGCTAAAATCATAAAACGTACTCATTCAGCCAATTTGGTAGGAGTCCAGCTCGCGTCGCTAGAGCCCCATGTCCACGTGAATTCGGTGGAGCTCTACCACCACACGCTTCCGTCTGCTCTGTCCTGTCCGATGACCACACGGCAAGTATGCATGTCGGGCATGATCCACGCAAGCAAATAGCGCAACTGCGCAGGATTTAATCAATTAGTGATCGTCGTTGCCCCCGCACACGTGCATCCCGCACCTTGCCTGAGTCAAGCGCAAACAACCTGGCAACCTTGTTCACGGATCTGATCGAGCGCGCTCTGTGGGGCCCGGCTGTCAGTAATGAGTACGTCGACGTTAGCCATCGCGCAGACCTGTGCCAGGGTCACTCTGGAAATCTTTGTCGCGTCGGCTAGCACCACACTCAACTTTGCGTTCTGCTGTAGAATCGCGTTTACTCGCGCTCCCATGGGATCGTAGTTTGTACATCCTGCCACTGCATCCACGCCGTCAACTCCTAGGAATGAGACGTCGACGTTGTAGGCCGATAGAGACTTTTCTGCTGCGGGACCGACGGCCTCCTGACTGCTACTTCGTACCTCGCCCCCTGCGGCGAACACCCGCACCTCAGGGTTAGCGGCGAGACTAATAGCGATATCGAGGGAGCTGGTGACGACCGTGAGTCCGTTCCTGTCCATGAGTAGGCTAGCGAACTCCGACACAGTCGTCCCTCCGGTCAGACCGATGACCCGAGCGGTACCTATGAAGTCCAGCGCGCGCTGCGCAATACGCCGCTTTTCGGTCAGTTCCTTTGTCTTCTTGTAATTGAGTGGCAGGTCGATGAACGCGGCATGGATCGTCGCACCCCCATGAGTACGCCTCACAAGTCGCTGCATTTCGAGCAGCTCCAAGTCTCGCCGGATCGTTGACTGCGAGACGGCGAACTGCTCAGCGAGTGAGACGACCTCTAGGCTTCCCTGCTCGACAATCGCGGACACAATCTGATTCAACCTCTGCTTGCGTTGCACCTAGCGAGTGTAGTGCAAATGCTCACAAATCTCGCGCAAAGTTACTCAAAATTGCGCGATTGTGCGTCAAGGACCGAATCGAGCATTTCAAGTTACCTCCCAGGCTCCGATTTCCTTGACGAACTGCGCTGCCCGTGCAATTATTCGATTCATTGCTGACCCAAGCACAAACCGCGCATCGACCTGAGAGTGTTGGACCCCCATGACCTTGGAGTACATCCCCCGAGAACGACCGGCTACGGGAGACCCTCAGGTCCACGCATGCGGTATCGAGTCGGTGCAGCTACTCGGCAACCAACTATCATTACAGCAAATCGGTACCGGCGAAGGGGTGCTAAGGGGCCGGGGTGGCCCTCAAGCTGACGGCTTCCCCCGCCTGTATCGGAAGCATACGAAGCCTGGGCTCTACGCACTTGGTCGGATTGCCGGCCGTCGCCCGAGTTGCCAGCACGGTTGGGCTCTCCTTGGGGATGATTCCGTACGCAATCGCGCCCGCACTGTCCGTTTGCGCGGAGGTGTTGGGCGAACGGCAGTGGTCGGTGCATATGCTCGTACTGAATCGGCTCGCACCAAACTTGTTAGCGATGCGCGCAAATCTCGGCGCGGCGACCCTATCCGTCGGATAGTGGCATGAGCGCATCAGGTGCCAGACTGCAGGTGGTCGCTCTGGATGTCGGCGGCTCCGCCATGAAGGGAGCTGTCCTCGATGAACACGGTGCGACCTCAGGCTTCCGCCGATGGCATACTCCTCGTTGCGGGAGCCCAGAGGCAATAGTCACCGCAGTGCTTACTGCAGTGGACGAACTACTGCAAGAGGCCAACGGTGCAGTCGCCGTTGGGTTAGTGGTACCCGGGCTAGTAGACGAGCAGGAGGGCATCGCACTTCACTCTGAAAACCTCGGGTGGCGCGACGTTCACTTTCGAAGGCTCGTGGTTGAGCGCAGTGGGCTACCCGTGGCGTTTGGCCACGACGTGCGTGCTGGTGGCCTAGCAGAACGAGTGCTTGGCGCGGCCCGTGGAATCGAGGACGTGCTGTTCCTGCCAATCGGAACCGGCATCTCCGGCGCGATGTATATTGCCGGTGAACTCAACACGAACATGTATGCCGGCGAGATAGGCCACATTGACATCGGATCCGGTGAGCCGTGTGCCTGTGGAGCACACGGCTGCCTAGAGACGGTCGCCTCCGGAGCAGCTATCGCCAAGCACTACAACCAGGCCGCCAACGGCTCCGCGGTCGGAGCCCACGAGGTGTTAAAGTTGATGATCGCGAGAGACCCCATTGCTATCAGGATCTGGGACGAGGCGGTCGAAGCCCTTGCACGCGCTTTAGCGACCTACACGTCTCTGCTGGCTCCTGATTTGATCGTCATTGGCGGGGGGGTCTCGAGGGCTGGCGAAGCATTGTTGGGGCCTATCCGGGCTCGGCTTCGAGAACTTCTCGTCTGGCAGAAAGAACCTCGAGTTTTAGCTGCTCTCCTTGGCGAGAATGCGGCTTGCTTGGGCGCCGGCCTGCTGGCTCGCCAAATAATCGAACCTGACTTTCTCAGCAAACTCATGCACATCACTGGAGACAAGGTCGCCGAGTCGTGATCATGCCGTGCTCAATGCGGTGAGTGCATATCTGAGCGGTCGTGAAGGATATCGCCGACGCAGTGATCGCGTCGAGTGTCTCCTGAATACACGGACTCCAACATTTTGTGGGCAACCCTGCGTCGATGTCTTTGCTGGACACCACGAACGCTAGGAGTAGTAGGTCAAGGGTGGTGGGGCCAACTCCATCGGCAAACCCACCGGAAGTTTGCCCACGCGTGTACGGGGGCGGCGAAACGGGATAAGGGCCGCTTGCTGGATCAAGTATGTGCCATCACGGGTTGGAGTAGGGGTAATGCCAGGTGCCAACTCACAACTGCAAGGAAACCACGCCAGGGGAAACCCGTAAACCCTGTGTTCGCGCATCCTCAGGCAAAACCACCGCACCATCGCCAATATGGGCAACCCATAGCCGTTGCAGCTTCCGCCACACCGCGATCCGCACCGTCGATGGTGTCCGCGGAATCCGGTAGCTCAGCAACACCCAATTCGAGTGGGTCACAAACGGTCGTATTCGCGCACCTGCGAAGATAACACGGGTCAACAACGTGGGTTTCTTACCGTAAAACTATTAGTGATTGTGCGCACTCATCTAAGTGTCAAACCTAGGT
>Ga0209390_10009711_pt1 | contig 11473 bp, 9 predicted proteins | sample BON01_FD_187212 | JGI IMG/M metagenome (GOLD analysis project Ga0209390, IMG submission 187212) | Freshwater microbial communities from Lake Bonney liftoff mats and glacier meltwater in Antarctica - BON-01 (SPAdes) (version 2) | ecosystem: Environmental > Aquatic > Freshwater > Ice > Glacier... | reverse complement strand
ACAAAAGCATTTCCGACCACCAAAAATCTCAAATCCTACCTACAAATCACATCGACCTTACGAAGAAACTCACGCTTATCTATTTTACATGAAAACTTCTTTTTACATCGTAAGCCGAATCTCGTATTTATCCCAAAACAATCCCAAATTCGTTACTTTTGTGGATAGACAAATCTATTTGCTTCAGTTATAATGTGGGAAGAAGTGGGGCAAAGTGGGATAAAGTGAACAATTTTTGCTTGCACACATGATTGAGATGGGACGCCGTAGAACGAATGTTCAAATTTGGGATAATATAGATTTCCCAACCCCAACCAGCGCAAATAGGCAACAGTGCCATGTTTTTAGGCGAGTACACGCACAGTTTAGACGAGAAAGGTCGCCTCACGATCCCGGCGAAGTTTCGGGAACAGTTAGCCGCCGGCTTGGTGGTTACACGAAATCCGGGTGATCCTTGTCTGTTAGTGATGCCGCGCAGTGTGTGGGATGAAGTAGCAGCTAAGGTAAGCGCATTGCCACTAACAGATCCTCGCTCGGCCCTACTACGCCGTGCTCTCTTTAGCGCCGCAGAAGATTTAAGTGTGGACAAACAGGGGCGTATCTTGGTTAGCCAACGGTTACGTGGCTATGCGCAAATAGAAAATGACATTGTTATTGCCGGTGTGGATCGCTTTATCGAGTTGTGGCAACCGGCTTTATGGAACGAAAAAGTCTTGCAGCAATTGGATGGAGGGGCAATGTCAGGTGACTTATTTGCTGCCTTGAACGTCTAACACACCCACACCATATGATAAGGGCTGATCCGCATTGTGGGCGGCTCGAAGAGCAACACAAATTATGGATCAACCCGCTTCTGTCGCCGCCGATCCCCACGACGCTGCCCATTTGCCCGTATTGCTCAATGAAGTCATGGCTGGGCTCGCCATTCGCCCCGGTGCATGGCTGATCGACGGCACACTGGGTGGTGGTGGGCATACCGGACCCATGCTCGTTGAATCAGCGCCCGATGGCCGAGTACTCGGCATCGATGGTGACCCAACTGCAATTCGGCGCATCACGACGAAGTTTGGTCCTGAAATTGCGAGCGGCCGATTGATTGCTGTGCATGGTAATTTTGTCGACTTGGAAAAGATTGCACAACAGCAGCACTTTGCGGCTGTGGATGGAATTTTGCTGGACTTAGGCGTTAGTAGCTTTCAGCTTCAAACCCCAGATCGGGGCTTTTCATTTTCGCAGGATGGCCCATTGGATATGCGCTTCGATCCTACTCAGGGTTTGAGTGCGGCTGAAATTGTTAATACATGGCTCGAAGAGGAACTGGCTGATTTGATCTATCAGTATGGCGAGGAGATAAAGAGCCGGCGCATCGCGCGCTATTTGGTGGCTCATCGTCCATTCGTTACCACAACTAAGTTGGCGCAAGCCGTCGAAACTGCTGTCGGCGGGCGGCGTGGCAGTCGAATTCATCCGGCTACGCGCACATTTCAGGCTTTACGCATTGCCGTCAATCAAGAATTAACCCATTTAGAACAAGTTTTACCTCAAGCCCTAAATTTATTAAAGCCCGGTGGCCGCCTCGCCGTCATCAGCTTTCACAGTTTGGAAGACCGGATTGTCAAACAATGGATGCAACGCGAAGCGAGTGCCTATGTACCGGATAAGGCTAATCTGTATGGTGGTCATCAACGTACACCAACGTTGACCATCATGACACCCAAACCGTTAACAGCAACCGAGCAAGAAGTAGCGTTTAATCCGCGCAGCCGTTCGGCCAAGCTACGCATAGCAGAACGACCTATCCCACTGGACGATTGATGACGTACCAGCAGGCATCAGCGATGATCTAAATTTTTGTCTATCGTTTTATTGTCTATCGTTTTATTGTTTATCGTTTACGTCCAACCATTTATCATTCATGATTGGAACCGACCATGTTACAACCTAGCGCTATTCCATCCTCGATTCCATCCGACTTGGCCGAATCGCTGCAACAGACATTGACCAGCAAAAAAACTTGGGTGCTACGCGCCCTGGGCTCGACTGTGAGCCTGCCCACCACACCGCGCGCCTTTGTCTTGTTTTTGTTGACCATCGTCGCCATTTGTGTTGGGATGGTGATGCATATCACGCTTGCCATGCAAATCTGGCAGACAAGCCGCCAGATTGAAATTCTCCAGGCTAGGTATCAGGCCATTGAACAACAGAATACCGCGCTGGTCTGGGATATTGCGCAGAAATCTACGTTGGAAAGCGTACGCCAACGTGCGGTGGCGATGGGATATGCAATTCCCCTTACGCGCCATTATGTGTCGGCCCCGCAGCCGTTGCAATTGACCCTTCCCGCACCAACCCAAGTGGTTGCTCAAGCCATCACAGCCGAACCCGTTATCTTAGAGGCAGCCACAGACTCTGCATCCACAACGAATTTACAAGCTACCACAACCGTATTTGGCGAGTGGTGGAGAACGCAATGGCAAAAACTCGTTCCGAAGTTGTAACACCTATGCAATCATCACCTTTGAATCAATCAACAGCGGATCCTGGTCCGGCCCCGCTACATGAACAAGCAAGCGAAATCAATGATGAACTAGATCGCCAGCAGTGGCGGGTCTGGTTCATCGTCCTGTGTTTTGGGTTACTGACTGCGTTGGTTGTCGCGCGTTTGTTTGATTATCACATTATCCAGTGGGGGGCATCGATCAGCGCGCCGTCCCATGGGCAAGGATCGTTGGCCCGCGGGGTGATTGTGGATCGCGATGGCGAGTTGTTGGCCGCTGATCGCTACTATTACCAACTGACGGCTACGCCGCTGCACATTAAGACCGATCAAGCACGGATGGAAGTGGCCAAGGTGCTCGAAAACTTGATCGGTTTGCCAGTTGCGCAGACCTATGACATCTTGACCGAGGCCGCTGATCGACCTTTTGCCGAACTGGCCAAAGCCATCTCGCTAGAGCAAGGCCAAACGTTGATGGATTTTAAAGCCAAGGAGAAGGACAAAAATGCGTTCACAATGTGGGAGCACATCTATCTGCAACCCATTCCTGCGCGCTACTATCCACAAACAACCCTTGCTAGCCATATCATCGGCTTTGTGCCGGTGGCAGGCAAGGGCGCATATGGGGTAGAAGAGTATTATGATTCGTTTCTCAATGCCGGAAGTAGCGTTGGTTTGCTAGAAAAGAATACCGAGACGCTGGATGTACTTTCGCCCGATGTACGGCGCTTTATTCCCTCGGTGGCCGATAAAGATTTAATTCTCACCATCGATCGCACAGTCCAGTGGATTTTGGAAGAAGAGCTGCGCAACGGCATTGAAAAATACGAAGCGCAAAGCGGCACTATTATTGTGATGGAGCCGCACTCTGGTGCGATCTTGGGCATGGCCAACTTCCCAGACTATGATCCAAACCGGTATGGCGAAGGCGATGTCAGCTTTGAGCGCTTTTCCGACCCGGCTGTTAGCGCGCTCTATGAACCAGGGTCCATTTTCAAAGTCATCACTATGGCCGCCGCGCTCGACACAGGTGTGATTACGCCGACCACCATGTTTACCGACAGCGGATCGATTGTTGTGGGTGAGCGCATTATCTTTAATAGCAATCGCGTGGCCGCTGGGCGCGTCAGCGTTACCTATGCACTGGCGCAATCTCTGAATGTGGTGACCGCCCAGGTTGCCCTCAACGTGGGCAGCGAACAGTTTTATCGTTATGTACGGCGCTTTGGTTTTGGCGATGTAACCGAAGTTGATTTAGCCGACGAAGTGCCAGGTTTGCTCAAAACGCCGGGCAACGAGCTATGGAGCGTTTCGGATCTAGGCACCAATAGCTTTGGTCAAGGTTTGGCGGCCACCCCAATTCAAATGGTCAATGCGGTGGCGGCCATTGCCAATGGGGGCAAGCTGATGCGCCCTTATATTGTGCAAGCGCGCGTCCACGATGGTCAGGTATTAGTGACGCAGCCGACGATGATCCATCCGGTGTTAAAGCCAGAGACGGCCAAGACCTTAACCGAGATGATGGTGCAGGTTGTTAATATTGGCAATTCGGCGGCCAATGTATCTGGTTATCGGGTGGCCGGTAAAAGTGGTACGGCGCAGATCCCCACCGCCGGCGGCTATCTGGAAAATGAGGTCATTGCCAGCTTCATTGGTTTTGCGCCCGCTGATGACCCGCAATTTGTAATGTTGGTTAAGCTCGACCGACCCAACCCGAATATTACCCAGTGGGCTAACTTCAATGCCGCCCCACTTTTTGCCCAAGTCGCACGCCGCTTGCTGGACCATTTAAACATTCCGCCAGATGATGTTCGCATGGCGAGGAGTCAATAATGCGCCCAGTCGTCGCAACTCAGATTACCCAACATACGCTTTGGCAGGCCTTGACCGGCCAGACGCCACCGTTAGCATTGGCTGCGTTGCCCATTGTCAAAGCCGTATTGGATAATCGTGATGGAGGAACTGGAGATCTATTTGTAGCGTTTGTGGGCCGACACGCCGATGGTCACCAATATATTGGTGACGCGCTGACACGCGGCGCACGGGCCGTAATCTGCGAAGAACGGGGCCGGGCCGCCGCCAATCAAGCGGGCGCGCTCATCATCGACTGTACAACAGGTCGCTGGGAACCCAATGCCAGCGTGCCAGCCGATCTAACACCAGCAACGCCGCTGGCCTACATTGTGGATGAGACTACCGTTGCCCTGCAAAAAGTGGGCGCATTTCAGCGGATCCACCGTTGCCATCCCCGTTTGCGGGTGGTGGCTGTCACTGGCAGTGTGGGCAAGACAAGCACAAAAGAGCTCGCCGCGGCCGTATTGAATCAAGGATTTTGTACGCTGCACAGTCCAGGTAATTTGAACAGTGAACAAGGGTTGCCTTTTGCGCTGCTCGGGTTAGGTCCGCAACATGAGCGGGCTGTCCTAGAAATGGGTATGGAGGCGATCGGTGAGATTCGCACATTGTGTGCGCTTGCCCGCCCCCAGGTGGGGATTATAACCAATGTCGGCCCCAGCCATCTGAGCAAACTGGGCACAATGGAGAATATTACGCAGGCCAAAGCCGAACTAGTGCAAGCCTTGCCCAGCGCCAGTGATGGTGGCGTGGCGATTTTGAATTGGGACGATGAACGCGTACGCACGATGGCTGCGCTAACTCGTGCGCGTATTTTTCGCTATGGGTTAACCCCCGAAGCTGATTTATGGGCAGATTCAATCGAGAGTGCGGGCATGGACGGCATTCGGTTCCGCTTTCAATATCGCCGTTCCGCTACCGACAAGGTCGAGTCGTTGCATGCGCGCGTGGGCCTATTGGGTCGGCATAGTGTGCATACTGCTTTGGGCGCTGCCGCCGTTGGTTTGGTCGAAGGGTTAGGTTGGGAAGAGATCATTGCGGGGTTACAAAATATGGCAAATCAATTACGCCTGGTCGTCGTGGCCGGCATCAACAACAGCACCATTATCGATGACACCTATAATGCCAGCCCGGCCAGCACCGTGGCCGCGCTCAATCTGATGGCTGATTTGGAACCCAAGCCGCATGGCCGGCGTGTGGCCGTTCTCGGCGATATGTTGGAATTGGGCCCCTATACGGACGAAGGTCACCGCTTGGTGGGGCGCCGCGCTGCCGATGTTGTAGATTTGCTGGTGACGGTGGGCGAATTGGGCCGCTCGATTGGTGAAGAAGCTTTGCGCATCGGCTTTGCCCCTCAAAATGTCTACATGATGGGCGATGATCAGCAGGCCGTTGACTTTCTGGCCGAAAGTTTGCGCATGAACGATCTAGTATTGGTGAAAGGCAGTCGCGCCGTCGGTATGGACGTGGTGGTAACTAAAATTATTACCAATGGCGAAGTAGCCCATATTAAGTAAATAGTAGCCAGACGACGGATAACTCTAGCGTACGAATTACCGTCGTCGGCTTCTTATGTTTTTATCCAAACTTTAGAATGTAGGTAAAAGGTAGTATGCGAATTTATTCAAAAGATTCAGTCAGCCAAAAATTCAGGCTCCATCTATTACTCTCTTCTGCGTTGGGGATCCTGATTATATATGCACTTAGTACGATTAGCTGGCAAAATTCACTTCCCTTAGGGGTGGAGTTATCCATGGCCTCCGCGCTTACCTTAGGTACTATTAGTTTTTTAATCGCCGTTATTTGGGGCAATCCACTAATTTCATTGCTGAAGCGTTGGGGGATTGGCAAACAGATTCGCGTCGAGGAGCCTGGCTCGCATCAACTAAAAACTGGCACGCCCACTATGGGCGGTGTCTTAATCGTGATTCCGGTCTTATTAATTACCGGGGTGCTTAATGTGGCTAATCTGCTGGGTATGACGCTGATCGGCCAAAGCACGCTCATCTTAGTCTTCTGTTTAGCGTCGCACGCACTGTTGGGCGCCGTCGACGACTGGCAAGGCATTAAAGGCATCCGCGCTAAGGGCGAAGGCATGAGCGAAGGCATGAAGAGCGGTTTCCAACTGCTGATTGCCACCATCATTGCCCTCGTCCTCTATTTTGGGCCACCACAGTGGGATTATGTGGGCGTGCCTGGCTTCAAAGATTTCTTCCAAATTGGACCGTGGATCATCCCGGTGACGATTTTTATTATTGTGGGCACCAGCAACGCCGTCAATTTTACCGATGGTCTGGATAGCCTGGCCGGCAGCATCAGCAGTATTACGTTTGCCAGCTATGGCATCATTGCCTATTTGCAAGATCAAGTCTATCTGATGTGGTTTTGTTTTACCGTCGTCGGCGCATTATTGGCCTTTTTGTGGTACAACGCCCATCCAGCCCAAATGTTTATGGGCGACACAGGCAGCCTGGCCCTGGGCGCCACCCTGGGGCTGGTCGCGATCATGACCGGGCAATGGCTGCTTTTGCCAGTTGTCGGCTTTGTCTTTGTCGCCGAAGCGGGCAGTGTCATCATTCAACGTTACTACTTCAAATGGACACGACACCGTTACGGGGAAGGCCGGCGGGTCTTTAAAATGGCGCCGATCCATTACCATTTTGAGTTGCTGGGCTGGAGCGAGATGCAGGTAAAAGAACGCTTCTGGTTGATTGGGGTCCTCTGCGGGATGTTGGGTGTCGCGCTGGCGCTTGTCTAGCGTCAATGCGCGAATACAGGGATAGCCTGGTGTTTGTAGTACATGAGTTGGAGCGTAAAACCGTGAACAGGAGTTTCGACTTTGCCAACCCAAAAATTGTGATCTTGGGGCTAGCGCGCCAAGGGCTGGCGTTGGCACGCTTTTTTGTGCAGGCCGGGGCGCAGGTCGTGATCAGCGATATGGCCAGCGCCGAGAAGCTAGCCGATGAAGTGACGGCAGCCAAAGCATTGGCGGTTGAACTTGTGCTGGGCGAGCATCCGTTGACGTTGCTGGATAATTGTGATCTGCTCTGCTTGAGTGGCGGTGTGCCACCCCAGATCGAGATTGTGCAAACAGCAATTGCGCGCAAAATTCCGCTGAGCAATGATAGCTTATTGACCCTGCAACTGGCGCATCAACGCGGTTTAGGTCCGCTCATTGCGATTACCGGCAGCAGCGGCAAGACGACAACCACGACCCTGGTCGGCTTGATGTTGGCGGCGAGTGGCAAGACTGTGCATGTGGGCGGTAATATTGGCACCCCGCTGCTTGACCGCATGGATACGATTCAGCCAGGCGACTGTATTGTCTTGGAATTGAGCAGTTTTCAATTAGAACTCTTTGATCCGACCATCGCTTGGGGTTCATTCGAAGGTGTAGGGCCAGATGTGGCCGCCATCTTAAACATTACACCCAATCATCTTGATCGCCATCCCGGGATGGCGGCTTATGCAGCGGCCAAGCTAAATTTGCTGCGCTACTTGCCGCCGAGCGCCCATGTTGTGCTCAATGCCGAAGATACAATTACCGAAAGCCTGCTGCGCGCCAAAGAACGCCCGTCCAAAAATGGCAATGTACTCACCACCTGGACGTTAGATTCGGTGGTGAGAACTGTACAAGCCACGCTTTTTGAAGCCCAAGCCACCCTAGTTGGCTTTAGTCAGCAAGAACCAATGTCGCAGGGAGCATGGCTCGAAGGTGGTAACCGGTTGGTCTACAACGGGCAGGCTTTTTGTACCCGCGCTGAAATTCGGCTGCGTGGTGATCATAATATTAGCAATATTTTGGCGGCCGCAGCGATTAGTGGCTCGGCCGGCGCCACTTGCGTCGCCATGGGCGAAGTCGCCCGCACCTTTACTGGTGTGCCACATCGGCTGCAAGTTGTGGCCCAAAGTGAAAGCGTCACCTGGATCAACGACAGCATCGCGACCGCGCCCGAACGCACGGTCGCCGCGTTGCGCAGTTTTACACCCAGCGAGCAAACATTGATTTTGCTGGTCGGCGGCAAGGATAAAAACTTGCCCTGGGAGACATTTGCCGACGAGGCGCTGGCCCGCGTCAATTTCTTGATTGGCTTTGGGCACGCCGGTGCGATGATTATCAACTTGGTGCAAGAACACGCCCGTTATACCAAGCGCCCGGCGCCCAACTGCGCAGTGGTGCAACGTCTGGACGAAGCAGTCGAACTGGCGGCGCGGGTGGCTTTTGCTAATCTTGCCCCCGCCACTGCGCAGTCGGCCGATGTGGCTGTTCTGACTGCGCAACCGCAGACGGTTGTACTCCTGTCACCCGGCGGCACTAGCTACGATGCCTATCGCGACTTCGAGGCACGCGGCGAACACTTTCAGCGTTTGATTGACAAGTGGGTAGAATCGAAATTACGCGTGAACAGTGACCAGTAATCAGCCAAGCAGAATTGACTATTTAATAATAACTGATTACTAGTACACTTGGGCGTAAGTAAGACAGTGAATCAGTAGGACAGTAGAACAGTGTTTGTACTGTCTCACTGTCCTACTGATTCACCGGAGAATAGTATGGTTATTTCCGCCCAAGTGTACTAGTTACAAATGACCAATACTCTCTTTATAAATAACATGACAACCGTATCGAAAACGCGCACGCTATCCAAAACAATGGGCTATGATTGGGGATTACTCTCGGTCATTGCCATGCTTTTGGCGCTAGGCCTGGTGATGGTCTTCAGTGCTAGCTTTGCGCGTGGTTTAGATGGCTATAACGACGCTTATTATTTTGTTGAACGCCAGGCGCTTTGGACAGGCATTGGTTTGGTTGCCTTGGTCATTGCCGCCCGTATCCCCTATACTTTTTGGCAACGCTGGAGCATCTTCATGATGGGCTTTGCGTTGCTGGCGCTGATGGGCGTGATTGTTTTGGGTGATGAACTCTTTGGCGCCAAACGTACTTTTTTTGGCGGCAGCGTCCAGCCCAGCGAACCAGCCAAAATCATTGTGATCATTTATATCAGTACCTGGCTGGCCAGCAAAGGCAAACGGATTCGTGAAGTGCGCGCCGGACTCTTGCCCTTTAGCGTGTTGTTGGGGGCGATTGCTGTTTTGATTGTGGCACAACCAGAAATTAGTGCCGCCATCTTGATTGTTGCCACGGCTTCGATCATGTTCTTTATTGCCGGCGCCGAACTGAAACAGTTGATCGTTGTGGGTCTAGGCACGGCTGCAACCTTCTGGCTGGTTATCATTAACAGTAGCTATGCGAGTGGCCGGCTAGAACGCTATCTAGATTCGATCTGGAACCCTATGCAGAGCGATGAATATCAGGTGCAGCGCGCGATCGAAGCACTGGCACAGGGCGGCCCTTGGGGTATGGGGCTTGGTAGCGGTCAGGCCAAACTGCCCGGCTATCTGCCACTCAGTTGGAGCGATAACATCTATGCCATCATCGGTGAAGAGATGGGGTTGTTAGGTGCGTTATTGGTCATTTTGCTCTTTGCCCTGCTGGCTTACCGGGGGTTGCGCACAGCTCTGAAAGCACCCGACAACTTTGGCATGCTGCTAGCAACAGGCATCACCTCGTCGCTCATTTTGCAAGCCCTGCTGAACATGGCCGTGATCGTCGCGGCATCGCCGCCAACCGGTGTTACTTTGCCCTTTATTAGCTATGGCGGCAGTTCGCTGGTCACCGCGCTGGGCGCGGTGGGCATTTTGCTTAGCATCGGTCGCTACAGCGGGGAAACTGGTCAGCGGCCTTCGGAGTTAGGAAAGTCTGCTTATGCGCGTTTTGATTTCGGGTGGCGGAACCGGCGGCCACGTTTATCCAGCACTAGCCGTCGCCGCACAACTGCCCCAAGCAGTGGCCGAACGAGCGCCACACGCCGGCGCAGAGTCTCACCGCCGTGATCAGTCTGCCGTCACTACTGGACCTTTAGACCTGTTGTGGGCAGGTAGTATCAACGGCATGGAGCAGGCATTGGTCGAACGGGCGGATATTGCGTTCCATGGCATTGATACGGGCAAACTGCGGGGCATGGACGTGGCAACCATGCTGCGCAGCATGGGCAAGATAATTAGTGGTGTGCGGCAAAGCTTGGCGCTCTTAAACAAGTTCCGCCCCCATGTCTGTTTTGTAACGGGAGGCTACGTTTGTGCCCCTGTTGTGCTCGCTTGCTGGATTCGTCATATTCCGGTCTTGATCTATCTGCCAGACATTGTACCGGGGTTGGCCATTCGTGGCTTGAGTAAATTGGCGGCACGCGTCGCAATCAGCTTTGCCCAGACCGCCGTCTATTTTGGTGGAGAAGTGCCGCATGGCAAAGCAGTTGTCACTGGTTATCCCGTACGGCCAGCTTTGATCGAAGCAACCGGCGGCGGACAGTTAGATGCTGCCGCCCATGCGCAGAATCGGGCGGCGGTGCGGCGCCAACTGGCCGGTCGTTTGCAGCGACCCCTGGCCGATGTCGAGCGCGATGGCACGATGCGACCACTCATTTTAGTGTGGGGTGGCAGTCAAGGATCACGCACAATCAATCAGGCAACCTGGGGCGCATTGCCCCACCTGTTGCCCGAAGCGCATATTTTGCACGTGGTCGGTCAGCGCGATTGGCCTTTATTAACCGAGCAGCAACAGACGCAGCCCGTCGCGCTGGAATGGCTACACCGCTACCATCCAGTTGCTTATTTACACGAAGAGATGATCCCGGCGTTGGTGGCAGCGGATCTGACAGTGGCCAGGGCTGGCGCTAGTAGCTTGGGAGAATTTCCCATCGCACGTTTGCCCGCTGTATTGGCACCCCTAGCTGGTGTTAATCAGTTGCAAAATGCAGAGCTATTGGCTAACCAAGGCGGTGCAGTGATTGTGCAAGATGCCGAACTCAGCGAACAATTAGCGCCGACCCTGCTGGCGCTCTTGCACGACTCGGCCAAACGCCTAGCAATGGAAATGTCATTAGCAGGTTTAGCCCGACCAGAGGCAGCGCTCAATATTGCACGGGAACTCTACAGGATGACAAGATGACAAGATGACGCCGACCTGCGGTCGGACGATGACAAGATGACAAGACGACATGGCGTGTCCCTCTGTCATCCTGTCATCCCTTCATCCTGTCATCCCTTCATCCTGGCCTCCCT
>Ga0209390_10009710_pt1 | contig 11474 bp, 7 predicted proteins | sample BON01_FD_187212 | JGI IMG/M metagenome (GOLD analysis project Ga0209390, IMG submission 187212) | Freshwater microbial communities from Lake Bonney liftoff mats and glacier meltwater in Antarctica - BON-01 (SPAdes) (version 2) | ecosystem: Environmental > Aquatic > Freshwater > Ice > Glacier... | reverse complement strand
AGATGAATGGCTGCCCCGGTGCGAGCCCACGAAATCGCTGCAGACCAGGCCGCCAGAAGTTGACTTCCTCGAGCCCGGGCTGCGATGCGAGCGAAGTGAACCAATCAAAGTCCGTGACCCCAACATATGCTGGCCTCGTCGCGGCGGCCCTTGACTTATTAATCTTGAATGGAGCGTCCGGCCGCACCAGAGCTGGGTGGTGTTCCGCGAAGTGCTGCCAGATCGGCCCCTTCCCATATTGAGTGATGTGAGCTTCCACTTCCCGCTGCAATTCCTCGGAATCCCCGAGCGAAGAGAGATGGTCGTAATAGGCGCGGCGCATTAGCTGACAGTAAGGGAACCTTCAATCCACAACAACGCGACCGCAAACGACGTTTAGTTTGACGGCGCCTTTGACGCGTCAAAGAAGTCGCGGAGGTATTCGCGTAGCTGCGGGTCGCAGACGTAAACATATGTTCCCTTGATCCCGCGGGTCAGCAGAACCACATAGACGTTAATTACGAAGTTGAGTAAGTCCTCCGGGGTGGTTTCATAGCCGTACTTTTGGCTGCTCTGCTTGCCCTTGCGGTCGAAGTAATTCCCCGGGTCAACGGAGATGCGCTTCGTGTCAGCGTCATACCAGAGGTCATTCCCGATGATCACGCCAGCGTAGTTGAGGTCGTAGCCCTGAACCGTGTGGATCGAACCAACTTCGTCCGGGGCGCCCTTTGATTGGACCCAGTCCGTGTCCGTCGTGTTCCACTTCCGACGGACGCCGTCAATTTCGATGTCGAAGACATCTTTTCCACCCTTGCTGAGCCACGGCCATGCAAAGCCAGCAACCATTCGCGACAATCCGTCCTCCTTTTCCTTCTCGCGCAGAGCCGCCTCCATCTCCGCCAGATCTTCGAACCAGCGCAGGTCGTAATTCGCGAACTGCTGCTGCTTAGGGGGAGTCGTGTCAAAGACCGCGCGCACGTACTCGACGTAGTCCTCTCCTTTCACCCTCATCTGTGACTTGAGGGGGTAACAGGCCTTGGCCCTCTCGGCTCGATCAACGAGCGCGTTAAGAACCTCGGCGGGAATGTCGGCAGGTCGCACGCTCTGGGCTGCATCGAGCAGGAACAACTGATGCTTGCTCTGCTTAACGATCCAGTCGATCTGGTTCTTCAACTCTGGGTCGTCGCCGCCAAACAAGCGCTGATTGATCTCTGCGAAGCGGACGTTATTTACTGGAGGAAATTGAGGCGCACGGCGGTTAAGTCGGTGGGTCTCATCAACTACGACTAGGTCGAATTTTTCCTTGGCCTCACCTACCTCAAATGGCGTCATAACCATCTTGTGATCCAACCCCGGCGTCTTCTTGAAGACCCGCTTAATCGACTCGCGAAGTGATTGCTGCGGGACGACTAGGGCAATCCTGAGACCACTCAGAAGATCCCGATGCTTGGCAACATAGGGATCAGCAAACACCGAGTCATCTTCGGGGTCGTCAGGTGAGGCCGGCTTACCCAAATCCGTGAGCAATTTGATCAGATAGATGCCGACGACAGTCTTGCCCGTCCCAGGCCCGCCTTGAATTACTGAGAGCGTCTCCTTCTTCGACGAGAGGCTTGCGAGCAAACTGGCAAGAAAACTTTGAATTGTCTGCTCTTGGTCAGGATTGAGGCTTTTGAAGGGCGATAGCTTGAAGAGGTTTGAGTTCTCGATCTCGCTAATCGGGCGAGTGAAAATCCCTAAGGACTGAAAATCCTCAAAGATCGAGTCGAACTTCTCCCTGTATGTCTCCCGGTCGTAATAGTCGGCGTCGACGATTCCGTCGTTTCGGTTGAGGACTTCAAACTGACCATCACCGGCCAGCAGTCGCACAAGACTGGACTCCAGATCAAGGGCTGCCGACTTGTTGAATGTTGGATCAACTAGGACGTGCGCCCGATTGAGGTTCTGCTTCTCCGTAGCCTTCTGATGCTGAGAGAACCGCCCCATCACGTTGAGTGACTCACCAACATAAACCTGCTTCGCGTCGTCGAGAACATAGACGACGGGCCAATTGCTGGCCTTAGGGTCACCAAGCTTGAATTCGGAGAGCGGGCCCTCGTGCGAATAGATCTTGCTAGTCGTTGGGGTTGTCATATTTGACGCTCCGGCCGTGCGACTCCTCAACCGGGTACTTGAGCCTTGTTATTTCGAGCTTATCCAAAACGATTTGATCAGGATCGAGGTCCAGCTTTGCGGCCAACATGTACGAGTAGGTCAAGATGTCAGCCAGCTCGTCGCGCACGCGGCTGAGATCAGCATCAGCGGCCCACTGAACGCACTCCAAGAGTTCGCCAGCTTCGATTGAGATGCTCTTAATCAGATTCTCAGGCGTGTGGAATTGCTCCCAGTCGCGGTCAGCGACCATCTCGTCAAGTGCTTTACTAACGCGATCCGAAGGCATGAAGGCAGTCTATTGGCGGACGATGAGGGTGCCAAACTGGCCGCCGTCGCGCTTCGGCCACTAGGTCGTCCCTCCTGAGGCTTGAAACCACTCTCGTACTCGCTCTGGCGCCACTTTGCTCCCCGCCGCCGCTACCCCGGCGACAAGTCAATCGTCAGCCCCTCGACGCTGGCGTCACCGCCAAGACTGCTCTTAAGCGCTGCCAACATCTCCTCCTGCCGTGGCTGGCCGAATGCCAGCCGGTAGAGGCCGAGCAAGCGGATGAGCTCCTCGAGGCGCTGGCGGTCGATGCTTAATGGCTCTGCAGGAACGTGGCGCTCAATCATTGCGACAGCCGACCCGTCCTTCGGCACATAGACCCAGTCCGGGAAGATTCCACCGTCGTCGCGCCGGCCTACTCCGTCGAACAGTCGTCTCCACGGGTCGCCGTCCCCGCCAGCAGCGAGGTCGGGCCTATCCGCAGCAAGGTTCCGACGAACGGCATGGTTCTTGTACCTGTGTACGCGCCCCTCGCGCTGCTCGAGGTCAACCGGGTTGTGAGGGAGGTTCCAGTGCACAACTGCGTGGCAATAAAGGTGGAAATCTAGCCCCTCCTGGCCAATCGAGGTGGTCGCCAAGACGAACGGCCAGAACGGTGAATTGAAAGCCTTGCGAACGCTGTCGGTTCGAGTGACGGCGCCTTCGTCCTCGGTGGCACCGTCGGAAAGGCGCAGGGCAAAACGGGTGCGCATCGGCACCTGCTTCTCCGCCACCCGCCCACTCGGGTTCACGTTCTTCACACTTAGCGAAGCCGCGTTTATGCCGATCGCCTCTACTGCGGCGTCGCGAATTGCGCCGAGCTTTCCGCCCTGCTCGTCCGAGCCTACCCAGTCGTCAAGCACATGGACGTACTCGTCGAGCACCGACTGGAGGTTGCCGTTGACCGAGTACTTGAGCACCGATTGCCAGTGAGGCTCCCGGCTCGTCGTTGGCCGCACTACGTCAACCGAATCAGGCAGGTCAAACATCAAACGAAGAGCGTTACCGATCAGCATCGCCGCGCCGGCTCGATCTGCCGGAACGGACTTCGGCAGCACCCGCGCCAGCGCCCGCTGAGCAGCTATTCCCGGCGCGCCGACGCCGACCAGCGCCAGCACACGGCTCAGGTCGGGTGGCACCGGCCCGTCGGGGTCAACCACTAGAAACCGCTTGAGCCGCTTCACGTGGCTCGCCCAGATCCGCATCCCCTCGTGATCACCCAGCGAGTCAGGCGTGAGCCACTCTTCCACCGAGCCGGGGTCATCCTTCTCCTCGAGCCGCAGCAGCGCGACCGCATACCAAACGGAGTCCGGCCTCCCCTGTTGGCTCGTCGGCAGCTTCAACTTTGCAATCGCGCCGCGAACGTTACGCCCAGCAACCGTGAGGATCTCACGCGAAGACATCGACCCAAGCTTGCCGCCCGCCACTCTGGCGATCGACAAAGGATCTGTCAGCTCACCGAGCCGACGCCCAGGCAGGACAAAGAGCGATTCGATCATCGTTCCGCCCTGACCCCGGGCGCCCTGGCTCCAGCGGAGCGGGGCGCCAATCGACTTGCGGCCCTTGACTGAGTTCACTAACGGCCGGACACGCTTGCGGTGCGCGTGGATGTTGCGCTCGGCCTCGTAACTGACGAGCGAAGCAATCGCTTTCGGCACCACCGCCCAAGAGGAAAAGACCAGTCGCTTGGTCCTCATGTCGGCGCTGTCGAAGGGTTTACCGGGCTTGTAGTACGGCAGGCTCGGGTGAAGCCAAAGCTGCTTCCAGGCTTCTCGGCTACCCAGATCATCAAGCAACCCGCGCATTCGGGCGTTGGCCGGATCGACTCTGTTGTAGCTACGTACCGCGTCTAGATCAAGCAGATGGCGCAGCCTCCCAGCGTGACTGCGGGTCCCACGCTTTTCGAAGCGATCGCTCAGCTGGTAGCCGTCCATCATGTTGAGGGCATAAGGCGTTGACTTCCAAAACTCGAGCACATCGCGAGTGCCGAGAGACCGGGCTACTTCGTCGAGTTCCTTTAGGCTCTCAAGGTCGCCGCTAGCTAGCTGGGCGGTAATCGGGGGCTTGGGATGCAGGTTGAGCATGCCGTTCCGATCTCCAGACACCCCGAGCCGCTCGGTTCGGCACATAACCCGTTTTAGCTCGGCTTCGACCGCCGCCTTCGCCTGCTTAACTGGAGCGATGCCGTCAGCGCTCAATGAGAGCAGCGCATCCTTGTAACTGACCATCGCCGCGCGGATGTTCTCGACCCGCTCAGGGTTGCGCTGACCGTCAATTAGGAACTCGGTGGTGGTAAGGAAGTCGCTGTGGTGGTCCTCGGAGAGCTCGTGAGCCCGGGTGTACATCCGATACGGCGTGGCAGAAAGAAGCAACGCCTTGCAGCCGGGGTACCGGAAGAGCTGCGTGGCGAGCGACCCGGCGGGGTCCTCCGGGTTCAGAAGCTTGGGGAAACGCTGAAACTCGTCGAGTATTACGAGGTCCGGTTCGAGCGCTTCGACGCAGGACTCCGCGAGAAGAAGGCGCAGCCGGGCGACGAGCCGTTTGCGCCTGTCACTCCAAGGCGGCGCGTACTCGCGACCGGGGACGGTTAGACCGCCTTGCAGTTCTTGGAACTCCTGCAACACAGGCGGACCATCCCGACTTCCGCTCTGAAGCAGCGTCTTGACGAAATTATTCCACAGCTGTGGGTCGATCTGATCTGGATCAATATCGGCAATCCTGGCTTCGAACCTCTGCGCGGTCTGTACCGGCGCGCCAAGCAGCCGGACCGTTGCGGCGCGCCGCTTACTGCCACGCCGTCCCATGCCGTTGCGACCTAGCAGCTTCTCGTGCCTGAGCATCTGCCAAAGCAGCGCGCGCTCTTCGGCCATTCCCGATCCGGACCGCAAGTCGAGGGAGGTCTGCGGGGTAATCGGGATGATGTTGATCGCGCGATCGAAACCCTCAGTGTGCGCGTCGAGACCCCGAACGCGGAGCGGGAGCATTGTGATGCGGTCGGTCACCGGCCGCTGGTTGCGACCGACGATCGCGAGCTTCGAGAAGTTCTGCTGTGCGATCGCGTGGTTGGAACAGACATAAATGACGTCGATTCGCCGGTCGCGCTCCTTCAGGTGGTGCTCGATCAGCTTCGCGATCAGGCCGCGAGCGACCATCGTCTTGCCGAGCCCCACTTCGTCGGCTACAAGAAACCGATTGACGGGGTCCTCGCCGAAGTAGCGGTCGAACGCGTATTCGACCGTCGCTCGCTGGAACGGGCGCAGCCCGGACAGCACCACTTCAGGATCAAAGGCGGCGCTCACGGCGTCCCTGCCGCCATCGGGAAGGCTGCCCACATTTCCTTGAAGTCATCAGGCAGGCGCTCGCGACCCTCTTTGGTCTTCTGCAGTGTGGCGACCAATTCGGCAACCTGATTCAGCCGCTCGGGCTCGCGCGCGTAAGCTCGGGCGAGCGACTCGAAGAGCGGGATCTCGAAATCGCCCTGACCCTGATCCCGTGTGCCTGTCAGACCGGCGATGAGCGTTCTTGCCTGCTCGGCCGCGCGCCCCTCAGGATCGGCTGAGGCGAGCAGCAGGAAGAGCAGCAGGCGGAACCTTCGGGCATCTGGGATCAGGTCGAGCAGCAGGCGTTCGTGGCGGTCCTCGGGGGCGCCGTGGAGTTCGGCGACGGCGACGAAGCTCCTCGGGGCGGAGCGCTCACCGGCGGGCGCGCCCGATGTAATCGTGAACTCCATGAAGCTTGTTATCTGTGAAGAGCTGGCGGCGGTCAGCGTGGCGCGGGGCGTACTCGCGAAATCAACTTCCTGACGCCCCGCGCTCGACCCGGACCGGCCGGCAGCGGTGGTCAGGCGAACCTTGATCTGGTCCGCAGGCTTGAGGCCCTTAGGCCTTACGGCGATGTGCAGGGCGAGCTGATACCCAGACTCGGCGGTGGTGACCTTGAGGGTCGGCCGACAGGTTGCGAGGTCACGGGCAATCTTCTCAATACGGTGCTCGTCGGCTGCAGCCGAGTCTGTGAGCTCGCCGTCGTTTTCAGGGACGAACTCGCGCAGAAGAGAACGGAGGTTGATCTCCCCGGCATCCGGTTGGCGCAGCAGGCGCTTCACGCCAGTGCGGCTGGTGGGGCCGGTTAGCTCGAGCAAAGTCTCGACGTTGCGTTCGGTTGAGCTGATGGTGGCGTTCGCTGACCCGACAAACCAAGTCGACTGACTGCTGTCCTCGTGGTCAAAGACGTAAAGCTTGGCGTGCAGTCCGCCCGAGCGGCCGGCACCCGATTCGAGGTCGTCGGGGTCGGCCTCCTCATGGATGCAGAGCGGAGGCTCAAACTGCTCGAGCGCCCGGCCACCGAGCCGGGCGAGCTCGACAGGCGTGGAGATTAAGTGGGCCTCGGGAGCCGCCTTAGACAGGAAGCTCAGACGCCTACTACTTAGGAAAGGAGACACGATGCACAGCCTTCGCCCCTTAACGCCAGCCAGTGGGTCTGCTCCCCCGAACCCAATTGCATGGAATGCCATCGAGTCAAAGCCATCGGGGGGCGAGAATCGTGCGCGGCGAACCGACCTGGCAACGTCGCGCGTGATCGCAGATTCACTGAGGCCATCCAGCTGATCGAGAAAACGGGCCACCTGCCGGCCAATCGGTTGCCCGCCGTCTTCGCTCTCGTCGATCCTCACGACCAGATCCCACGAGCGATCAAAGGTGTGGTTGCGGGTCAAGACGAGGATGCGGTGGCGCAGCGCGCCATCTTCTCGGCGAAAGCGGAGCACCCAGACCTTGGGATGAAAGGCGCCGCCCCCAGGCGATACGACCGGATGGACGATCTGCTCTAACAGGATGAAGAGGCGCCCGTCGGCGCCCGAGGCGCGGATGTGAGCCGCGTCGCTGTAAACGGCGATTCGTTCGGCGTAGGACTTAAGCGCCGACAGCAGGGCGACTGGTTCGAGCTCGTCGTCGGTGGTGTCCGAGTCGAACATCGCGAAAGAGAGGGGAGCAAGCAGCAGCGCCTCTAGATCGACGGAGAACGTGGTGGCGACGGCGGCGTCGACCACGTAGCCCGGCTCGGGGCGTAGTCCATCGGTGAGAAGTTCGCGGTGATTTGGATCGAGCGGACGTTTCACTATGGGAGTGCCTGCCGAATGTCGGCGATGACGTTGTGCACGACCTCCCAACGGAAGCTGAGTGGAATCGGGATGTCGACGGCAGCGTCTTGGCCGATGCGCTCGCCGCGAAGAATCTTCGCCTTCGCGCCTTTGACACGGTTCTCGCGTTCGACTATCAGCGAACGCGCACGCTTGTTGGTCGGTAGCGGCTTTGTCGCTCCCATAACCTCAGCGGTCCAATCGGCGACGAATTTCAGGTCGCGGCTCACAATCCGGGGGTTACGCGTTTTGATTAACTCGTCGAAGTCGGGGAGATGCTCGTGCCAGTGTTCCAAACGCTGGCTATCGATCGCCGCGCGCTCCTCCCACTGCGTCCAGGCGCGCTCAAGCCGCTCGAGAACACCTTCGGAGTGCTCGTCGCCGCGGGCCTCGGCGACGACCTGCACGTAAAGGAGCTGGCCCGCGCGCATGATCTGGGAGAAGCAGGCGGCCATCTCTAGGTGAACGGCGAGCTCGGGGTCGATGTCGGAAAAACCAACGAAAAGGGGGGCCTCAGCGGCTTGGAATTCTTCTTCGCTGGAGCGCAGCAGCACAGGCATTAGTGAGCTGTGCCGTCGCTCAGAAATCGGGTCTAGCGCCAAGTTTGAATCACGCAATAGCGACGCTAGGAACTCGGCTTCGTGTGGCTCGAGTTCCATAGAAATCCCGTCAGGAAAGCCTTCTGGCATTGCCGGAAGGCGCGGGTTCCAGATACTTTCCGGCGGCGAGTCGAGTGCACTGAGGAGGCCGGCGGCGCGGGATCGCTCTACCGCCTCGCGGCGGGCCTGAGCGAGCGTGGTAGGAATGACGCGTATGCCCCAGACCTCAAGGCCAGCCCAAACGTTCATGTCAGGTGTTTGCCAGACATCAATCTTGTTGCGACCGATAATGCCTCTGGTGTCGACACTCGGAGAGGTCTCCTCTTCGGCCCATCGCTTGAGCGTAAGAGCCAATCGCTTCTGTAGGTGTCGAGCGCGCTCCTCTGGCGTAGCGCCGCGCATCCCGGTTGGCTCTCCAGCCTCTAGAAGCTGAAACAGCCACGGAACGAAAAGGAGATACCGAGCACGCCGCCACAGAACCGATGTGCCCGGGAACAGGCGGTCGGAGATGACGTCGCGCATCCGCCCTAATCCCAGCTCGTCGACCGTCCCTTCCTGACGGAAAAGCTCGACCGCTTCGCGCATTCGGCGGCGCTGTGCATCATCAGCATCAAGCCAAGAGACGGTCGATGTCATGAGCTCTTTCGGAAATCCAGCAGTGGAATATTGCGGCGTACGCAGAGCATGTAGCGGAGTATCCCCGGAACGGGGCTCGAATAACAGTTACGAGGTGGTAGCCGCAGCCCCGGTCCGGACTGTCGTCCCTGCACCACGCTCCGGAGGATCTGCAACAGCCCGATGGGCCCACCGCTGAACGAAATACTCTCGATCTCCGGTAACCGGATGTGCAGGGTCATCTGTTGGTGACGGCCCCAGCCATCCCCCACAGCCCGCCCGCAACCGCCTCAATCTTCTCCCGCATCACCAGCAGCTCAGGCCGTCAACGGTCGCGAGGCCGAGCAGCGCGCCGTGGAAGCGGCTGGGATCAAGCGGCGTGGCTTTGGCGGTCGCGGTTGGCATCTGTTACATAGGGTCGCTTCTGCCTCTGTAAAGCTGACGCGACCGCCAGGCCACCCAGCTAATCCGGCGCCAGCCGCCCAAGCGGCCTTGCCAGGGCGAGCATCACGAACGCCGCGATCAGCGTGATCGCGCCGAGCAGGGCGAAGTAGTCGGCGTGGCCGAGACTGTCGTAAAGACTTGCGAGCCGGCCGCCAATCGCGTCGCCGACGCTGGTCGCCAGGAACCAGACGCCAAGCGTCTGCGAGACCGCCTTTGGCGGCGCCAGGCGGGTTGCGGCCGACATGCCGATCGGGCTGATCAGTAGCTCGCCAAGCGTCTGGATTGCGTAGACGGCAAAGAGCCACATCACCGCGACCTTGCCGTCGATCGAGGCCTGCGCGGCGAAGACCATCACCAGCATCGACAGCGTCACAAGGAAAAGGCCAAGCGAGAACTTCACCGCCGTTGGCGGCTGACGGCCGCGCAGCGCGAGCGCCGTCCAGAGCGCGCCCATGATCGGCGCGAGGATGATGATCGCGATCGGGTTTACCGACTGGAACCAGCTCGAGGGGAAGCTGAACCCCAGCACGCTGTTCTTCGTGCTCTGCTCGGCGAAGATCGATAGGGTCGAGCCAGCCTGGTCGTAGACGAGCCAGAAGACGGCTGCCGCGACGAACAGCGCAAGCAGCACCAGGACGCGGTTGAACTGCGGCCGGTTGGTGCGCTCGCGGCGCAGCGTGCGTGTAAACCAGAAGACCGGAACGACGAGGATCACGAGCGTGATCAGCAGCTCGATCGCGTTGGCGGAGGCGCGGATCACGAGAAAATCGAGCGCCACGAGTCCCGCCACGACGACCGCGCCGGCAGCGAGTCGGCGGTAGAAGCTCTTTCGCTCGGAGCCGTCCATCGGGTTGGCGGGCGCGACCCCGAGGCTGCCCATGCCGCGCGTGCCGGCGATGAACTGCGCGAGCCCGGCGAGCATGCCGGCGGCCGCCACCCCGAAGCCCAGCTCCCACGAAACCTCCTGCCCCAGATAGCCGCAGACCAGCGGCGAAAGGAAAGCGCCGAGGTTGATGCCCATGTAATAGAAGGAGAAGCCAGCGTCGCGCATCTCATCGTGCTTGTCGTAAAGCTCGCCGACCATCGCCGTCATGTTCGGCTTCAGCAGCCCCGTGCCGATGACGATCAGCAGCAGCGCGAGGAACAGCCCCGACCCGCCAAGCGACGCGAGCACGATGTGACCGGCGGCGATCACAACGCCGCCAACTATCACGGCGCGCCGCGAGCCGAGCAGGCGGTCGCCAAGCCAGCCTCCCGGCAGTGGCGTCAGATAAACGAGCGCTACGTAGACCCCGTAGATCCCGGCCGCCGCCGAGATGCTCATTCCCAGGCCGCCGCCGGACTTCGGCGCGATCAGGAACAGCACCAGCAGGGCGCGCATCCCGTAGAACGAGAAGCGCTCCCACATCTCGGTCAAAAAGAGCGTGATCAGCGCCCGCGGCTGGCCGAGGAAGGTGCGCTGGAACGGGTCGAAGGCGACGCTTGCCGCGCTCATTGCAGGCAGCCGCTGAGGTTGCTGGACTTGCTAAACCGCTCCGGCGGGAGCGTGTTCGGCCCGGCCCGCAGCACATTTACGCGCTCGGCAACCGCGCGCCAGCAGTCGTTCGCGTCAACTTCGACCGCGTAGTGCGCCGTGAAGACGTCGCTCTGCACGCCCAGGTAGGCGACGCATTTGTAGCTCCGGTCGCTGCCGCGCTCCCGGCAGCTGAGCGAGCGCAGATCAACGAGCGGCGCCTCGTTGGCGAGCTGCTCGTTGATTGAGGCGATCAGCGCGTCCTCTAGCTGGCGCCCTTCGCCTGCGCCGGCCGCGCCGCAGCCGGAAGCGGCGACAATTACGCCAACAAGGATCAGGGCTGGCACGTAGCGGCGCACGGGCGCAACCTACAGCGCTGGGGGCTGCGGGGCTGCGGATGTGAGCGCCGCTGCTAGCTGGCGGCGCGCAGCTGGTCGCGCCGGTCGGCACGGACCGACAGCCAAATACCGCCGGCGAACAGCAGGATCACGACCGCCAGGCTGGCGGCCGCCGGCAGCTTGTAAAGGTCCTGCGTCAGCAGCTTCAGCGCGACGACGCCAAGGACAATGGCAACCGTCTGGTTGAGGTAACGGAAGCGCTTGATTAGGTCCTCAACTAGAACAAAGAGTGCGCGCAGGCCGATCAGCGCGAAACCGTTCGCTGTCCAGATAATGAGCGGATCATCGGTGATCGCAAAGGCCGCCGGGATCGAATCGAGCGCGAAGGCAATAT
>Ga0209390_10009703_pt1 | contig 11477 bp, 9 predicted proteins | sample BON01_FD_187212 | JGI IMG/M metagenome (GOLD analysis project Ga0209390, IMG submission 187212) | Freshwater microbial communities from Lake Bonney liftoff mats and glacier meltwater in Antarctica - BON-01 (SPAdes) (version 2) | ecosystem: Environmental > Aquatic > Freshwater > Ice > Glacier... | reverse complement strand
CCGCCAGTGACTGTCAGGTTGGACTCTATAACCCGCGAGTGACTATGTCAGGAAAGCCTCGTGGGGACTTCGTCTGACGCATGACGTTTCGAACAACCTGACGCCCATCTGGGGTGTACTTCCCATGACGCAGCTGAGGCGGAGTATTGGGTAACTGCCAACAAGTCTCTGGCGAATGTATCCGAGATGTCGATGTCGGCCCTTTTACGTACACTTGGATGATGGGGCGCCAACCGATTTCGAAGTTGTATCTCGGTGATGAGCGCATTGTTAGACGTAAGGGTTCCGTAGCCAAAACGAGCAAGGTGCGCGAGCGGAAGCGGCGCTTTGCGGTCGCCGAGGAGGTACTAAGCGGAGTGGCGCCACTCCACGAGATTTCGAAGAAGGGCAACTCGATGTGCGGGGCCGCACTTCCAGGCGATTTTTCGATCATTCTGACGAGGCCACCGGAGCTCGAATGGTGTCCGGACTGTGTCCAACGAAGCGTGGTCGCAGCGCAGGACAGGGCTCTAAGTAAAGCGCGCGACAGAGTCCTGAGTGCGAAGAAGCCACGCAGGACCAAGGCGAAAAAGAAGAAGGGACTTCCGGGGACGGCGACGAGTCGTGCAGAGGAAGCCGCACGGAGGGGCATGAAATCATGGCGGAGCGAACTTTACCCAGGTGAGAGTGCCGACCGAAACTCCCGCCCGAAAGGGTCCGGAGATATTCCATCGGGCGCACCATCACTCGGGAAACGACGCTGACTTGCCTCACCAGGCACCAGGGGTAGCGGAACGGGAATTTCCATTTCAGTCTCCTGTGCTTACGTATTCATCGGGGTATTCGAGCTTGCTCCCGTCCGCAGTCTTTGCGTCCAGGCTGATGTAGAAGTGCGACCCGGTTGGCTGCGCCATGCTCGGCATTGCGCAGCTAACGGTGATGGATTTCCCTTCGGGAAGCCTCGCCAGCGGAAGATCGCTGTGTTCCCGCCGCACCCTGCTGGAGTCGTCTTTGGTGATATCAAGCTCGAAGAGGTCTCCTGGCCCATTGTTGATGATCTCAAGTTTGGGGATCTTGTTCCCGCCAAGGCTTCGGTAGCGAGTGCTGAGGTGGGGTCTACCGCTCGATACCAACGATGGGGCCTTACGCCCCAAAGGGAGCCCAGATTCTGACGGGGGGTTGAGGTCGCCTGTCTCGTGCCAGTCGGTGCCCGTCAGCTTCACATCGCACCCGGCTGTACTGAGCCGAGTGGCGAGTTCCTGCCGGGACTTGATGCTGTTGTCGAGGTGGATCACGTGTCTGCCGTGAATATCGCTGAACGTTTTGACCTTGCCGAATTCGACGATGATGACGCGGTCCTCATCGCGCCCCATCGCCATGCCTGCCTCGAAGATCACGTTCGGGCGTGGTTGCCGCTGGGCGGTAGTTTCGGGATCGCCAGGGTAAGTAAGCGAGTCGTGCAGATATGCGACGTCGTCGGGCGTTTGGAGAACGACAACTGCCTGTGCGGAGGAGAATGCGACATCGAGAACCTCCCCGATGTAAGGGCTGCCTTTGCCGGTCCGTCTGATCGCTTCGGAAAATTCCAGGGGGTCGAGGTTGATGGACCGCAGGAAGTCGAACAACCCCTTCCGAGCACGCTCGTCTCGGCCGTGGATTACGAAAATGGTGCGGCTATCGGGCAGATGCTCCCCGGTGAATAGGCGACCAGCGTTTGGTTCGCTCGCCTCCTTCGACGGTTCGATGTCTTTGCTCAACACAATTCCTTCCCGCAATGATCATCCGCTGCTTGCAGCCCCTACGAACTGACGTCTCAATTGTCCCAGGCTTCCCTCAAAGGCGAAACACGTCAGAGCTAATGCTCAGAACCCGCCCAGTCGCGAGCCTTGGTCAGTCGGGTTCAGGCGACAGTTTGGCGAGTCTGGCGTTCACCGCTGCAAGGTCGAAGCCGTCGACGTCGAACCGGCTGGTGCCGAGCCATTCCTTTATCTCGTGGTATCGATATCCCTTGCGTGCGCGCAGAGCACGCAGCATGTCGTCAAAGCCGGGAGGGCCTCCGACATCCTCAGGCGGGCATGTACGTCGACCTGCCGTGCAGCGCGGCAGTGCAGCTTGCGTGCGGGTCAGGATCTTCTCGACCTGCACGAAGTGCAGCCAATCGTCACCAAAGTCGTACTGGTAGATCATGGTGTCGCCTATGGCGGGCAGCACCAAGCCGAGGGAGATGTCCTCTGGGCTCCCGTTGCCGCCACTGCCATATCGTTCCCCGCCACTTTCGAAGGCGTGCAGGTGGTAGTTCTCCCAACCCATCGCGATCTGCAAGACTTCATGTAACTGGGTAAGGGACGTGTCAGAGTGGACTTGCAGTCGCCGCCACACCATCGGTTGAACCCCTTCCAGGGTGACCTTGACTTGATGAACTGTCACCGCAGCGGACCCCCGGTCTCAGCTTCGTGTCTTGTCGAGCTGGCGCACAACGCACACAAGTCATCGACACACAATCGAGGCGCGCTTCGAGCCGGTCATCCGTGGTCTCCCGCCGAGCCGAGTCCAAAGAACCGATCGAAAAAAGCTGCAAGTTTGGCCAGCACCCGCTGCTTCTTCTCGCCGTGTCCACCTTCTGCGGAAAATCGGGACGCTGGCGGTAGCACTACTGTGATGGCGGTGCCGGTTGTTCGGATGCCACCGTCTCGGAACGCTGCGTCAACGAAAGCGCGGGTCTGTTCAGGGCGCAGATTCTCGTCTTGGATGATCTCGGCGAGTTCAGCGTCGCGCCGCGCGGCGATGAACGCCCGCCATTCCTCGTCGACGGCACCATCGATGCTCAGAGTGTCGACGAAGTCTTCAATGAGGTCTTTCTTGTTCCGCAGCGATGGGCTGGAGTCGACGGCACGAGAAATTTCGGCCCGAATCTCTTTGTCGTCACCGTCTCCGTACTGTTCGCGGTGCTTTGCCACAAGCATGAGGATGTAGTCCACATTGATTTCGACCTGTTTGATCAGCTCGATTTCGAAGACGATGTCATCGGTGATTGATTCCTTGTCACCGTTGCTGTCGTTACGGAACTCTGCGTACAGGTTGAGGTAGACGCTGCGATAGTCCTGGCTTTGGCGGTCGGTGAGTATTTCGTGGCCGGTGAATTCATCGAACGAGGTCAGAATGTTCGCCAGGCGCAGGATGGTGCCGAACAAGGTGATGAACTGTTTCTGTGCTTCTTCACCCACGATTGGCTGGCCTAGGGGGAAGTCGTTGAGTAGTTCGGTGACTTTCGTGGCGTAGTCGTTGTAGTAGTCCCCGTACGGTTTGAGTACCACGACACCTTGGGCGTTCTTGTTCCCGAACAGGGCGATCGCGTCGTTGGTGGCCTGCTCAAGGTCACGGAAGCTGACAATGTTGCCGTAGGTTTTCACCGAGTTCAGGATGCGGTTCGTGCGCGAATACGCCTGGATCAGCCCGTGCGCGCGCAGGTTCTTGTCCACGAACAACGTGTTGAGAGTCGTCGCATCGAAACCGGTGAGGAACATGTTGACCACAATGACCAGGTCAATTTCACGCTGCTTCAACCGCAGCGACAGGTCCTTGTAATAGTTCTGAAACTTGTCAGACGACGTATCGAACGACGTCCCGAACATGTCGTTGTAGTCACCAATAGCGGCTTCAAGGAAGGAGCGTGCGTCCGTGCTGAGCGCGCCGGTGTCGAAGCCTTCCTCGTCCAGGGCGCCGTCTTCGACCGGGTCGTTCGCGCCGTAGGAATAGATGATTCCGGCTTTGAGACGCCGATCTGACGGCAAGTCTTTCTGCTGGTCTTGGAACTGCTGGTAATAGGTGCGGGCGGCGTCGATGGAAGCGGTCGCGAACAGGGCGTTGAACCCGCGGACCCGTTTGTCCCCGAGTGTGTAGTGCTGCGCCCGTTTCGTTTTCTGGTCGAAATGTTCGCGCGTGTAGTCCACGATTTGTCGAATGCGTTCAGGGGCGAGCAGCGCGTGTTCGGTGTCGATCGCGGACACCTGCTTGTCGATGACGGTGCCGACTTTGATCGTGTTGATGTAGTCGATTCGAAACGGTAAGACGTTCTTATCAGTGATGGCGTCAACGATCGTGTAGGTGTGCAGCTTCTCACCGAAAGCCTGCTCAGTGGTTTTCAGTTGCGGGTTCCCGCTGCTGCCAGCGTTGATGGCGAAGATTGGTGTGCCGGTGAACCCGAACAGGTTGTACCGCTTGAACGCTTTCGTGATCGCGGTGTGCATGTCCCCGAACTGGGATCGGTGACATTCGTCAAAAATGATGACGACGTGCCCGTCGTAGATGGCGTGGCCTTTGTTCCCGGAGATGAACGTGGCCAGCTTTTGGATCGTCGTGATGATGATCCGCGCACCGGGGTCTTCCAGTTGTTTCTTCAGCACGGCGGTGGACGTGTTCGAGTTCGCGGCACCTTTCTCGAACCGGTCGTATTCGCGCATCGTCTGGTAGTCGAGGTCTTTGCGGTCCACCACGAACAGCACCTTGTCGACGCTGGTGAGCTGGGATGCCAACTGCGCTGTTTTGAACGAGGTGAGGGTCTTACCCGAGCCGGTCGTGTGCCAGATGTATCCGCCCGCCTTCACCGTTCCCAACTGCTTGTAGTTGGTGGCGATGTCGATTCGTTGCAGGATTCGTTCCGTCGCGACGATCTGGTAGGGACGCATGACTAGCAGCATCCGGTCAGCGGTGAGAACGCAGTAGTTGGTGAGAATGTTGAGCAGGGTGTGTTTGGCGAAGAATGTTCGGGTGAACGCGGTCAGATCCTGGATCGGTTTGTTGTTCGCATCCGCCCACCACGAGGTGAACTCGAACGAGTTCGATGTCTTCCGTACCTGCCGTGCTCCAGCTGTTTCGGCGACGTGTTGGCGGCGGGTGGTGTTGGAGTAGTACTTGGTGAGGGTGCCGTTGGAGATGACGAACAGTTGCACGTATTCGAACAGGCCGCTGCCCGCCCAAAACGAGTCGCGTTGGTACCGGTCGATTTGGTTGAACGCTTCACGAATGTCAACACCGCGGCGTTTCAACTCAATGTGGACCATTGGTAGACCGTTGACCAGGACGGTAACGTCGTATCGGTTCGCGTAGTTCGCGCCGCCATCACCTTGACCGATTTCGTACTGGTTGATGACTTGCAGCCGGTTGTTGTGAATGTTCTGTTTGTCGATTAGGGCAATGTTTTTGGTTGACCCGTCGTCACGTTTCAGCAGTTGGACGTGGTCTTCCTGGACGCGCAGTGTTTTGTCGACGATGCTGTCGTTTGCCCCGGCGATCCGTTCGGTGAAGAACTGCTCCCACTCGGCATCGGAGAACGTAATCTTGTTGAGTGCGTCGAGTTGGGTACGCAGGTTGTCCACCAGCGCCGTCTCGGATGTGATCGGCAAATACTCGTACGCCTGCGACTTGAGGAGGCGGATGAGTTCCCGTTCGAGATCCGCTTCGGACTGGTATGACGCCTCAGCCTTCGCGTCCGGCACGTATTCGGCAACAACGGTGCTCTCGGAGCTGACCGCGATCGGATCGTATTTGCGGGCGGGGGTCGGGTCACTCATCGCCGCTTGCCTGTTCCCGCCACTGCCTACGCAGCGCGTCCAACGTCGGGCCACTCAGTGATCCGACATGCCACGTCGTCCAACCGTTGGACGACTGCAAATTCAGCGCCTTGGCAGCAGCCCTACTTGGCGAGGCATACGCCACGTTGTTGACCACAATCGATCCGTCGGTCGTGATGCTGCCTTCAGCTCGCACCGCGCCTTGTTCCAGATGTAGCTTCTCTCCGGCCGCGATCAATCCGGCGGACACCAGATCGGCCACTGTTCCGGGAATCGACTTCGGTGACCTTTTGTTCGTGGCCGCTGCTTCCTCTGGCTCGGCATCACCGCCTTCCTTTGACACATCGACACCAGCGAGCCGCACTGCTGCGAGCATGCTGACGATTAGCGCATCAAGGGACAGCATCATGTGAGGCGGCAGCGTCGTATCCGAATCACTCTTTCCCTGAACCAGCTGCAGCCCGGCGACCGCATTAACCTCCGCCGCCAGCCGTCCCTCTAAATAGCCGATCTCGGCACTATTGAAGCCATGCGTGGTATCGCGTTTCATCGCGATCGCTCGCATCCACGGAAGCTTTTCCCGACGGGCATGCTCCTGCATTCGTTTACGCAACTCGACAGCTTTGCCAACGTAAATCCGATGTGAACCGTCATCGGTGAGCAACACATAGACACCGGGGTCATTCCAGGTGTCCGGCAGAGACCTCAGATGCGACCGATTCACATATGCGACACGAATCGCGTGCTCAACAAAATCCGCAACCACCGGGCCATCAGGTGAACCCGGAACCTGCACATTGACTGGTGTCGTGCTCACGCCACCAACTCCTTGAAGCTCAACAACCTGTCCCGGTAGTACTCGTACTGCTTGCGTCGCGCAGCAAGCTCAGCAGGAAGGCCAACGCTGAGGTCGTTCACGAGAGCTTCAAAGTCATCCAGAACGCTCGCGATTCGCTGTTGATCTAAAAGCGAAGGGATCGGAACCTCAATCTTGGCGAGGCGCGCCTTGGACACATTGAACCGAGTGACACCGCTGGCCGTACGAACGATCTGTCTCCGCATCGCCCCGGAGCGGAACAAGTGCTTCGCAAAATCCGGGCCGAGCAGTCTTACATCGTTCAGGCGGAAGCCGATGCTGAAGCTGTTGAGGTAGAGCGGCTCGCCAACCTCAGCCGTTAGAACCGACGACATGCCGACCTCGTGAGGCGTCTCCGAAGAACCCGTGAACAAGATGTCGCCCCGTTGAAGCGTGCGCTGTCGCTCTCCTGGCTCAACGCGCACGAAGTCGGCGGCTTCGACGTTGACGGCGATGTTTTTTAGGATGTTGACGTAAGAGACAAACCGCACGTTGCCATCGGAAAAGTCATGTTTCGACTTGCCAACAAGCCCGCCAAAGATCGTGCCCACCTCACCCATCGAAACCCACCGGACCCCCCCCGCCTCTGGGAAAGTCAGGAGCGAATCCCGGTAGTGCTCGTATTGTTGGCGGCGGGCTTCCAGCTCCGCTTCCAACTCCGCTTCCAACTCCGCTTCCAACTCCGTGAACTGGTCCAAGATCCGCACGATCTCCCGCTGCACCTCCAACGGTGGTACCGGAATTCGAAAGGAGAACAGCTTGCGGCTCTCTATTGATGCCACTGATCCGCCAGTCCTCCGGGCAAACCGAAGAAGTGCCGGGCCGTTGGATCTGAGGACGTGCGCGATGTAGCCCGGCAAAATGTCCTCCCTTGGGACAACCGCTTTCATGTCCTGGTTCAGCGCCACCGGGATCGGGATCAGCGCGCTCGGGAGGATGCGGTCCAGGATGCTCGAGCGCACGACAAGGGCGACGGAGTTCTCGGGCACAAGCTTCGTTGTGGAGGCTACGACTGCTGCCTCGGTGATGTAGTCCTCGGTTGTCTCTACGATTCGTGGTCCCATGTCCTTTGGGGATACCCAAGGGATCGTCCCACTCATCCAGAATTCCGACCGGCTTTTTGACGGAGTTCCACCGCCGTACCATTTGCCAATCTTGGCGAGAGGTTCGAAGCTCACCCCGTCCGGGCAGTTTTTCGCGATGAGTTCGTCGATGTGGCTCATGTCGTTTTTTCGAGGTCGGTGACGATGGCGTCGATGGAGGTGCGTAGTTCTTGTTGGCGGGTGACGATCCCGGCGATTCGAGTGTTCAGCTCGGTGATGTCAACAATTTCGCGGGTGTCTTCTTGCTCCACGTATGAGGACACGGCGATGTTGTAGTCGTTGGCTGCGATGTCTTCTTTCGACACGAGGCGGGTGAAATATTCGGCGTCTTTGCGTTCGGTGAAAGCGTCGAGGATCTTCTTCTGGTGTGCTTCGGTGAGTTTGTTTTTGTTGCCGATGCGGGTGAATTCGGCGGAGGCGTCGATGAATAGGACCGAGTTGTCGGTTTTGGCTTTCTTCAACACGATGATGCAGGTCGCGATGGTGGTGCCGAAGAACAGGTCGGGTGGGAGCTGGATGACCGTGTCGACGTAGTTGTTGTCGATCAGGTATTTGCGGATCTTCTGCTCCGCTCCCCCGCGATACAGGACACCGGGGAACTCAACAATCGCCGCTGTTCCGTTCACCGCTAGCCACGACAGGATGTGCAGGGTAAAGGCAAGGTCGGCTTTCGATTTTGGTGCGAGCACACCGGCGGGGGCGTAACGCGGGTCGTTAATCAGCAGCGGGTTCGCGTCCCCATCCCATTTGATCGAATATGGGGGGTTGGAGACGATTGCTTCGAACGGTTCGTCGTCCCAGTGCTTCGGGTCGGTGAGGGTGTCGCCGAGGGCGATATCAAATTTCTCGTAGTTCACGTCGTGCAGGAACATGTTGATGCGCGCCAAGTTGTATGTCGTCAGGTTGATTTCCTGACCGTAGAAGCCTTGGCGTACGTTTTCTTTTCCGAGGACTTTCGCGAACTTCAACAGGAGAGACCCCGAGCCGACCGCTGGATCATAAACTTTATTCACTTCGGTCTTGCCGACAACAGTGATGCGGGCGAGGAGCTCGGAAACCTCTTGCGGCGTGTAGTACTCGCCACCAGATTTGCCCGCGCTTGATGCGTACATTTGCATCAAATATTCGTACGCGTCACCGAACAGGTCAATCGAGTTGTCTTCAATGTTCCCTAGTGGCAGGTCACCGATCGCGTCGAGCAGTTTCACGAGTTTCCCGTTGCGGTTCGCGACCGTGTTCCCGAGTTTGGAGCTGTTCACGTCAAGGTCGTCGAACAGGCCTTTGATGTCACGTTCACTGCCGGTGCCAACGGCCGAACCTTCAATGTTGGTGAAAACCCTTTGCAGCGTTTCGTTCAAGTCAGCGTCTTGGGGGGCACGCTGACGAACGTTGCCGAACAGTTCCGACGGAAGAATGTAGAAGCCTTTCTCCGCGACGGTCTCTGTGCGACCGAACTCTGCCTGCGGGTCGGCCAGAGTCCGGTAGTCGAAGTCTGGGTTGCCTGCTTCGTGTTCGGCCTTATTGATGTAGACGGTGAGGTTCTCCGAGACGAACCTGTAGAACAACATCCCGAGGACGTAGCTTTTGAAGTCCCACCCGTCAACGCTTCCACGCAGGTCGTTAGCGATACGCCAAATCGTCTTGTGTAGTTCAGCGCGCTGGCCTTCTTTAGTTGCCGGTGTCATCCCGCTCGTCTCCCGCGCCAATGCGCCGCCACCCTCATGGTCAAATTCGTTGCCCACACTATCGGCAGAGTCAGACAACGCTCAGTCGCAACCCACGTTCGAATTTGCCAAGAACGCCATTATCTAAGATCACGGGAGCACGCCGGATCGTGATTACGTTGCCGTCAGTTTGCGCATTTGCGCGGAGTCGCTTGTTTTCCAGGTTCAGGTCAGCGATGGCGCACTCCGGCTCGTTCAGCTTCTTGTGCAGGGCCTGGACTACATGCAGTCGCTGAGGTGGGTCGGCCTTTCAACGCTGTATTTCTAACTCGTGGCCGTCTGCCAGTTTACGGAATGTCGAAACCGGCTCTTCGAGCATTTCGATCCGCGGTTTGCAATGAAAAGTCGCTCCATTCCCAGGGGGTGAACGATCAAAGTCATTCGGGGAACGGAGCGACTGAAAAAGTGTCGGCTCCCGACCTGCAGCGACGCAAACTGCTGGTTCCACAATGTGGACAATCACGGATCGCGGATGGGCCGGAGCACCCTCGGTGTTGGGGGTCGAGGAGGAACCGACCAGTGGTTAGCACTCGCGGTGGCAGTGTCGTTAAATTCCTGAGGGGATCGTGCCTCGTGCGAATAGTCGACTGGGATCATCTCTCGCGCTAGTGGCTGCGCCAATCCTGCTCACGTCTTGTCGAGTGCGGGGCTCCCGAACGTTTTCGGGTCTTCGCCCCGGTACGCGGTGACGGTAGCGAGGCACCGTTCGGTGGATGGGTTGGTCGCTTTCAGTCTCTGGCGCAGTGGGCGACGCTCGGATTCGGTTACGCCGCCCCATATCCCGAATCGCTCATTGTTGGTCAGCGCGAACGAAAGGCATTCGGTTTGTACCGGGCACTGGGAACATATTCGTTTCGCAGCGCGTACTGACCCTCCTTTGTCGGGAAAGAACGCCTCGGGATCGGTCTGTGCGCAGAGTCCAGAGAGTTTCCAGTCGGTTGTTGCTGGCGCTGGTGTCCTCAGAGTGTCACTCACGCCTTCTCCTCGTCGTCGGCTACGGAGAACCCGACTGATTCGACGTTGTAGACGCAACCGTCGACAACGATCTGGTCTCCGGTGGTGATCGCCGTGCTCGCCCGACCTGGGTGAAGGCCGGGTTCGATAGCGGCCCATAGGTCTGCGTCCAGTTCGCCGTAGGTGTTGGTCGCGCGGCTGACCGCAGCGAGTGCCTGCCCGGGGTCTTCGAAGTCGTAGTCGAAGCTGCTGGTCGCGTCCGGGGTCAGACCGTCAAGTCGAAGTAGTGCGCGGGGGCGGTCGGTATCGGCCTGGGTCGCTTTGCCAACGACTCGAAAACCGTTGAATGCTGAGGTGTGTTTGATGGTGATTCGCATAGTCCTTTGGCTCCTTTGCTTTGAAAGCTTTTCAACCCTCATCCCCCGGCCCATCCGGGGAGCAATCAGGAAGGCCCCAAAGGAGGCGCAATGCACAACGGGCGAGGTCCAGGACAGACGATCACTGACGCGAAATAAGCGAACAGCGTGAGCGCGCGGCGGTGATGGTTTTCTACAGACCCAACCCGCAGGGGTGAGCCCGTTTGCGTGGAGCCGACGACGGGTCAATCTGAGGCGAACGGAGGGGCAGGGGTGAGCACCGAAGGTGCGGGCACAACGCAGTTGCGCGGCTGGGGCTGGCGTCCTCGAGGATCGGTTCACTCGAGGTAGGAAGGGTCAGGCGCGGCGACGTGTTTCGTATGTGGGTGCCGCTAGTCCCAGCCTGTTGGGGCTGGGAGTAGCGGCAGTGGGCCGGGGACACCACGATGGGCGTGGTGTCTAGCCGGGTTCGGTTGCTGGTGTGATCAGTTGCTCGACGTCGCTAAGTGTGTAGCCCCACGTTTGGATCTGGGTGAAGTAGCGCTCGTCGCGGCCGCGTTGTCGAAGGGGCATCTTCCAAGTTTCGGTGCTGGTGTCGGCCTCATGGATTGACAGGGCGACGACCAGGGCGATCATCAGCGCCCGGTCCTCGGTTGCTCCAGCGGCGAGTGCAGCGATATCGGTGTCGGCGCTGCGATAGGCGTAGCGGCCACCGTTGAGCGGGGCGTCACCTTTTTCCTGGTGGACGAGTCCGAGGTAGTCAGCGGCGAGGTCTTTGCCTCTGTTGAGGGCGTAGGAGAACCGGGTCAGTTGCCCAGTCGTGAGTGAGTCGACCAGGAAAGCGGCCGCACCCTTGGGGGCCTTCTTCTGGGTGGCGAAGGTTGTGAGCCAGTCGCGTCGCACGGTTTCGGCTTCGCGCCATGCTTTGTTGTTGG
>Ga0209390_10009702_pt1 | contig 11478 bp, 9 predicted proteins | sample BON01_FD_187212 | JGI IMG/M metagenome (GOLD analysis project Ga0209390, IMG submission 187212) | Freshwater microbial communities from Lake Bonney liftoff mats and glacier meltwater in Antarctica - BON-01 (SPAdes) (version 2) | ecosystem: Environmental > Aquatic > Freshwater > Ice > Glacier... | reverse complement strand
CAAATGCTTAATCACCGTGTTCTTGTTGATCGACAGGATGCGCGCAGTGTCGCGAACACCGCTACTGTTGAGTATCTGCTGCTCTATCTGCTGACCCATGCCTATATTGTTGGCGTTGTAGCGGTAGCAGAGTTGGAAACTTTTCTGGCAGCTATGCCGATTGCAGCGCCAACGCTGGTCGCCGTTGGGGCGGTGGCCGTTCTTGACCGTGTCGGAACTATCGCAATGGGGGCACAGGATCGGATGAGTATGTAGCATGACACCAATATAGCGAAATCAACCCATATAATCCATTACCAATACTCCTATATTTACTAAGTGGCATAGGGCCCCTTTGAGCCCTAAATAGATGGAAAAGCATTGCGTTCCTATATTATGGTCGCAAGGAAGCACTCACCACAATCTTTCCTTCCTCATCGTACCCAATAACTTCTTCTTCAATCAGTTTACGTACCATCCGTAACAGGTTCTTTTCGGGTACCCGCTCAAATGCCTGACTCAGACTTCGGGGTACCATGGCCCCTTTCTCCCTCAGGTAAGTAACGATACTTTCGGCAAGGTCGTAGGATTCATCATAATCCACGTCCGTCTTGCGCCTTCGCAGGCAATTATCACACACTCCGCAGGGTTGCCCGTCACGCTCATTGAAGTAGTCAAGCAGCAGCAGTGTCCGGCATTGGGTAGCGTGCTGCGCGTAATGAATTACCGAGGCTATTTTGCGGAGGTCACGCTCCTTCTTTTTTTCAATTTCATACACATGTAGCGGCAGCGTCTCGGCGTCGTACCGGGGTGTTAGATACGTCAGCTGAGGCTTATCACGTCGCTTTTCGTAGTCAAGAATATCTCGTTCCTGCAAAAACTGCAACTTTTGCGCCACTTCTGGTAACGTAGCATAAAAAGTAGTAGCAATATCCCGTTCGGAGATTCGGACATACTCCGAAAAAAGCTCGCCACCATACATCCGAAGGATTAGTTTAAGGAACGAATCATAGTCGGGATAGCGTATCTGAAAATCATACAATTGACGGTTATCTACCCGGAAATGAAGCTTGGAAGAATCATTAAAAGTCTCACTCAATTGAATAAACCCTTCCTCTTCGAGTAGTTTGAGCGCGTAGTGCGTTTCCGATACAATCAGGCCAAAGGTTTCGCAAAACTCGTGTGCATCTAGGCTGTAACTCGTAAACTCTCCGCTACCCACGGGTATTTTGAAGTAGTTGGCTAGCGCCTGATACACGCGCCGGAGTACTTCGATCGGAGGGTACTTACGATCGACATTCTGCGAAAGGTCGTCAATATCTTTGTTGTTGTACAGCGCCACGGCATAGGCCTTACGCTCGTCGCGCCCGGCCCGGCCCGCTTCCTGGTAGTAGGCTTCAAGACTGTCGGGTAAGTCGAGATGAACCACCGTACGTACATCCGCTTTGTCGATCCCCATTCCAAAGGCATTGGTAGCCACAATCACCCGTACCTGTCCTCGCTGCCAGGCCGTCTGCTTTTGGTTGCGGTCTTTAAAAGGCACTCCGGCATGGTAGTAGTCAGCGTTTACCCGCTGCCGGCTCAGCCATTCTGCTATTTGCTGCGTGCGTTTTCGGGTGCGTACGTACACGATGGCTGTACCGGGCACATTGGTCAGGATTTGAAGGAGCTTTCGTTCTTTATTTTCTTCCTGAAAAGTTGAATAGGATAGGTTCGCCCGGGCAAAAGATTGCTGGAAAATCAATGCCTTTTTCATCAGCAGTTTTTCCAGGATATCCGTCTGTACTTCGGCCGTGGCCGAGGCCGTCAGGGCCATAACCGGTACTCCGGGCAGCAACACTCTAAACTCAGAAATAAGCAGATAGGCGGGCCGAAAGTTATAGCCCCAAGCCGAAATACAGTGGGCTTCGTCAACGGCCAGAAGCACCACATTCATTTGTTTAGTCCGGGCCATCATAATGTCGGTCCGGAGCCGTTCCGGCGACACGTATAAAAACTGGACGTTGCCATGAATACAATTATCGAGCGTAATATCTATTTCGGTTCGACTCATGCCCGAGTGAATCGCCGCCGCCGGAATATGCCGCCTTTTTAGCTGTTCTACCTGATCTTTCATCAGGGCAATCAAGGGAGTTACCACGATACAGACCCCGCCCATCGCGAGCGTAGGCACCTGAAAACAAAGAGATTTCCCTCCACCCGTGGGTAGTAACACGAGGGTATCCCTGCCTTCCATGACCGACTGCATGGCTTCCTGCTGCACCGGACGAAAGGTATCGTACCCCCAGTATTGTTTTAATAGTTGTTGAAGATTGCTCATGAAAAAATTGCACAATTCGAATCACCGCAAAATAGCGATTTTGGTACATTATTGACGATTATTTGCGCTTACTCTGTGAGCTGAGCGGGGAGTTAATGCCAAAAACAAAGTTTAGCCACATAAATACCGACGCTCAGGCTATCATTTTGCCTATTAGTGACTATTTTCGGTGCATCTCATCAGAAAAAATCCATCAATGAACCTTCGCACTTTACGTATTTATGCTACTTTTTGCTGCTCAGCTTTTTACCTATCCGGCTGCTCGGTATCCCACTATATTCACCACGAAGTAAAAAACTCCCCGATATTATCGCAGCACCACGTGGGGATCTCGGTCTACGATCCTGCCAAACAGAAAACGCTGGCGGCTTATCAGGACGACCACTACTTTACTCCGGCTTCCAATACCAAGCTATTTAGCTTTTACGCGGGGTTATCCGTTCTCGGTGATTCGCTGCCTGGCCTGGAATACAAGATTGATAGCGACAAACTTATTTTTCGGGGTACGGGTGATCCTTCCCTTTTTCATCCCGACTTACCCTCCAGTGCCGTCGCCGACTTTCTGAAAAACCGGACGGAGCAGCTTTTCTTCACCTCGTCCAATTTCGAGACACCCCATTTTGGTCCCGGTTGGGCATGGAGCGACTACAACGACTACTACCAACCCGAGCGCTCACCCCTACCGCTCTACGGAAATATCGTCCGTTTTTCCAGTCCGTCCGGGCTGTATGTGCGCGTGGAACCCGAGTTTTGGCAAGACTCACTATTACTGGATACTACCATTGCCGGGCTTCAACGCGACGAGCATACGAATCAGTTCCGACGCTCGCCTAACGCCCTACCCGCCGGACTGATACAAGAAATACCCTTCCGGACATCGGACGAGCTCACCGTGAAGTTACTGACGAAAGAATTAAAACGAGAAGTTTCTTTGACGAAGGAGAAAATCGGTCCGGGCTTCAAAACAGTATACAGTATTCCTGCCGACTCGCTATACCGACGCATGATGCAGGTGAGTGATAATATGTTTGCCGAGCAGCTAATGTTACTCTATGCCTCTGCCAACGGTTTGCCTTTAGATACCGAACTAGCGATTGAACACGCCATCGAAAATCTATTGTCAGACCTACCTGACCGACCCATCTGGCGCGATGGCTCGGGGCTCTCGCGCTATAATCTTTTCACGCCGCGCACGATGGTAGCCCTGCTGGATAAGATATATAAAAAGGTGCCCCAAGAGAAACTATTCATGATCTTACCCAACGGAGGAAGTACGGGCACACTACGGAATCTCTTCAAAGGGCAAGAGTCCTTTGTGTATGCTAAGACCGGGAGCCTCAGCAATAACTTTTGTTTGAGTGGTTATTTACTAACCAAAAAAGGAAAGTTGCTATATTTTAGCTTCATGAACAACAACTATACCCGTTCATCCAACGAAGTGCGGCAGGAAGTAGCCCGCGTATTGACGGGGCTGCATGAGAAGTACTAGTCGGTTTCGACCCAAGTCTGATCGGTACAATAGAGTGTATTTTTCCCGCCACGCCGTATTAGCACATAAATCTTATATGTACCAGGCACTACGGTAGCTTTGTGAAAGGAGGCATGAAAGCCTCGGGCGAAATAGATAAACCGTCGAAAAAGCGTCCTCATCGGCACAACCGATTGATTAGGAGGAGAGGCATACACGTGCGAGTCGGACTTCAGCAGCACATACGCACCATCGGTATAGCTTTGTTCTGTACTAATAAAATCGCTCATTGCGTATACCCGAATCTCGTCATTACTGCAAAATACGGAATCAAGTACGTACTTTTCGTCGCAGGGCAATGAGTCTGATACCACCCGTGGATTCCATCCTTCGGCTAATGGATCTTCTGATTGGTAGTAGGATCGGATACTTTCAAAGTACTGCTGACTCATGTTAAACATATCAAGACCTAACCAATCGGAATTATAGCGACTGTTAAATTCCTGGGCTATAGCAACCCGCCGGTTGTTTACCGCTGCTCCAAAGTTGACGTAGAGCAATAGTAGATTTATGGAAATAGCCGAGACAATCAGACTACTACCCCAGGCTCTACGCCTTGTCGCGGGAAGCCATGCTAAAGCGCCAAAATGAAGGGCAACCCAGCCTAATGCAGTATACATCCGGTATCGTCCTTTGAACAAGGATTCAAAGCCTTCTAAAGGAATACGCTTGTATAACACCGCAAAGGAAGTGATAGCGACGAACAGTAGAATAACCAGCGTAAACTGCCCCGCCGGGCTAAGGCTAATCGGTCTACCGGTCAGGGACAAAAACAGGGTAACAGTTTTGGTCCGAAATAGCATAAGGAATAGCGCTATCATCACCACTCCCATCACGACCGCACTAGTAAGATAAACAGGATCGAGCGAGTAAGCTTCTAGGGCCACAATAGAGCCTATAAACCCAAAAAAACCGGCAATACCTTCCAGAACCTGCTGGCTATCTGAAAAGTCAAGACTTGCCGTCTTTTGTGGGAAACCGGAAAAGTAGATAAATCCTACGACGGCTAGTGTTCCCAGAGTAATAAAAAACTCTTTTTTTCGTCCGGTTACCCAGTAAAGAAATGCGATAACGACAAAAGTAATAATTCCATTTCCGAATGAAAAAGTAGCAATCAAAGCAAATAGCAGGGCAACCCAGTACTTTTGACTATGAGTAGCATAGTAAAATGAAAGCATGGTAAATAACAGCACACCAAAGTTGCAAAGGGAACTCATACCCCAGAAGGTATTTTCAAAAAAATGAAGGGTAAACCACAACCACAACACCGGCACGAAGTACCAGATCGAAAGTCTAAGCCGACGAAATACTGCGTAGAAAACGACAGCACATCCGGTAAGACAAAGATTACCTCCGAGCATCAGGCCAACCAGATTGACCTGACCAAACAGGTAATAGGAAACTAAAACGATAAGTCGTGAGAAAATCAGACGATGCTCAGGGAGGGGGTCGGTCAGGCGATGCCAACGTTCGAGCCAGGAGGCTTCCTCAAATCCAGGTATAACCCCCAGAATAGCAATATCATCATACGCTACATAGTTGACATTGAGCGAAATTTCGATGAATACATTCCAGTATATCAAAATTGGCACCAGGCATAAAACAATGGCTAACCAGGTCTGCTTTGGCAAAAAATGAAGAGCCGAACGTATGAAGCGCATGAAACGGATACTCGGGTAAGTGGAAAACGGAAGCCAAAAGTAGAAAAGAATTCTATAAAACTTCGCTCACTAAGTACTAAGGCAGAATTAGTTTGTATTATTAATTTAGTCAAATCAATGGCTAATATTCTCTATATCAAATATTTATAAAAATATAACAGCTACAAGCTAATAGCTATCAGCTACTTACTATTTGGGGTCTTCCACTTCGGCGGAAGCGCGGGGATCTTTGGTGTAGTCGTAGAGAAGCTTCCCTTTATCGTCCCACTCACGTAATACGAAAGGCTCGAAGTCCTCCTCCCAACGACTCTTAGGGTATTGCATTTCCTTCTTACGCTGACGACGATACTGGTAATATTCAATCCAACGGCCGATTTTCTGACCGCTATCGTATTTCCCGTAGGTCATTAATTGCCCTTCATCGTAGAAAGAAAAGTACTCTCCATCTACGTGATTAAACTGAATAGGTACAACTTCCTTGATCTTTGCGTGCGATGAATCGTAAAAAGTAACATGCGACTCTGCCGGGAAGCCCCGGTACCAGTGCGCCTTATCCAATAAATTATAGTTGGCATCATAGCGCACCCAGCGGCCATCACGGGTACCCATATAATAAAACCCTTCTTCGGTCAGAGTGCCCGATACGTAGCGCTTATACGGGCCATGCAAGGGAAGGGAACGCTCCTTGTCTTTCACGACCGATGAGCTTAATTTTTTAGCCTTGGGATCGTACCAACGGATGTCCCGTACGTAGCCACTCATGGGCTTATATTCTTTCAACACATGAAACTCCTCGATGGTAGCGCGGTCTCCGCTACCAAACTTGATGTATACTTTCTCCATCAGAATTTCCTGATACTGCACCCGGGCCAGTCTGCCTTTCTTGGCTTTCCGGCGGCGCTCCGAGCGGCGACTCTTGAATTCTTTTGCTTTAAGACCTAGGTCCGGGATAGTCTCCCCTAATAATGTTGACAGGCTAGCTGACTTACCCTTTCCACCCGGCAAAGAAAGATTCGCCGACGGGTCAAGTCCCGGCAGATCAACCCCCAGGCCCGTTGACTTTTCAAGCTTGGCACGTAACGTATCCAGTTTCGACTGGCTGGCTTCCAGGCGATCTTTGGATAATTTGCGCTTCTTTCCGGTTTGTGCCCAGGTAAGGGACGTCAGGCTTATCCACAAAATACACACCACACGGATGGTTTTCTGTATCATCATTGCTCTTCAAATTTGTTCTTGTGCGTTTCCTAAGATTAACGAACAGGAAACAGTGATATTGATCTACAAGGTAATAAACTTTTGAGATACCCATTATGGAATATTCTCCAAAACCGAGTTGCTCTTTTGGTAAGCTACACTTTCCGTGCCGGGAAAACTTTAACAAAAGTCAGGAAAATCAACTGATATGCAACAGATAGGACTCCTAGATCTATACTTCATTCGGTCAGGATTATTACCTTTGTAGTGAACCTGATTGCCTGTAACGTAGTTGGAATTATTTAAACTGTATTGAAATACTTTGGAAAAAGACGCTAAAATTTACATCGCTGGCCACCGTGGTATGGTAGGCTCTGCCATCTACCGTCGACTGGTATCAGAAGGGTACGCTAACTTTGTAACACGCACTTCCAGCGAGCTTGACCTGCGCGATCAGGTAGCCGTAAGGGCTTTCTTTGAAGCAGAACAACCCGACTACGTATTTCTGGCGGCGGCCAAAGTGGGGGGTATCATGGCAAATAATACCTACCGGGCTGAGTTTCTACTAGAAAACCTACAAATACAGAATAATGTCATTGATAGTGCCCACCGGGTTAGCGTAAGGAAATTGATGTTCTTGGGCTCTTCGTGTATTTACCCCAAAATGGCTCCTCAACCGCTCCGCGAAGATTATCTCCTGACTGGGCTCCTGGAACCCACCAACGAACCTTACGCAATCGCCAAAATTGCTGGAATAAAATTGTGTGAAGCATACCGTAGCCAATACGGCAGCAATTTTATATCCGTAATGCCTACTAATCTGTACGGCCCCAATGATAATTATGATCTGGCAAATTCACACGTACTACCGGCCATGATCCGAAAGTTTCACGAAGCCAAAGCCGGAGGGAGACCTTATGTGGAGCTGTGGGGGACGGGGTCACCACGCCGGGAGTTTTTACACGCCGACGACCTGGCGGATGCATGCTACTACCTCATGCTGCACTATGACGAACCCGAACTGATTAATATCGGAGTTGGCAATGACATTACGATCAAGGCCCTGGCCGAGTTGATTCAGAGCGTAGTTGGCTACGAAGGGCAAATTCACTGGAACACCGACAAGCCCGACGGAACTCCCCGCAAGCTCATGGACGTAACCAAATTACATAATCAGGGCTGGAAACATCGTACTAATATCGAAGAAGGCATTAAGGCTACTTACCAGGATTTTCTGGCAAAAATGGAGACCTATGCCGTTTAAATAGGATACATGAATAAAGATAAAGAACTACTTACCAGTCTATCGGAGGAGAGCGTCAACCGGATTATTGAAATGGCTTGGGAAGATCGCACTCCTTTTGAGGCAATCGAAATACAGTTTGGCCTAACGGAGCAACAAGTCATTGCCCTCATGCGTCGGGAGTTGAAACAGGCCTCCTGGCGCAGGTGGCGCGCTAGGGTACAGGGCCGGGGCACGAAGCATTCCGTCAAGTCAAGTGAGCTTATGAAGCGCTTTAAAAGCACGAGTCAGCGGTCTATTTCTCTCAATAAAATCAGTAAAAAGCGTTATTGAAAGGTTAGGCAAGAACCTAACAAAACCTAATTTTGATAGGCAAAATACGTATTTCACCCACTATAATTTTACTTTCAAATAAAAATACCCTATTTGTTTGCAATATTATTCGGGAAACTAAGTAGCTTTGCACGATTCATTCAAAGACAAATTTTAATCCGTTGCAGAGCAATGTCTTCTACATTAAAACTCGATCAAATAGATCGTAAAGTATTAGAAATACTTCAATCAAACGCAAAGATTACCAACGCACAGCTTTCAAAAGAAATTGGTCTTTCTCCTGCTCCTACTCTTGAACGTGTAAAAAAACTAGAACAAGCCGGAGTCATAAAGAGCTACCATGCTCAGTTAAATCCCGAAAAAGTTGGACTCGGTGTAACCACTTTTGTGCAAATTACCCTTGTCGGTCACAAAAAAGCTGTCACGGAGTCATTCGTGGATAAGGTAAATTCAATCGCTGAAATCATTGAATGCCATCACATTACAGGTACCGGAGACTTTTTGATCAAAGTCATCTCGAAAGATATAAGCACTTATCAAAAATTGATGCTAGAAAAGATCAACGAAATAGAAGAAGTAGCCAGTACTCAAACCATGGTTATTCTTTCTACTTTCAAAGAAAGCAAGACGTTGCCTTTGCCTTAATTTGGACTTAGTCTTCATATAAAAACCTCCGTATCTGCCCAGATACGGGGGTTTTTAGTATGACAGCGATAGCCTAGTTTCGACGCCGGGCGCGGCGGTCATTGCGCCGGGACTTCTGCAAGGTATCAATCGCTCTCTTGGCTTCATCGTGTTGGCTCGACTTCCGGTCAGCTTTGGTAAGCGCCAGTTTGTAGTAGCGTTGGGCTTCCTCAAAATCCTTTTTTATTTCGGCGACCTTGCCAAGACCAATCAAAGACGATACGTAATATCCGGCATTCAGAGAATTTGTCTGTACAGAGTAGTTAATAGCCTGCTGGTAGTAATCCGATGCTTCGTCATAGTCTTTGGCATAGTTAAAACTATAATACGCCAATACATAGGCTGCGTTTCGTCCGCTTACTCCTTCATAACCGGGCATTCCCCTGTTTATCTTCGCCAGCATATTTTGGGCCGCTTGCTGAGCCTCGGCTATGTGACCCGTTACAAAGGCCGAGCGACAAAAATAACGCTCAAAGTAGGGATTGTCCGGATAGGTTTGCCACATATACTTGGCCATATCATACGCCTTGGCGTATTGGTTTTCCATACTATATATCTGTAAGAGAAAATAGCGTGCTTCCACCCTAGTATAAAAAGCATTATTCGCAACTTTTTCCAACTGCTGCACTCCCAGCTTTTTGTTTCCTTTTTGGAAAAAGATAAGTACCGGTTTCAGGATCGGATACTCCTTGGGTATCCATTCCGAATAGTAGTTATAAACGCCATCTCCAAACAGTAACTCCGGACTCAAATCACCGTTCCTCCGACATTTATCGAGATATTTTAGCGCATTTTTTCCGGCAAATGTAGCTTTGGCCCACTGTTTACGTTCCGAGTACAAACGTCCTTTAAAAGCATAGGCCGCCGCCAGAAAAAACGAAGCTTCTACCTTATCGTCCTTGGAGTCATACAGGTTTTCGGCCAGCCGGATACACGAATCCATCTGGGCAACAAACTGGTTATCGTACGCTTCGTTGTCGGTATTGGGCACAATCTTCCACCACTGCGCTAATCCCATCAGGAAATGGGGCATGGGGTGGGTTGGGTAGCGGTATTTCAGCCAGCGGAATTCCCTATCGGCCTCCTCAAATTTATAATTATAGAGCAGGTTGATGGCCTCCGTGGCTTCTATTTGCACACCCGGGTTTTTGAGCAGCATGTCATAGTTCTTATCTAGCTCGGAGGCCGTATAAAGTTGCGCCTGGGCAGAAAGTACCATGCTACCCACTAAAAGCACTAAAAAAGAGCGTATTACTTTACTTTTGATCTTCATAAATTGTACTAAAAAAACTCTGTTTATGTAACGTCAGATTCTTATTTTCCGTTTGAAGTGGGCACTATTTTTAAAAATATGGGTTAATTTGACCTTTATTGAGAATTCATCCTATGATTACTGTAAAAGACAAGACATTCGTACCCTTTTTAGAGCCTACCCGCCTGCAAAAGCGCATCGGCGAACTGGCCAGCCAAATCAATAATGACTACAAAGGTAAAATGCCTTTATTCATTGTGGTTCTAAAAGGAGCATTTCTATTTGCTTCTGACCTTTTCAAGCAAGTGACCATCCCTTGCGAAATCACCTTCGTGCGCCTGGCTTCCTACCAGCAAATGGAATCTTCCGGGCGGATTAAACAGATCATTGGATTGGATACCCCGATAGAAAACCGTCACGTGATTATTGTAGAAGATATTGTAGATACGGGCCTCACCATGGCGCAGCTGATAGCTCAACTACGGAGTCAGGGGCCACTCAGTGTAGAAGTTGCTACGCTGCTTCACAAACCGGACGCCACGCGCGAAGCAGTCGATATCCGGTACACCGGCTTTGAAATTGCTAACCGTTTTGTGGTAGGCTATGGTCTCGATTACGACGAGCAGGGCCGGAACTTAGACGCTATTTATGTTTTAGCTGACTAGTAAGATTCCTCAACATAAATAGGAATAATACGATCTTTATTTGGTACATTTCTACTAATACTAAGTAGTCGGCCGTATTTAAACATACATTTATTTGATTGAGAAATGGATGGAAAACTCCGACCCTCCGTATTTTCCAAGAATATGATTTATCCTCATGTGAAGCGCCTCCTTGTTTTCAAAATCCTGCGGGCGCAACCACTCATGTTTTATCTTCCTGCACAAGGTCTCAATCAGATTGAGGTGTGGGCAGTAGGTGGGCAGGTAAAAAAGGTACACGCCCCTGGCCTGCCACTCGGCCATCTTGCCCTCGACGAGCTTCGAGCGGTGCCAGGGCGCGTTGTCGAGCACGATCACCGTCGGCTGCTTTACGCCCGCCGCGAAGTCATCGAGCCAGCCGATGACCGTCTGCGAGTTGACGTAGCCCGCAGTCTGGTAGCTGGTCAGGTCTCCGCGCAGGTTGAGCAGCCCGAAGATGTTGAGCGTGCCGCCCTTCTGGCTGCTGATGCCCCGCTGCTGGCCGACGCGTATGCAGCCGTAGGGCACGTTGGGCAGCAGGTTGAAGCCCGTCTGGTCGGCGTAGCGCAGGTCGATGCGGCCCATAAGGGCCAGGCACAGA
>Ga0209390_10009701_pt1 | contig 11478 bp, 9 predicted proteins | sample BON01_FD_187212 | JGI IMG/M metagenome (GOLD analysis project Ga0209390, IMG submission 187212) | Freshwater microbial communities from Lake Bonney liftoff mats and glacier meltwater in Antarctica - BON-01 (SPAdes) (version 2) | ecosystem: Environmental > Aquatic > Freshwater > Ice > Glacier... | reverse complement strand
TTTTTTTTTGGGGGGGGGGGGGTTCGTCATTTCCCCCTATATATGATGATGTCTTTCTTGAATCTTCCATGCATGAAGTACTGAGTGAGGGAGTGAGAAGCGCAATCGAATTGTTGCGTCGCGAGCCACAGCCGCCGCCACAGAGCAGCATGCCCGCGTGCGGGCGCGCGTGTGTGTGAAAGCAAGGAGGAAGAGCAACGGAGACAGACGAAGAGAGAAGAGACCCAAATAAAGGGAAAAAACGTCATAGATAATGAAAACCAAAACAAGGAGAGAAGCAGCGTCCTTTTTCCATGTTTTTAATCAAAGTATTGTGCATGTGTTTGTTTGACTTTCCCTTTCTTTTCCTGCTCTTTCGATGAACTTTTGTGTGGTTGCTTTTTTTGCTATCTCCTCTCTTCTTCCTCTCCTTTTCTGTCTGCTGTTTCTTTGTTCTCCCATTGCTTATCTTTTCGGGCTCTTGTTATTATTGGTATTGGTGATTGTGGTGGTGGCAACTTGCTTGTGACCCATTTGACTGAACTTTGCTTTGCTTGGGTGCTGGGGTGTGCCTTCTCCCTCCCTCCCTCCCTCCCTCCCTCCCTCCTGTTCTTTCCCCTTCTCTCTCTCCTTTCCCCCTTTCTCTCTTGCCTCGTCGCGCCTCGCAAGGCCTGCCTGCGTTCGGTCTCTCTCCCCTCCTCCCCTCCTCCTGATCCCCGTCTGTTCCAGTCCTGTTTCTTTGAGTCTTATTATTATCTTCTGTCTTGTGTTGTATTGGCCTCCTTTTTGCTCTGGGCGGATAGCGCCATTTTGGCTTCCTTTTCATTGTATAAGTACTTTTCTCTCCCTTCTTCTTGTGTTCACCCTTAATTGATTCAATGGTCTCTTTCCGCGCCGCGAAAGGATGACAAGAGACAGGTACACACCACTCACACATATGTGATAAATATGCAAACAAACCAACACACAAATCAAGTGACACACTTACATACGCATACACTCACTCACTCGCCCCCCAGGGAGCAGTTATACACAGTTCTCGTCTCTCCATTCCCCTTTTTCTCTCCTATCATCCTCCTTTCTCGAGTGACTGCGCTAGTCGGCTGGCTGCTGCCACTCTTGCTGCGCACACGCACACACGCACCTCTCCTTCCCTCTCTCCCTCCCTCCCTCCCTCCTCTTAGCAGCTCGACACCCCTATATACCGTCGGCCGGCCAGCTGCTCCCCCACCGCCAACAAGGTCTCCATGAATTGATCAGCCTTCTCACTGCTGCTGCTGCTGCTGCTGCTACTCAGCTCTTGCGCTGCCGTCACCAGGCCCGACAAGCTCGTGGAGTCAAGCCCCAAAGCCGTCGCTTGCTCGGACAACAACGCCTGCAATTGTGGTTCCTCCGCCTCCCACGCCAACCTTCCCTCGCTCCCTCCCTCGACCCATCGGAGCAAGAGGGCCTTGGGTTTAGGAGAGGACGAAGGAAGGGAGGAAGAGGAGGAGGGAAAGGTCTGCTCTTCGGGGTACCAGTCAAGGACCATACAAGGCGCCACGTCAGAGAGGTGGAGAAAGCAACCCTTCCCTCCTTCCACCCCTCCCTCAAAGCGACGAAACTCTACCGAAGAAGGCACGCTGCTCAAATCTTCCCACATCTTTAAAGAGGTGGCAAACGGATCCCGAGACACCATAAAGCAATTGCAGAAATGCACAAACGCCGCAGGGGTAAACCGCGCCCGGCCCTGCTCATGCACTCGCCCCGCCAGGAAAAAAGATGCCACCTTATAAGCAGCGCGTGGGTCAGAAGCAAGCGCATTCAGAGGCCCTTCCAGCACATTCAAAGGCATCTCAAACCCAGGGTTAGACAAACACTGCTCCGGGTCATACAACCCCTCCTCTCCCTCCTTCCCTCTATCCCTCCTTGCCCGCACGGCCCCCACCAACAAAGCGAGCAAATCCCCCGTGCACAACGTGAGGCCCTGCCTCGCAAATTCATTCAACGCCATCTCCAGCCATGCCCCATTTGCAGGCCCCAAAGGCCTCATGACCAACGCAGCCTCCCCCTCCGACAGCGTCAAGCTCCCCGAAAGCCGATGAGTAAACTCCACCTCCACCACTCCTCCCCTCCCTTCCAACCCCTCCGGATTCCACCCCACCACCAAGCATTGCGCCGGACGCGTGCGGCCTTCCGTCCCTTCCTCCCCCTGCTGCTCCTCGTCTTCCATTGTATATGCATCACGACTCAAGCCCAACGTGTGCGCGTGCTGGTCGAGCAACATCAAAGGCTGTCCTGCTCCTGCTGCGCCGCCGAGGGTCGAAACCAGCTGCTGCTGACACGAAGTACTGGAGCTCGGCAAAAGGCGAATGTGATCCGCCAGACGATGCAACTCCCGAATCAAACCCTTGCCCGCGCGGCCTTGCTTCCCATCACCCGTGACAGTCTTCACAAAATAAACTCCCTCATCCTCAGGCTCAACCCCCCTACCCCTCCGAGGGGAGGCCGCTCCTCCCGCCACTGCCTGCTGCGACAACCGAGAGACAAGCACCGCGGCCACATCGCCCGCCCACGCTGAACGAGACATAAATCCTTCCTCCTCCTGCTGCTGCTGCTCCACCTGCTGCTGCTGCTGCTGCTGCTCTTGCTCGCCCAAACAAGCCAGATGCATGAGGTGATGGTGATTCTTGGGAGTGGTCCCTGTGAGAGGCAAGCGACCAAACGCGTCTTCCATCCCTCCCATACCCAATCCTAGCCCCAGGGACGGACTCCAAAGCTCCGCCCACACTCCATCTAAATGGACGTGTTGCTGCTGCTGCTGCTGCTGCTGCTGTTGTTGTTGGTGCTGGTGCTGCTGCTGTTGCTGTTGTAGTTGGTGGTGCTGCTGGACGTGCTGCTGCTGGTGCATTTGCGCTTGGGCTTGCTGCTGCTGGTACTGAAACTGGAGCTGCTGCTGGTACTGTTGAAGTTGCTGCTGCTGCTGCTGCTGCTGGGTCAGAGCCATGCCTTGCCTTCCGTCCGAACCATCCGTAGTCGAGGAGGCTGCCTCGATCAACATGTCAAATCGCATGGGCTGCTCTCCTCCTGCTCCTGCTCCTCCTCCTGCTCCTGCTGCTACTGCTGCTGCATGAGAGGAGGGGGAGGGTAGCTGGGCGAGGTAGGGAGGCATGGCAGCAGCAGGGAGTTGGAGCTGGTGCAGCATCGGCGCAGGTTGCATCAGCATGTGCGGAGGCAAGGCGGCGGCGATTGCTGCTGCTGCTGCTGCTGTTGCGGGGGAGGGTTGGAGGGGGAATTGCATATCGCCTGTGTTGCCACGGGAGATGAAGATACGGAAGGCCTCGTTGGTGGCTTGTTCTCCCAGGGCGGCGAGAAGACCGGTGTGGTTGGGGTGGTTGGCTAGGTCACTGAAGGATTGGGGGGTGCCGCTCCCGTCGAGGAGGTGGTGGGTGGTGGAGGAGGGGGGGCCATGCTGAAGGAGGGATTGGAAGTGGTTGCTGGGGTAGTGTAGGCTGTGCTGTTGTTGCTGCTGCTGGTGGTGGAGCTGCTGTTGGTTGAGGTGTTGTTGCTGCTGCTGGAAGTGGTGCATGTGCTGCTCGAAGTTCTGCTGCTGCTGCTGTTGCTGCTGCTGCTGCTGCTGCTGCTGTTGCCGGTCATCCGTCAAAGGCGGCCCCACCTCCAACTGCTGCTCCCGCTCCTCGTCCGCATCGGTCAAAGTCAGTGCCACACAGCCCGCCGCTGCTGCTGCTGCAGCCGCCGCCAAACCCGAAGGAAAGGATGAACCCACCCCCGAATCATCGTGCTGCCGCTGGCCGCCACCTGCTTTCCCCCCTCCTTCTCCCCCGCCGGAAGAGGAATGGTGAGTAGTGGTAGGGGAACGGGAGGCACAGGAGGAGGAGTTGGGCGAGCCTGCCCCACGTCGGCGCTTGGAGGGCTTAGACATAAATCCATCCTCGTCCTCGTCGTCATCATCACCATCCGCCACCCCATAATCAAACGCCTCATCCCCCTGCTCCTCCACCTCCTCTTCCTCCTCCTCCTCTTCCTGATAGATCGGCCTCGCCGCCGCCCGCGCCCTGGCCGACTTCGAAACCGTCGGCACCACTGCCGCTGCTGCTGCTGCCGGCGGAGCCTTCTTCTTCCCTCCTCCTCCCCCTCCTCCTCCTCCTCCTCCACCACCACCGCCCCCTCCTCCTCCTCCTCGCTTCGCTGCCGAACCCCCCCTCTTCTTTACGAGCTCTGTGGCATAGAGCATCCCGTGCAACTTATGCTTGCCACACCGACGTTGCCTCTCAGCCGGAAACCCAAAGGTAGCCCGACGAGGGACGGAGGAAACGTCTTCATGCACACATTCAGGGTGATCGCACAGAGGGCCCTTGATACACGACATCCCCTTACAAGCATGCCGGACACAGACCATATTATTCTTCGATCGTGGCTCGTCCGCTGGCTTGAACGTAGCAGATTGCACACAGCCCGGGGCACAGCACGTATAACGCTTGGTCGGCTTGCTCTTCCCACTCTTCCCTCCCCCCCCTCCCGCAAAATGCACCGGCCCCGGCTCAATCTCCAGAAAAGGAAACGAACTACTACTGCTGCTGCTAGGTTGTGTGGTGGTGCCCGTCGTCATCGGCGGGAGCGGCGCCAGGTCTACCGCAGCAAAAGCATCGATCTCAGCCCCAGCTGCTGCTGCTGCTGCTGCTGCTGCTGAGCTGCCCCCCTTCTTCGCCTTGCTGTTGCCGCCTCCTCGTTTGGTGGCTGCACCGCTGCGCTTGGCACCGACAGCCGGTCCTCCAGGAGCAGTAGCAGCGGCAGCACCGCCATCACCACCACCATGAGAGTGAGAGAGAGAAGTCAAAGAAGGAATAAGCGACGGCCCCGTAGCAAGGCTACTGCTGCTGTTACTGCTGTTGCTGTTGCTCGTCCCGAGAGTAGTCATCCCCATCGACGACGCCGACGACGCCGACGAGGTCGACGACGAGCCAAAGCCCGGGTGCGGAAACAAATCGTGCGCCATCGGTATCAACCCCATCCCTCCACCATGCCCCCCAGCAGCAGCAGCAGCAGCAGCGGCCGCACTCATCGCCCCCATAGAGGTTGAATGCGGGCAGCCCCGGGTGCACATCACCACCTCCGCCGCCGGTAAGAACATGCCCAAATCCGCTAACTGCGGTTGGCACAATCGTTCAGCAGGATCAAACATATGGCTATCAACACGCATACCCCCCGCAGCTAAGAGCGGCACACACGTCCACTCATACCGGCCATCCTCCCCATTCCATCCCCCCGACACAATCACCTCCGCCAAGGCATCCTCCCGATCCTGGAAAATCAACCTCAGCGTCACTTCAGCCGTCTTGGTCTGAGGCAGCATCTCCCCCAAACGGGCATACAGCTCCTGCACGTCCGAATCGTACTTCAACCCTGACACCTGCACCGGCAGGCCCCCCGTCAAATGACTCGCATAACACTCCCCACACACCGACGCCCTCAAGTCCAACCCCCTCTCTAAGCCTCCGTGGCCCAAGAGTAAATACTCGTGGTCGGCCGTCGCGCGGGTGGGCACGCGGAGGTACCGTAAGAAGTCAGGGCGATAATCACGCATAAAAGCCTCTGCCTCAGTGACGGACGGAGTCGGCCCCACCTGCCGTTCAAGCTCTGCCAAGAAGGAAGAGAGGCGGTTGGTAGGATGAAACCCCACGAGGTTCTGTCGCGCTTCGAGGCCGACAAAAACCAGGTCATTGAAGAGGGTGGAGCAATGAATGCGGGCCATCTGCCGGACCCGCGAGCCACTGCTCAGCAACACGTCCTCCAACAACAACCGCAGACGCTCGTGCCGCGTGAAGACCAGCTCCCAGAAGCAGCACTCAGTCTCTTCCAAGGGCATGGGCACGCGGCAATGCCGGGGAGAGGGACCAAGCCCCTCGTGGAGGAAGGGCTGTTGGAGCAAGTAGTTGGGTTGTAGGTGGGAGAGCGGCGATGACATGCCGGTGCCACGCGCGGTGCTGTGGTTGTGGCTGCTGCTGCTGCTGCTCATGGTAGCCGCGGGCTTAGTGACACTGCCTGCCGCACCTGCGTTGGTCGTCCGGCGCCGGCTGCTGCTGCCGCTGCCTGCCGCACTGGCACTGATGGGGATGGTAGGAGTGGCTCCACGTGACGAGGCCCGGGTTTTACTGCCTGCGGTGCTGTCCTCGTGTGCCGCGGCGGCGGCTTCGGCTTGGGCGGCGGGTGGTGGCGGATGCTGCGGCTGTCGACGCCCCATGCCTGTGTGGAGTGGGATGGGAGGGGTGTGGCGGTGTCAGGACACATTTGTTCAGGGCTTCTGTGGGAGGGTGAATTTCAAAATGAAGAAGCAAGGGAGGCATCGGCGTCGGCGTGTTCTGATTCTGATGGCGGCCGGCCGGGCGACCCCAATTAGTCATCCAAAAAGGGCGGGACTACGCCTCCACCTTGTCCGCATCATGAACTAAATTGTGCCGGCCCGTGGGCGGCGTGCCGGTGCCTGTGGTTGGGTGTAAAGGCTTGAAAACCAGGCGTGGTGCTAAGGTCTTCGAATGATTGCAGCGCAGCGCATGGCGAGGCACAGAAAATTAAAGACGGCGCGTTCTTGCGCTCTTGGCAAGCCACTGAGTACACACAGCCTAGGGCATGGCAGCTACCCTCCTTCTCATTCTGTAAGGAGATGGTGCGCCGCAAAGCCTTGCGTGCTGGCATAACACAAGCCCCCCAGGCAAGGCATTCTCAATTCAAAATCAGGGGCAGGCTGATTTTGGCGAGAGGGCGATGGTACACCAGAATCTGGGGGGGGCAAAAGGCACCCATAAACGACCACAAAAGCAATCAAGAAGCAAAGGCGTGCATGCCGTAGAGTTGCCGGGCACAGAAGAAGAGAAGAAGGCTTTCAAATTCATGGTGTATGACACGGCCGAGAACACGGCAGTCTCTCAGAGGCGTGAGCGTGAGGTGAATGATGATGATCGAGTAGAGTGCGAGGTCAGCTGACACCCCATGTTCTTCTTCTTTCTTCTTTCTCCGGCGGCTGCACTCGCATTTTTTATTTTTTTAATCCTAAAACAAGAAGCCAAAAAGGATAGAACAATGGGTTTCAAGTCCATTTATAAAATGCCTCTATTTTATCTGATGTTAGCAGCTTTCCTTGGTCTAATCTTCAATTACAAAATAAATAAATATTTATTTATTTTATTTATTTATTTGTTTATGTATTTTTATATTCACATGTCGATATGTAATAATCAGCCTGATATAACGTAAGCGAAAATGCTAGCCCTCTTTCCAGGTGAACGGTAGTCGTAGTGCGCGTGTGCCTTGGTATATGTGAGGCTGTAAGGACGCCCCGCGTCCCCACCCAGACCAAGGGCACACGCTCACCGCACCGCCAGACAATCCACCAGGAAAGACGGCTGACATTCCATATAGTTTTCCATTCTAATTCACAATAGCGTCTATACTGTGTCTCTCTATGTATCTTACGCCCAAAACAAAATCTCGCACCCACATACAATCCTTACCCTTCTCCTCCTTCTCACCTTATGTTTCTCTCTTGCCCCCCGCGGCTCGCCACCACCTCCTGGTGTTCGTGCAAGGCCTTGTCAAATCCAATCTGCAGGGCCCTCCACTCCTCCTCCCTCTCCTCCCCCGCGTCTCGACAAGACCACTGCAAAAAAAAATGCAATTTGTGCCATAGCCTCAATAAGCGCCTTCCCGCCTGCCTTCGCTCCTTACTTCCCTTCCGTCTCTTCGACTCCCCTTCCTTCCCCGCTGCACATGACAAAGCCTCCACCATAGTAGTCAACCGCCGGAGTTCATCGTCCTCCTCCTGCTGTTGTTGCTGCTGCTGCTGCTGCTGCTGCTGCTGCTGCTGCTGCTGCTGCTGCTGCTGCTGCTGCTGCTGCTGCTGCTTTCCCTCCCCCCCTTCCTCCATCACGATCTCCTTTAGCGCAGCTCGCACCATTCGGCCCGCGTCTAGAAGCGCCGCTTGTGCCTTTACTCGATGCTCTAAAAGCAACGTCACATCCTGCGCCAATGCCAGCCCCATTGCTAAAGACGAAGAGGAGAATGAGGAGGAGGAAGAAGAAAAGGGCGAGGAAGAGGACGAGGAAGGGGTAGAAGGGGTGGTGATATCAGTCCCCCTCCATTGCCTCAATGCTGTCAACGAACTAGCTAATGCTCCCGCTGCTGATTCAAGCCTGAGCTGCTGCTGCTGTTGTTGCTGCTTCTTACCTGGTTGCTGCTGCTGCTGCTGTTGCTGCTGCTGCTGCTGTTGCTGTTGAAGGACGGGAGAGAGGGCAAGCAGATCCTCTGCTGCCTCTCCGGGGGCGACGGACCAGCTGCCGTTGTACGTTCGAAGCACTGCCACGTAGGCAAAGAGGAGGTCGAGGAGGTGGTATTTCAGGAAGGGTGAGGGTTTGCTGCTACTGCTGCTGCTGCTGCTGCTAGGAGGAAAGGTGATTGCTATCGCTACATTTACTTTGGCTTTTTCGTGCTGTAGCTCTTGGTACAAGGAAGCAAAATCTACTGGCGCGCCGCCTTCTGTTCCGTCCTCTGCTTCAGCCGCTGCCTCCCCTGCTTCTCCTCCTTCTCCCTCCATCACCACCAAGGGGCTGCCTTCCGCCGAAAAACCTCCTTGGCACCACCAGGGTGTCCAGACTTCGACGTCTTTCCCCAACTCCCCACTGGCAATGGCGGCCCGAAAAGCCCTTTGCTCCTCCGGGGTCAATGCCTCCAGGTCCAACGCATCCCCACGAGCCCACAGCTCTTCCAATCGATCATCCTCCATCTCCGACCACCCCTGGCCTGTGCCTTGCCCTTCGAGACGGACACGCCTGAGGGCATCGACGGTGGCTTGGCGAGCTGCAGGGCCCCCGGGTGCCCCGCCCGCGCCGCCGCCGGCTTCCTCTGCTTGACGAAGGCGCATTTCTTTCTCGACGTGCTGTTGGTAGAATCCCTCGGTGCACCCTTGGTTGTGTCCTTTATAACAAGCTGTAGAGCAGTAGGGCGTAGCACAGCGTGGGCAGGCGTAGGCGGAGGCCTTGGCCTTGCACACCAAGCACACTCGACGCGTGGGGCCGCGGAGGAGCAGGCCCGCATCTGCATCCTCCTCGTCCTTTGGCAGGAGGTCCGTCTTGGTCACAGAAAAAGTGCCTGGCCTGGTCTTCCGAACGATGTGCAAGGACACCATTGTGCCGCACGCCTGTGGTTAGAGAGAGTGTGTGTGTGTGTGTGGTGTGAGTAGTGTAGTCTTTAGGATGCGTGCTAGCTAGGGTAAGAAGGCAGATCTGCTGGGTAGGGTTTCCAGGCCAGAAATGGTGGGGAGATTGAACTGAATTGAGCCGATTTTCGGGCTACGTTTACTAGAGCTAAGGCCTTTCGATGTATATTCATTCATTTGCTTTTCATCCTTTCTTTCATGCCGCATCACTCTAGTCCGCTCAATCATTCAGTATTGTTCATTGCCCACCAGCCCCCTTCCTACTTCCCCATTTCCCCTTCCCACACCACGCCCGCGCCGCCTCCTGGGCGAGTCACAAACATGATGGGGACCTCTCCGTCGTCAATCTTGCCGCTTTGCTTATAAAACCTTTCTTTCACGTCTGCCATAAACTCATCCACAGCTCCTTCATCACACAAGGCCACACACATCCCTCCCCAACCGGCCCCAGTCAATCTCGCCCCAAAGCACCCGGGTGCGGTCTGACAAACGGCAACCAAGGCATCCAGCTCCGGACAAGAACACTCATACAAATCCCTGCACGAGACATGACTGCTATTCATAAGCAACCCAAGTGATCGAGCGCAAGAGGCGGTTGCTGCCTCGGTGAGACATAGCATGGCAAACCTTTGTACTCGATCCGCTTCGTTCAAAACGTGGTAAGCTCGGTCCCTGACATTAAAGGACGTATTATTCGCCACCACCAACTCAGCGGCCTCCTTATAACTGCCCGGAAACGTAGGAAAGAAGTCCCTCCCGCTCAATTTGTTTTGCAACTTACCAATTGGCACTTCTCCATGCGGCAAAAAGTGAAGCATTTCACCGAGAGGCCCACCATAACGTTGCACCAATTCATGCAGTGTCTCGCACGAGGACCAATCATCCATGTCGACATGCATCGCCAGCACCCACGTGGCCAGCTGGCATTCGACGACGCGTTTATTAAAGTGGGTGATGGCACTCACGGCCTTCTCCGACTTCACCCCACAATCGGCCACCACCACCACCACGCCCGGAGGCAGAGGTACGGCCGTCGCCTTCAAACGTGGCTCAAACTCAATCATAAGCGCCTTTCCCGGCTCGGCCAAACACGACACCGTATGGTCCATCCCTCCCCCCGCGGTACCCACCAACCGCTCACACTCCACGCACAGCGCCGCCAGCGTCCCTTTTCGAATATCACCCTTGCCTACCGCCCAGCAAAAGGCCAAAGCCGCCGCTACAACTAAAGCACTGCTACTGCTCAAACCAGCAGCGGGAGGCACGGTACCGTGGACGACGAGCACCAACCCGTTCAATTTCTTCTCGTCTATAACGCCAGAGAATTGACGACGCACCCCTTGCAAGGCACAATCCGCGTAGCGGATCCAATCGTGTGGGGCATCCGAGGTGAGTGCTGGCGACGTCAGGGAGAGGATGCGGGATTCTGCGAACTTGGCTCGGTCGAGATTGAGGACCTTGACGCCGTCGTGGGAGGAGGAGGGGTGCTGGCCAATGGCGACCATGATGGTTTGATCTTTCAAGGCCATGGGGAGGACGGGATAGCCTAGGGGGTGGTTTGGGCAAGGTGTTGGGGAAAAGGGGTCATTATTTGCTGCGATGCCATGAGCAGGATGGCTGCAATGTGGTGTGGTCGGGGAGAGGAGGGGGAGGACAAGCTGCGCAGAATAAGGGCCCAGGACAAAGAGGGCAAAGAGGGGAAACTGAAGACAGCCTTCCTCTCGCCCAAAGCCGAATGGTGGCACAATTTCTCTCATACACAATATGCCAAAAACGTACCACTGTAATCAATGTGCTCCCCAATCAAGTTCACCCTGCCCGGGGCTTGGACGACGGCCAGTCTCACGTTCGCAGAAGAAGAAGAAGAAGAAGAAGGAGAAGGAGGGCTGGAGGAGGAGGACGACGACGGCACTGCTGCTGCTTCTTGCGTCTTGACCCGGAGCTCTTGCTGAAGACGCTGGACCAAGGCCGCGGCCCGCGGGTCGGTGGGTGGTGGCATGATGGCCTGTGGTGGTGTGGGTGTGCGTCGTGTGATGCGGCCTTGGTTTTTGAATTCGAATGATGATCATGCTCCGCCGTTTCTGCATCCCTTCGCCTCCTCGAAACATTGGAGAAGAGCTTTGCCATCGCACACCCCATTCTTCCTTGTGGTCCTACACATTTAAAGTAACTCATTCACTCTTATCTTGCACAAATTGACATGCCATTTCCTTTTCGTTCACACATCGTCTGGGAGGCCGGAAGGCATCGACGAAATCCCTAGCGGGCTTCGACCAAGCAAGTCAAGAATA
>Ga0209390_10009699_pt1 | contig 11482 bp, 11 predicted proteins | sample BON01_FD_187212 | JGI IMG/M metagenome (GOLD analysis project Ga0209390, IMG submission 187212) | Freshwater microbial communities from Lake Bonney liftoff mats and glacier meltwater in Antarctica - BON-01 (SPAdes) (version 2) | ecosystem: Environmental > Aquatic > Freshwater > Ice > Glacier... | reverse complement strand
GCACCACCACCAAAAAACAACGACAACAACAACAAAACCAACCCCTGCATAATTTGGATAAGGAAAAGCAGCAAAAGTAGAAGCAGAAGCAGAAGCAGACGAAGAAATTTTAAACGGAGACCCAAAAGTAATTATAACAAGACCACGAGCAAAGGATAAGAACGACGAGGGCGAGGACGAGGACGACAATCAACATGCTAGGGTAAAATCACACACACCCCAGCCAGCAGCCAGCCGCGCAGGTACCGGAGAAAAGCGGAAAGAAAAGAAAGCGAGAGAAAAGCGGAATCCGAACTTGTTTCCTCCCCCTTGTTGTTGATTCGGAACGATTGAGAAGGAGAACGATATGGACAAGAAGAAGAAGAAGAGGAAAAAAAAGATGGAAAGAAGAAGAAAAGTAAGAATAAGATTTTTGTTCCCCATTCTCCCTTGCTCCGTTCTTCTTCCTTCAACCAGCTAGTTCTATCTTTGAGTGTACAGTAAGTGCGAGCGAAGACGGAGACAAGGCGCGTGGTGGTTGTTGTTGTTGTTGTTGTTGTTGTTGTTGTTGTTGTTGTTGTTGTTGTTGTTGTTGTTGTTTTCGTGGTTCTAAAGTGTTGGTGTGCTTTATTTCTCTTTTCCTTTTCTTTTCTCTCCTCTTTTCCTCTTCCTTTTCCATGTCTTTTATGGTTGGTTCGTTCGTCCCTCTGTTTCCATCGTGCGTTTCGTTTGGTCTGCTGCGAGTTTCCGCGCTTTCAAAATCTAAGTGTCTTTCCTCTTTTTCGCTCTTTCTTCTCCTCTCTTTCGCTCGCTGGCCCGATATGCGTGTAGTGGTGGTATAAATGTGGTGACAACTCAATGTTAGTTCTGACCAGTCAGAAAGGCTCTACTACTACTACTACTCTTTCATTTGCCGTTGTTGCTCAAATCCAGATCATCATCATCATCCCTCCCTCCCTCCCGCCCTCCCTCCCTCCCTCTCTCCCTCCCTCCCTCCCCCCCTCTCTAATCCTGTACCAAATCGCCCGGTCCATCTGCCATCACCCGCCGCTTATGCCTCAAATAATTCTTCCTCACGTTCGGCGGCATCTTCTTGATCTCCTTCTCCTCCATCCATTCCGCAAAGGACCACCCCTCCACCCCCCACACCTTGCCCTCAATCAGCTCCTCCTTCTCCTCCTCCTCCAACGCCTCCCACCGTCCCTTCCCCACCATTTTACAAGCCATATATCCCTCTTCCTCCTTCGACAAGGGCAACCCTCGATAAGAATGATCAAACCACCACTTGACATGAAACACCCCTCCCTGCACCACACTCAAAGGCAGCCTCGCAAGCTTCACAGCCAACACATCCCCCCACTCCCACTTCCGATAATTCCCCTTAATATCCATCTCCGCCACAATCGCCTTCACAGCCGCAACAAACTCAGGATCCTCCTCCTTACCGCTGCTACTGCTGCTACTACTACTATTCCCAGCATTCCCCCCCCCTCCTCCCCCAGGTGCTCCTTTATTCTTCCTCTTGCCCGCCTTACCACTCGGCGTCGGCACCGCTGCCCCTCCTCCTTCCTCCCCTTCTTTACTACTACTACTATTACCCGCCCTATTGACCTTGACCTGCTCTAGGGCCCTCCGTTTAATCTCCATCGTCTCCTTCGACCCTCCTTCGTGCAGACCCTTATTTCTGATTGCGGCCGAGGCCAGCATCTCACAGGCGTAATTGTGATTATTCTGTTGAATAATCGGACCCATTAAGGAAAAAAGAAACAACAAAAATAAAATGACCGCAAGGGTGTTACTCTTCGGGTAGTATTGCTGCAGGAAGTAATGCCCGTATTTCTCCACATAAAACGTCTGGTTCCCCAGGCAGGTGTTGTAGAGCGTGCGTTGCTCCTCATCACTCACCACCTGATACGCCTTGTTCAAAGCTTGAAAAATCTTGGGGTTTCCCCTCTTGTCGGGGTGGTGGATGAGACTGAGCTGACGGAAGGCGCGGCGGATGACGGGGGATTCGGCGTCCTGGGAGAGAGAGAGGGAGGGAGGGAGGGAGGGAGGGGAGGGCTCGGTGAGGACGGGAGATCATAAGAGAGCCGGCACGTCTCAACAGAGAGCTGTCCACACACACACACACACACACACACACACACACACACACACAAGCAAGATGTGCCCTCCATGCATACATTTGGGGATCGAATGGAAAGAGATGCACGCGCACACACACGACGAACAAGGCCCTCATCATCATCAGACGGACGGGCTGGAACTCACATGCGGGACCCCCAGCACGTCATAGCAATTCTCCTTGCCACAAAAGATATTGTGATAATCCTTCAGGGACTGCAGGCCCTGGAAAAGCGACAGGAGGAGGAGGCCTAGGAAGAGGCGGCGGCTCGAGGGAGGGGCCATGGTTCGTTTGAGTGTGCTGCTCCTTGGCTCGGCTGGTGTTGATAAAAGCTGGTCCGGGCGGCAGCAAAAGGCGACCGGGATGGTGCGGGCACTGTGCAGAGGGTGTGGAAGCGTGTGGTGCGTGAGTGGCCGGTGGGTTTTGAGCTTGCGTGAATGGCAAAGAGAAAGAAGGGAGGAAGAAGGCGGCCTCGTCCAGCCGCACAGGCTCGCCGCCGTTGGTCTCTCGCCTCCCACCCTTGCTCCCCTCTTCGCATGTCCGCTTGACCACACCACAGACGCCCTCACACCCTACCCCCATTCATGCACCACCTCGACAGGAAGGTCTTTCGTTAACGCAGCCACTTCCTGGACCCGGTACATTTTCCCCGCGCCTTTGCTTTTCGATCGTCTATCGTCCACCCGAGCAGCAGCAGGCAGCAGCAAGCAGCTCGGCCATACGAAGTATCTCCCCCCTCCTACACCACACGCCCTTACCACAATGGCACTGAGCTTTTATGGTACGTCCTCGTTCTTCTTCCCCTTCTTCAGCTCCTCCTTCTCCTTCTTGTCGTCCCCGTTTTCTAACCCCTCTCCCCCCGTCCTTTGTCCCTTGCTCCCAAATAGGTGCCAAGGTGAAGGTCGGTCAGCCGGCTAGCTGGAAGACTCCCCAAGGGTACGTCTGCACGCTCAGCAACGTGGCCCTGGAGGTGGAAAGCAGCAAAACCGACGGCCCCGATGGGATCGGCGCGCCGCATCGCGTGTATTTGACCACAAAAGACTGGGAGGATAAGGAGGTTAAATGTTTGATTGCTTCCTTGCGGGCCCGGCAGACGGAGCAGATTCATTTGGAAGTGGTGTTGGGGTGGGATAGTCCGTTTGAATTGTCGGTGGAGGGAGGGAAGGGCGTTGTGCACATAACAGGATTCGTGCAACCGGGACCTTCTTGGCCGGATGACGAATCGGACGAGGAGGAGGATCTTGGAGCGTTGCTTGGAGACGAAGAGGAGGAGGAGGGGAGCGAGGAAGAGGAGGAGGAGGAGGAGGAGGAGGAGGAAGAAGAGAGCAGCGAAGCGGCTGAGGATGGAGAGGAGGGAAGCGAAGCGGAGGCAGAGGAGGAGGAGGAAGCGGAGGGAGAGGAGGAGGACGAGAACCAGGCGCTCAAAGCGTTGAAAGCGAAAACTGAGAGTTCTAGCAGTGAGGACGTGGAGGAGGACGAGGGAGAGGAGATGGAGGAGGCGGAGCTGCTTAAGTTGAAAGGTCTGCAGAAGCGCATTGCGGCGGCTGCTGCTGCTAATCCCGACAAGAAAGAGAAGAAGAAGGGCAAGAAGGGGGACAGCAGCACCAGCAGCAGTAGCAGCAGCAGCAGTGAGGCAGAAGCAGAAGCAGAGAGTACGGGGGGCGAGGAGAGCGATGATGAAGAAGAGGAGGAGGAGGAGGAGGAGGAGGAAGGAAAAGATACGATACAGGAGGAGGGGGAGAAGGAGCAGAAAATTGCCATAAGCGTTCCGCAGCAGCAACAGCAGCGGCAGAAAAAAGAAGGAGGGGGAGGGGGGGAGGGAGGCAACAAGCGCAAGACTTCCTCTCCTAGCTCTCCTAGTTTTCAGCAGAACGGCGGAGGCAGGGGAGGAGGGGGGTGGTCACCGAGAGGAGGTCGGAATGGAGGAAGGGGGGAAGGCTCGCCGAGAGGTTCGTGGAGAGGCGGTGGAGGTGGGGGTAGGGGGAGGGATGGAGGGAGGGGGCGTGGGGGAGGGCGTGGGCGTGGTGGTGGTGGAGGAGGAGGAGGGTTTAAGGAAGGCCGAGGAAGAGGGGGAGGGGGAGGGCGAGGAGGGGGGGGAGGGGGCTTTAATAAGAAGCCTAGGTATTAGATAGTGGTGGTGAGAAGGAGGGAGGGAGGGAGGGAGGGAGGAAGAGAGGTGATAGACTAAAAGAGAGAAATGAGGAGATGAGAAGAAGAGAAAGCGGAGAGAGAGAGAGAGAAAAGGTCGATTAGAAGTAGGTTAGTGGTTAGTGCCAGTTCAAAATTATAAGTGTCTGTGGTTATGTGTGTGTTTTGTGTGTTGTGAGCGAAAAGAGAAGGAAAGTAGTAGACTTGCGTGGAAGAAGAAAAAGACGGCGCCTCGAGAGGTTGAATTATTTGAGACTTATTGTTGTGTGTGTGTGTGTGTGTGTGTGTGTGTGTGTGTGTGTGTGTGTGTGTGTGTGTTTGTTGTTATATGTGTTGAGTGCTCTGAGTGGGACGGAAAAGAGAGCGCAGAGCGCAGTAAGGAGGGAGTGGAGTCAGAGAAAAGACCGAAATAATCAATAATTTCACTCACAAGGAAAAACAAGACAAGCTCGCCTGCACGCGGTGATATGCCAACGCTTTGTGGTTGCCCTTGCTCTAATCCCTTTCCTTCCTCCTTTATACGTATTCGTCTTTTGTTTCTTTCCTCTTCTCTAGTCGGCAAGGCATGAAGGGAAGCAGTCTCGATCCTCTCATCCTTGCTCCGTTTTCTTCTCCTTCCTCACTTTCTCTGTCTTTCTCCTCCTTCTTTGCTCTTATTTATTACCTCTTCTTTTTCCCTATCAGTTAAGTGCCTCTAAACTACAAAAAACACCACTATCACTAATTCGTACTAACGCATTCACACCACACACACAGCCCTCCACCGGTCCCTCCCTCCCTCCCTCCCTCCCTCCTACCCGCAGCCTGCGCGACAAGCAATCCGTCAAGGTCTTTGTCACACATATACTATCTTCCTTCTCCTCTTCAAGAAGCCACCACAGATCATCACCCCGCGTCTACCGTGTCTCGTCTCTCCCGCCCTCCATCTCTTCCTCCCTCCCTCCCTCCCTCCCTCCCTCCCTCCCTCCTTCCCTCCGCACCTACGCCCGCCCGAGGAAATGTGGCGCCAAGAGCTTGTTCATCTTGAAGCCGTGGACGCTGTCTACCCCCAATATACTCTTGAAGGTCGCGTCACACAGAATGAACATCCGGTTCTGTTTTGGAGGGGAGGGAGGGAGGGGTGGAGGGAGGGAGGGAGGGAGGGAGGGAGGCCTGGATAACACTGAAATCACGTCGAGAAAATTTGGCATTTCAAGGGAGGTTCGAATGAAAGAAAGAAGTGTTTGACAAACAAGCACACAGACAACACACACAAAGGTCTCACATAACGGCAAGATAACTCACCGATGGGTCCTGCATGTCATTAGCCTTGATGTGCTCCCACAGCTTCTGACACATGACACAAAACACAACTTGAGGCTTTTCCCTCCCCAAAAACTACCAACAAAAGAAGGAGGAAAAGGCATAAACAAGCTTTGGAAAACTAGAGACTTACCGAAGGGTCCTGCATGTCATTAGCCTTAATATGCTCCCACAGCTTCTTCACCACCTCATTCCGGCTCGCCGTCTCCTTCCCCACCAACACCTGCAGTTCCCTCGAGATCTTCTCTTGCGGAAACCCCCTCCCTCCTCCCTTCTTAGCCGGCGTAGTCCCATCCCCCTCCTCCAACTTCGCCTTCTTCTTCTTCTTCGCTGGCGTCGCTGCTGCTGCTGCTGCTGCCGCTGCCTTCTTCTTCTTCTTCTTCTTCTCCGTCTTGGCCTTCGCCGCGGAGCTCGCTTTCCTCTTGCGCGAGTCGCCCTCATCGTCCGAATCCACCTCGTCCTCCTTCTCTTCCTCCTCCTCGTCCTCCCCCTCCCTATCATTATACCGCACATGCTTATTAATGGCCTTGGGCATCTTAAACATATGTATTTTCTCCACCCCGCCAAACAAACTTTTCAATACTGGGTCACACAAAATGAACCGTCGATCCGCCGGGTTCTGCAAATTCTTCTCCTTGATATAATCCCACACTCGCTTCGTCACCTGCGGTCGCGACATATAGCCCTCCCCTAAAAACGCCGTCATTTCCTCCGACCATGCCTGTTCCTTATTAAACCCCCCACCCTTCTTCTTGGCCACCACCACCTGTTCCTCGTCCACCTCGCGTTTCGCTCTTTTCAGCTTCGGTTTCACCTCCTCCTCTTCATCGTCGCTGCCGCTGCTGCTCCCGTCCTGGCTCTCGTCGTCGATCGAATGCTGCGGGGCTGGATTGACTTCCCTCTTGATGGCCGCCTTGGCAGCCGCCTCTTGTGCTTCGGCTTCTTCCTCCCGCTCGGACAAGACGCGGATGGTGATCTCCTTGATGACACTCTTTTGCGCGACGAGTTCGCAGCCGAATTGACCTTCGAGCTGGTTAGGGGTGGATTTGGAGGGTGTGTGAGATGGAGGGACGGGTGGTAGATTGAGGATCAGATTGTTCCTTAAGTGCGGGTCAAAAAGGAGGCAGATACAACACATTAAGCCTCCCACCCACCCCAATAATACACACGCCCACCCCACGTACCTGCTCTCGGAGGGTGCGCTGCGTCACGTCCTCCAGCTTGGCGGTGGCCAAAATGACGCGGATCGCCGCTTCGAGGTCCTGGGGGGAGGTCATGGTTGAGGCAGGGTGGGGAGGCGAAGAGGACGGGCGTTGGACGTCAAATGGAAGGGGTTGCGGCACGCCTGGACGACAAGCTTGACCCTGTGCTTGTGGTGGTGGTGGTGATTGAAATGGTGGAGTGAGGACGCTGGGTTAAAGGCGTGGGTGTGTGGGGGAGCACAGCAAGTTGTTGGGGCCCCGCGAAGAATCGTCATCATCAACCGAAGCCTTCCATGCTGCCGCTGCGTGCGACCAGGCTTTACACTCAACCCACGCCACGCACAACTCCCACACACACATACAGACAGGACCTTCATCCTCGTCTTTCGGTTGCCGTAAACTTGCCCGAGCTCCTTTCCAAGCCCTTAGCAAGCAAGACCGCTGCGGCCCAGCCTCCCCATCATCGCCCGACCGGCCGCACAGGGCAGGGCAGCAGCACATACACAATACAATGGCAGGCCCCCCATCCACCCTCCCGCCCAACAAGAAAAAGAAGAAGCCCGCGGGGTGCATCGAGGAGGCCGCCACGGTGCAGCGGTTACTGGCCGACAACAATGCTTGGGTCAAGGTGTGGGATGAGGACGTGGAAGGGGAGGATGTCGACACCGAGGTCGTCTTTAGCCCCCAAGGCCGGTACGCCGCCGTGAGCTTGCAAGGTGGCAGCGTGCTCATTTGGGACTTGAGCACCTCGTCTCACACCGCGCTGCAGCTGGATTTACCTTCGCACCTGCCTTTGCGGGCACCCGCTGCGGCGATCACCCGCCAGGCGAGCAGCAGCAGCAGCAGCAGTCGAAGTCGGAATCGAAGCGGCGGGGGGCGCAGCAATACCAGCAACAAAAACAAGGATGGAGGGGACGAAGAGGTGGATTACGCTGTTGCAGGGTTGTCATGGTCTAGCCAGGCGGATAAGCTCCTAGTGACGTACCATCAAAGAGCTGGGAGCCCGTCGTCGTATTTGTGTAAATGGAACTTGCCGACGGCGGAGGTAGAAGCGCACTATCACTGCCCAGGGCAGCTAATTGGTCCTGCTCAGCTCTCGCCGGTGGATGAATCGTTATGTGCATATTTTGTGGGGGGGTCGGCTTGTCTGCGGGTGCAGCGGTTGGGTGAAGGAGGAGAGGTGCGGGAGAAGGACGTGAGCAGCAGCAGCACCGAAGGCAGCAGCACTACCACCACTACCACCACCACCGAGGACCCACGTCTGGGTTTGTGCGTCTTCAGTCACGATGGCTTGACTTTGTTCTGTGTCTGCGTGCGTGATCGGAGGGTGCTCAAGCTTGAGGTATCTACCCTCCAAGAACAGGGTCGTAGCCCCGATATCCTCCTACCTGGGATAAGAGTGATTACGCAAAAACTTCGTTTATCGCCCGATGGTCGTTGTCTTTTTGTGTTCACGAATCGCGCGGCTTACTTGATAGAAACGGAGGGGATGCGAGCGGGGGATCCTTTGGGAGACTTTGGGGCAATCAAAGTGGAGTGGGGCTGTTGGAGTGTGGGGCCAGAGAGGAATCAAAAGCAGCAGCAGCAGCAGCAGCAGCAGCAGCAGTTGGTAGTGGTGGGGGTGCCGTGTCCGCTTAGTCGGGACAGTGTGCAGGAGCGGTTGTTTGTCTGGCGGGTTAAACGCTTAGGTGGTACTGTCACTGCTGCTGTCACTGCTGCTGCTGCTGCGGCGGCGGCGGCGGCTGCTGCCCGTCAGAAAAAGGAGGAGGACGAGGACGAGGACGAGGACGAGGATGAAGATGAGGAAGAAGATAAGGCTAAATTAGGCTTACCTGCTGTGGAACCCTCCCCTGATATTTTACCTGGTTTTACCGAAGGACTACAAGCACTGGAAATGTGTCCAAAACGAGCTTTGTTACTAGGGGGAAGTTGTAATGGTGGGCTGTTTTTGCGGAGGGAGAGTTTCACGACGGGTTTCCCGGGGCCAATGTATGCACCTGGGTATACAGTTTTGGAGAGTAATCGAGTGTATCTTGAGAAAGAGGAGGAGTTGGACAAGGTGGTGGTACCGGAAGGAGGGAGGGAGGAAGAGGAGGAGAAGGAGGAGGTTGTTGCTGCTGCTGTAAAAGTAGTGGATGAGGAGGGAGAGGTGGATGTGATGGTGGGGGTGGGGGAGAGAGGAAGGGAGGGAGGGGATGCGATGATGCTCCAGATTCTGCCAAACCCTATATATGTGAATCGGTGCTTGAGTGAACATGTGGCCTTTCCTCTTGCCCCGTTCAGTAGCGGGGTGCATAAGAAGAGGAAATTGCCTGGGGGGGAGGGAGGGGGGGAGGGAGGGGGAGGGGAAGGGGAGGAAGAGGAGGAGCCGCTTTCGACGGGGTTTGGGGAATATTTGCCCATGCCTCCTGCGCTGGTGACGTTGGCACGGAAAAAACGCAAGGCGGAGCAAAATGCGAGGGAGAAGGAAAAAGCAGGAGGAGGAGGCGGAGGAGGGGAGGGAGGAGGGGAGGGAGGGAAAGGGGGGTTGGGCGTGGTGAATCAACGGTTGAGAGCGGTGGAGACATGGGCGGCCAAGGGGAAGAGTAAGATGAAGCAGGCCCTAGCACGGGAATTGGCTGAGGCTGAGGGTGGGCCAGCAGCCGCAGCAGCAGCAGCAGCAAGAGCAGCGGCGGCAGCAGCAAAGGTGAAGGAAGAGGCGGCGGCCAAAGCGGCGGCGACGGCGCAGAAGAAGCAGCAGCAGCAGCAGCAGAAGCAGCAGCAGCAGCAGCAGCAAATGCTCATGCAGCAGCAACAACAGCAGCAGGCAGCAGCAGCAGCAGCAGCAGCTGCTGCAGAACCCCAAGCACCATCCTTCACGAGCTCCTCGGCTCCTGTAACAGTCGCAGAGAGTAGCAGTAGTAGTCACGCCGCCGCTGCCGCTGTTGCTGCTGCTGCTGCTGCTGCGACTGCTGCTGCTGCTACTGCTGCGGCGAAGGCAGCGCCCGATTCTTAAGGAGTGTGGGTGGGGGGGTGCAGAACACGAAGAGGAAAGAGGAGGGATGCCGATAAGGACATGAAAGGGGCTATTGCCTAAAACAGCCAGTAAAGGAACGAAAAAAGAAAGCATAGACGTATTTATATGACTTAAAAGCAAAGCTTCTCATGCATGTTTCATCTGACTCTGGTTTCTCTGGTTTCGTTCTCTTCTTCTTCTTTGTGTTTTTGATCTGTTATTTTATCTTGTCTCTTAATTCACATATGGGTTGTGAATCGCGCGGGGAGAAGAGGAGGAGGAGATAAAGAGGGAGGGAGCAGCAACGCATCCGCTCAGTTCTTACTGAGGCGGAATCGAAGGAAGCCCCAACAACTGATTCTGCCACCGCGGCGCCGCCCCTGCGCGAGCCGCCACCCGTGCACTCCACTCGATCCAATTAAAGTGCGAAATATAATCCCCCGCCCTAGCCGGCAACGACGCCGCCCACCCCGCCAGATCCCCCCCGAAATGCAGAAAGTCGTTCCCGTCCCACTTCTGGTAATCTTCAAACACAGGATTCGTCAACTCGTCCTCCAACAAGAAAATAAGGGTGACAATCCCAATGCCTACAAGGGCAAACCCAAACGACTTAAGCCCCCGCCCCGCCGACGAATACTTGATAACCCCCCTCGTCCACGTCCCCAACCAATAATCAGGCGTAAACCGGATAGGTCGCTCTTCCTTGTTCAAAAACTCATCCACCCATTGCTGCTTCGCCAGCTCTTTCGGGGTCAAATTAATAGGGGTCGGGTCATACGTCCCCCTCTCATACATGTCCTGCAACCTCTTCTCCACCTCCGCCGTCCATGCCTCCCCCGACAAGGGCTCCGTCTCAGGTGGTATCACGCCCATGCCAATGTCCACGGCCTCTTCCTGCCCCCGGGTCAGCTTGGGCAGGTCCTCCAGCATTTTGGGGAGGCCTTGCTCGCCCTCCCCTTCCCTATCTTGCTTGTCCCCTGGCTTTTCCGAGATCCGCGCGTACAGCCTATTGCTTGATTTCTCGCCTGTTAGGAACCACGCAGCAGTGGGTTGTCGTTGCTGTGTTGTCTGGGAAGAAGGCTGACGTTGGTGCATTGCTCTGCTGCCCGGAGTAGGGACGACGAACGCCTGCGCTTGTTGGACCACCAAGGCCACCGCCAGACCTAAAGCCACCGCCGCCGCACGACGCCCTGTCCGCCGCCCGCTGCTGCTGCTGCTGCTGCTGCTGCTGCTGCTGCTGCTGCTACGCTGCTGCATGGTCGATGAAGCGTGGACGAGGACAGCGCGCAAGGAAGACACGTAGCTACTGCAACCCTGTGATGATGATGTGGGAGAGGGAGGAGGTGTGAGTGGAGTGTGAGACTAGCTAGTGAAGCGGCTGGCTAGGCCAAACAGGCTGGACAAAGAGTCACGCGCAAATTGTGGTCATGCACAGCAGGAGTGCCTCAGTGGTCAGGGAGACACACATCAGGATAAGCGAGCAAGGCAAGCCAGACGGCTGCATATCCAAGCTTCGCCGTTGCCTCCGATGAGCGGCTGCATTGCTTCCTCTTTAGACCACCCCTAGCACTCACACCCTCCACAATCCACGCACTCCCCACACAGATATACGACATTGAGGCACACCCGGACGCTTTTTTGCCTTCCAGACTCATGGCCAGGCTATACGGTACGTCCATTTCCTCTTCCCAGATCAACCTTCCCTCCGACCTCCCCACCCACCCACCCACC
>Ga0209390_10009698_pt1 | contig 11482 bp, 13 predicted proteins | sample BON01_FD_187212 | JGI IMG/M metagenome (GOLD analysis project Ga0209390, IMG submission 187212) | Freshwater microbial communities from Lake Bonney liftoff mats and glacier meltwater in Antarctica - BON-01 (SPAdes) (version 2) | ecosystem: Environmental > Aquatic > Freshwater > Ice > Glacier... | reverse complement strand
CTGCATCAGCATTGTCGCGTCACCTCCTTGCGGATCATCCAGTTTCCCTGCATATCGTGGATCGGCATTGGTGAAAACTATGCCCTCCGGTCTTTTACCTTTGGTCTTCATTTGCTTCCCACACCCGAGTCTTCAGAATGTTTTTCGCATACGGATTTATAGAATGCAGTTGGCCCCGAAGGGGGCCGATTTTCTTTGGCGGGAAAACACTCTAGGCATATATGTATGACTATATACTCTAGGCGTGTACGTGTAATACTTTGAAATTTCGCGCCAAAACCCAAAAATCTCACAAATCTCAATTTTGTTTTTAACCAAGCACTCAGATTACTTTGTTTGAAAGGACACGTCAGAGCTCGTGGCGCGACGCTGTGACTACATCGTTGATAAGAAGCAAGTGAATTCTTTTGTACTAAAACACCTCTTTTTGGAGGGAGCTGAACAAACAAAAATTTCGCCAAAAAACCCGGAAATGCACTCTCCGACGCGCTACTAATGTCACGTTTACAAAATTTCGCGGCTGACGCCGCAATTAAAACCGCACTTCGCACGGTTTTAATTAATTAATTGATTCGAATTAATTCGGGGCAAAATATTCTGAGAAGTTGTTTTGTTCACTGGTCTGAGAGAGCCACACTGTGCTGTGGGATATCCATAAACATGCATGGTGGTGCTGAGTGACTTGTTGAGGCTAGCCTGTAGTGTCTCAACTTGTGTCTCATCTGATATGTAGCGGAGGTAGAGGAGGAAGAATGGAAGGACACAGGATTTCCAAAGGCTAAGCAGTTCACTGTGACTGGTGAGCTGCAGATGGTGGGGTTTGGATTGGTGCTTGTCATGGCGGAGGGAATAAGAGACAGCGAGGAGAGTGAGCTTTGTTTGCCCTTTCTTGGATGGATGACACAGCAGCTTTCATATTCACAATGGGGTCGAGTCGGAGGCCAAGATAGTCAAATTGCTTTCCCTCTTGCAGGAGTTTGGATACATAACTGGGTAACGGTGAGGCCTGTTAGTGGGTTTGGTGTGGTCTGGGTACATGGATAGGATGTGGAATGGCGCTGGCCAAAGAGTGAGGCCATTAATTTGTCGTGGTTGTTTCGCGCATTTCGGGCTTGTGTGGTTTCATGGAAACAAAAGAATTTAGTTTTTTCAGCGTTGAGTTGCATTCTCACCTTTTCACTCCATGTCTGATATGCGTTTATGCACTTTGAGTTCGTGAATCAAGTCAGCCACACAAATCCCAAAAAGAGTAGGGCTTAGCCTGCTTCCCGCGGGCACTCCACGCAGGATATCAACACTGCTACTTTTGGAGATCCGCGGGTGGAGGACACAGACCTTGACTATGTGAAATCGTTCTTTGAGATGTTTCCACATTCTTCCCACAATATTCTCTTTACATACTAGTGAGAGGAGTTTCCCTCAGTGCATGCTTGGGAACGCGGTGGAAACGTCACAAAAGGCAACGTATGTTGCAAGACCATCCTGTGATATGTTGTATTGGATGATAGAAAGCATGCAGTAAATTGCATTGTGGATTTGTAGGCCAGAACGTGTTCCGACTTGATTTTCTGTCAGCGTACTGTGTGTTTCTGTGAATTTAGTCAGCCGAGAAATAAGGATTCCCTCAAATAGTTTAGCCAGTGCGCTACCTAAATATATGCCACGATATGAGGCTGGGCCAGCCTTAGATTTGTTACCTTGTATATTGGCTGCGTAAGGGACACTTGCCACGCTGCCAGTTGGATTTCATGAACTCATAACGTGCTGAACACTTTATGCAAGAGTTTTGTAAACTTCGGGCCGGCTGCCTGGAATATTCGGTTTGTGATTTCATCATCTCCCGGGGATTTGTCTGAATTCAGATTTTTGATTTTACCAGCGAGTTCTAGTAGTGTAATGTCCTCAGAAAAAGAGGGTCCTCTGGGAGGGTAGGGTGCTCTACCTTATGTAATAGTGCGGTCACTGCAGTATGTACAGTTAATTTGTATGATGCCTTCTGATTATACGGTGAAGCCTTGTGTTTTAGGAGATGGTGTCCTAGAGCATACCTGAATCGATGCCAGGCCTGAGGGTCAAGAGTGAGAGGACCTAGCTTCCAAATTCTGGGGTCAGGGGACGCATTGTCATGAGTGTGTGCGGGCAAGTTAGACTGCACATGATCAGTTTTGTATCGTCGAAGCAGGTCCCACATGGAGTAATGTGAGGTGCTTTGGTAGTTTGGGACAGATGCTGACGAGGCTACCACATCTGTCACAATTTTCTGCCGCAGTTGGTGTTGTAGCTTCAGGAAATCGTGTTTTCCTTTAGCATGGGATTTGCCAAGGTCCGCGATTCCGTGTGCAGGGGCACCCTCCTCTCTTGACTGTTCGAGTTTATTCCTCAGAGTTTGTGTCTGTTTTGCTGCTATGTGTTTATCGGCTGACGAGAAGTGTCCGTTGTCTTGCTGTCTCCTTTGCATCAGATGTTCGTTCTGGGCACTTTTGTCTTTAAATTCAGTTGCGCCAATAGTTTTTCTGTGCTGTGACTTGTAAGGCTGACATAATGATTGCATTGGCTTTTTCTGCGTACCGAGTAGCATTGATGCTCCCTTGTTGGATACTATTCTTGAGTGCCTGGATGGCCTGTTCTGCCTTGCTCAGGCTAGCCTGATCCTCCAAGGCATCTGAGAGTTTTTCCCGAACAGCAGAATCTCTCAGTTTGGATGTTACGAAGTAATACAAGCAACATCAATCAATCAGGTGGAATTGGGTTCGTGGGGGAAGCTCTTGGGCTATGGGAATGTTGCCAGTGCCTTGCTTGGCAGACTTTGCTACACGAGACAGGTGGAGAACTGATGGATTGTGATCTATGAGGGGCCCTGGTTGGAGTGTGACGGTACGTGAGGGTCTTGGTATCACATAGCAGGTTTTGACTTTTGAAAAATGCTTTTTGGCTGTAAGGTTATAGTCATTAATGGTGGCTACATCTTGGCGTTGGAGTGTGTAGGGGATGGGATCGTCAGCGGCTTCAAATCTACCATTGAGAATGAGAAAGGAAGTGGTATGAATTGATTGATGTTGCTTTTATTACTTCGTAAGAAATAGTTTAGTAGCTTTGCTGGAAGTTCTATGTGCTCAGCATTCTGAGAAGGAGGTGGCCTCGCTGTAGAGAAGATATGCGTGTATTTGTGATGGGAACTTCGGCAGATGGTGAGGGCATATGTCTTTTATGACAATCTCCAACTCTAGATGGGATGGTGTGTCCTTCTTGCATTGTGATGTGAGTTTCAATTTCGTCAGCGACATGCGCATTAAAGTCACCAGCGTAGATATGGATATCGTCGGCATGATAATGGTTCTGTCGTGTCAAGGTGTTAAGGAATTTTGCAATTTTACCTTCACTCGGGCTCACGTACACGCCAGTAATGTGAATTGGGCGCGCTATCAGAGGTGATTTAATCGTCCAGGATATGACTTGGTGTGAAGACCCATTTGCCTCGTCCGTGATACGGTGTTGCTCAACCTTCAAGTTGGACGCATCTCGATACAAAATTGCTACACCACCGCTATGTTGGTTCTTTTTCCTCCTTTGTCTCGGCACTCCTGCTACTTCCCAGATTTTCCATCTGATATCTATCACTTCTTTTGGACGGAACGTACCTGACAGGTGGTGTTCTGTTAAGATGATCACAGACACACTTTGTATGATGGGCAGAATCAGGATATATTTCCATTTCTCCTCTGAGAATCCGTTGATATTGATAGTGACACACTTAAAGTCCACATGTGTAGGGACAGTGGTGGAGGTCTGAGAAGAGGACAGTGAACCAGAGGGCTGCTGTTTCTGTTTCTTACTTCTGTGGGAGTCAGATGTGTTGTCAAGGTTACTATTCTCCCTGGGGGATTTTCGGTTAGACCTACTCGAGGAATTTGGTGTGTTCACAGTAGACACTGCGCTGGCACCTCCCCCCCCCTGGCCCCTTGAATGGGAGGTTCCGCTCATACTCCAAAATAATTTACTAGCAAGGCTCATTACCCCCAAACCCCCTCTCCTTATTGGAACCCATACCCAGAGACAAACTTTCACTTTCGTGGTATTATAATAATAGTTAACGGATAGCGATAATAGCTTGAAAAGTCCGTGTCGAATGGGCCTGTTGGGCACAGTGGCGACCCTCGGGCACTTAAACCGCCAACGACTCGAAATGGATCTTACGGTCTGCACCCGGCTCAATGTGGTACATATTATCTGACACATATATACATCAGGTGTCAAAACAGATCTGTGTCTACGCTGCTACAGGCGCTGGTTACCATGCTCAATAGCGCAAGAGATGGCTTGTTGTAGCGGTATTCGTCCTTCTTAATGCCGTCGTCTGGTAGGGTAGAGAGAGGCAGGTGACTCGGGGTTTTTGGGTATCAGAATCAGGAGCACACGCGCGTGTGGATGTGAATCGTGTTTGCGCACAGCATTGGGGGGGGCAGGAGTCTTATATATAGTCTCATAACTCCTAACAATACGTAGGCAGGCATTGGAATTTTGGGGTAGGAGGCACACGGGACCATTACTCGTGCGAAAGAAGGGTACTGGGATCATTTCCTTCCGAATATTGCCTTCGAGATTGCGCATTAACTTGCCAAATGGGTTCCGTATGGTGAGAGGGTGCGTCATTCTGCCGGACTGGTTGGCGGTGACGAGATTTGCATTCTTGCTGTCAAAGATGGCTTTGGCGTCAGCGCATGCCCGTTCGGAGCCAAAGTACAACTTGATCGCCATCACTCCCCACTTCGTCTCATCAGAGTTGTTGTCCAATACCAGCCAAAACCCCTTGGGTAGCAAGGCAAGCATCATTTCCAGGTACTTTTCCCCAATCATAGGATCATCAGAAGGGGCATTGCCCTCACCCATCCTCTGCGAACCCCAAATCAAATCCAAAACGAGTCTCCCTGCATTACAGGTATAACCACTTTGGTATTGCGTGCCTTGTATAGTTTCTGCAGCGCTTCATAGAACGGCTTCTCCTTCTCCCAGAGAGAGAATGTCAGGGGCGCCGTCAGGTTATCTGGGTATGCGAGATCGAGGTCGTGGACTATTTCTTCTGCCATGTCATTGGCGAAGTCCAGTCGCCGTCTAAATCATCCTGCTCCTTTTCTATCTCCTTTTCTGCTGGCAGAGCCCGATCGCGTTTGCTCCCTGATCCTGCGCTGCCGTCACCGCTGTTACCCCCAAGTGCTGCTCCGTCTGCATCGTCATTGCCCTCTCCCGCGAGACTAATCATGGCCTGGGCCATTTCCTCTGCCGTGTTGAGTCTTGACTGCATATTTCCACTCTGGCAGGGGCACTACCATATCGCACACAGGGCACTTGAGGCTCTCTGATACGCACACACTTTTGGCACACTCCACGCACACGTGACACCCCTTTTTCGGGCAACGGCTGCCGAGCGAAATGTCCAGGGTGGCAAAGACTACACCGTTGACGAGCAGCTTGAACTGTTGGACAGACACATCCCGGCTTGCAGCAGCCTGAGCTTGCTTTAGCGCAGACAACTTTACCGATCTCTTCCCAGTGCGGGAGTTTGCCATCCGTCGACGATGGGACGTGGTTGAGGAACTTATGGCGTGCAGTCTTATTAATGGTCACCAGTAGCACTGTGAGCGAGTCCTGCTCTTTCTCCCTGGTGATGGGCTGCACCGTGTACTCCAAATATGAAAATCCTGCTACCATTTTTGCGACCGCTTTTATTTTGCTTTCCATGAAGGGCAGCGGAATAGGGTCTAGTTGCAATGCTGGGAGGGCTTTTGAGTTCATGGCTCGGGCCACCTCGAGTCCCAGCCAGTGTTACTGATGGTCAATGACCACTACATCACTTTGAGGATCATCGGGCGTCATTTTGTCGATCGTGGGCGTCAGTGAGGTAGGCTACCGTGAAATGTGAGGGCATGTCGGAGCGGGCTGATGTCAGGGGGTCAGACACAAGGAGCCATATCTTTTCCATCCACTGTGAACGGCAGAGCCCGCATGGATAAATGCTCGATTTTTCTCCTTCGCATTCATCTCGTATGACAAGGCAATCGGGCGCTCCATGATAAGTGGAGTGACGGATTCAGCATTGAAAGGGCGGCCAAAAATGTGCGACGTCGTCTGGAAAGCAGCAGTCAAGTAAATTTTGGTTTCAACGTCTATGTAGTTATTCCCTTCCTTATGCGTCTGGAGCCACACAGTGTTGAGTGGGATCCGTGACATGCCGTACAATCTACGACTGAGCTCTCCACCCCTCCGGCGCGAGACACACACCCACTCCAACATACAACTACTCCGACGCCTGCAACGACGATGCTGGCCCCCACCGACAAGCAGGAAATCATCCCTCTCCCACAACGAATTTGCGCTGTGCCTGCGATCACTTCTGCGACCCTCCTCGGCCTTGTCTCCATGTAAATTCGCCACATGTATGTGAGCGCTAATTCCTTCCCCTGTTCCCGCGTGCCTGCGTTCGCTTCCGCGACCCTCCTTGGCCGTGTCTCCAAGTGAATTCGAATCATTATACATGCGAGCGCTAATTCCCACCCCTGTCCCTGCAGGCTTTGGACAGTCTGGCTCCCGGCCTGGACAAACATTCCTGCCCATAAATGGGATCACCACCCGTGCTTTCCCCTGTCCCCTCCTGTTGACTACCCCGCTCCGTGCTTTCCCCCGTCCCATCGTGTTGACGACCCTGCACGTTTTAGACTATTCCGATGACATCGTGTTCTTGTCCCGCTCTCCAAATTTTGTGTATCAACTACCTGCCCCTCTCCCTGACAACTCTATCATAATTGCAATTACCGTCAGCATGTGACTTGTCTTGTTCATGTGACAGGTGGCGCCCACCCGCAGTAGCTGTTGACATTGCTTGAACCTGGCGTAGCCTTTGACTGAACCCTCCACCCCTTCGGAGCGAGACACACACCCATTCCAAAACCCGTGGTACCTGTCCCAAACTCCCAGAGGAGTCTAAACTCGTCAATATCCTGATAAAGTAGCTTTCAATTGCGAACAACGCGGGTCTTTCTACTTCGGATTTTTTTTCCCTCCTTTTTTAAAAAAAAAAACAAGTGTTGCTCAGTCGTGTGAGGTGGAGGATTTCACAGATCTTGGGACCACTGTACTCAAGAAATCTTTTCATTATTCAGGGCCCTCACCAATGAGGCCGAACGAACTTTGGACCTTCCCAAACACGGAGCCGTCAGGGCTTGCCCCTGGTTGTCAACGGCGTTAGTTGCTGGGTCTGTTCGAAGAGGAAGAGGAGGGGATCGGTATAGTCAGCGACGTAGTTAAGGTGGAGGGTGAGGATCCGGCCACCCCAGGTTCTCTAAGGTCCGTTGACACGAGGAAGCCCCGGGACCGTAATGATTCCCGAATATCGGTGTAATAAAACAAAGCAACACACATATCAGTCGAATAAGGAAGCTGGGGATGAGGTAGAGCGCCTTGTCCCTCCTCTCACGAATAGTATATTTCGCCAGTTGGTTGTGTAGCTTGGCCAGCTCTGCGAACTTCCCGGCGGTGTATAGTCGCACCACCGCTTCAGCAACGCGATACACGATTGCTGTGTAGCCACAGTCATGGAAAGAGGTGCCCAGGAATTTTGGGGTTTGCCGCCACCCCAGTCTGAATGGTTTGGAGGGAGCCATTCCAGGTTTTGAGCGTCAGCAGAATGCCTCCGTACGAAAGTGTGGTAGGCGAGTCAGGCGCCACCTGGAAGCTCGGGGGTGGCCACTTGTGAGCCGCAACGAGACAGGCAAGGTTTCTGGCGTCGACTGTCTGTTTGTCAGCAGTGGGAGGGGCTAAATGTATGCGTTCCGGCTTTTTGAGATTCGCGAAGAGGCCCTTCTTGGCGCCTGTCGCAACTACCAGAGCAGACTGCCCAGAAAACGCACATAGTTTGGGTGTCAGAGCCGTCACACTTGGGCGGATGCCTCTCGCTCCATGTATGTACACTGTGATTATCTGCATTCACAAATATGGTCGGCAAAATTTTACCATCATGTGGGTTACCACTGTGCGCAGAGTGGCTGGCGTAGTCTCTGACGGTGCTGGTGCTATCCAGGATCTGTCGAGACACATGCCACATAACTTGAGAAAGTTGTCGTGGCGAGAATGTGTCTCGTAGTAAAGGAGTACCGGGTTGAACCGAGGTTAGGAGTCGATAATAGTCAAAAGTAAAAGTTTTGAGCGTACAGCAAGCGTGGGCGTCACTCCACTCAATTGCACCCCTGGTCGCTACCCCAAGAGATTATGCCACGCGAAACGAGGCTCTTTCGTACTCCGCAGAGTGGCGCACCCTGATGCAGATCTGATTGCTCAGAATTTGCCCAGGATGACCCTGAGCGACCTCGGGGTTTTGTTTTTGGCAGCAGCAGGCGCAGCAGACACGAGGCAACAGCAGCAGGCAGTGGGCAGACAGAGGGGACAAACGCCAGTGGGGCGTATGTGCCGTGCGGGCGTGCGCACGAGAAGTCTACGTGCGCAGAGCTTTGTGCGCCGATAATAGATCGCACCCAACAATGGCATGCAGTGTGGTGCTGGGGTGTCACAGCGACGCAGTTTGGCTTACCAGCTCGGCCTTATCAATCTGTATCACTACCGGTCTGCTGCACTCGTCTCCGCTGGTTCAGGCACTTCCTGAGCGTCGCACTCTACTGACCTTTTTCCATTTCCGTGTGGCGGCGTGACAGTTGTCGCCATTTCATTGCAGAAAGCACTGTTGATGTGCCCATACGACTCTTCCGTCAAAATTTCAGTGCTCGCACCAAGGTGTTCTCGTGCCCTTTTGCATAATCTGCAGCCTACATCTGATTGCTGTTTGATTTTTGCAAGCCATTTGGTCACTGATTCCAGAATGATCCCTGCAATTGCCATCATTTCTCGCCTTTTATTTCTCCAAGGGACACGCGGGTCGTTCAAATACTTCCCTAAAAATGCCCTGCTTTCATTTTGCCGTAACATGAAGTCTGCCGTCTATCTGCCATATGCAGGGTAATTAATATTGTCTTGCTCTGCCCTAGCTCGCACACAGGACTTCAAGAATTTTTTGTCATCAATCCAAGTGTTGTGCTGCAAGACCTTCACCATGCCTCTGTACGATGCCACATGTCGTTGCTTGTGTATGCAGTCCTCTATATCATCACCTTTACGCCTCTACTCCTCTATCAGCATGCCACGAAGCGCCAGTAAAAACGCTGCCAATTCAGGCCGATTTGAGCTGGAGCCTTCTTCCTCACGTCCCACTTTGCACTGCTGCTTTTTCTTTTTTCTTTTCAAGTTATTATATCCTGCTCCCATTTTGCTTTGTTTGTCTGAACCGTCACGTGCTGTTACCTGGCCCTGAAATCCATAGCCTCCGAGGCATGCCTATCTCTATGCCCATCCAGTTATCGCGTTCTCTCCCTTTCAATCGCACTTGACATTCGTCTTGTCCTCCTTATACTCCGGCCGCTTTCTTCAAAGCTGCGTTTTCTCGTCTGCCACTTGGCAATCTTGGTGAACCCAACACGAAGCATACTACTCGTCGCTCACTGCGCATTTGATGATGCTCCATCACCACCACGCTTTTTAGCGCACTGACTACCTTTTGCCTCCTTTCTTATCCATCTTCTCTCCTGCTTTGACTTTTGCTTGCTTGCTGCGATTTGAGAAGATTTCTTTTCCATCGACTTCAAACGGACGTCGCTTTTCGTCACTGTCTTTTTTCCTCGACCTGCACCAAACCCCCCAATTTCCGACATGCCCATATTTTTCGACCATTGCTACTGCTCCGATTCCGATAAAATTTCCAATACTACCACGGTACATCCATCATCCTTTTCCCAGAACTTTGAGTCTCCTCGTCCCGCCGACTGAAAGAACGGAGGTGCAAACATTACTGTCTCGCCTTCATTGTTCAAGTCTCTTGGCTTTGTTGATCTTCTGCAGTGCTCGTATTGACCATGTTGGTGATCTCAGACGATACCCAGCTTCTTCCTTTTCCTCCGTGCGCTTAGTTTCCTCTTGGATGATCATGATAAGCTCTTGTTCTCGGTCCAACCATCGCTTTCGTAAAAACGTCTAACTGCTGCTCGCAAGTGTCCACCCTCTATGCGGCTCCATGCATGTAGTGAGGCCCTCTGTAGTTTTGATTTGTGTTTTACCAAGGCGTTCTTCCCAGAGTAGCGACTCTGCTAGGATTCCGACATACCTTCTTTTTGGATGTGACTGTATGTCTTGATTTAAGAATCAATTATGCTGATTTCTGCATTTCTCGTTCCGGTAGAAGCACAGGGTCAACAACGGCCAGCGGTTTGGAAGACGCTTCCCACTGCATCCACCGTTTTACCCGTGCTGGACCATTCTTGTTGGATGCATTTCGTCAGTGAAGTGGACTGGTGTTCAATCGGTTGCACTGCGTCTTGGTGTCATCGTCTTTGCTCAATTCCATATCTATCATTCCAAATGCACGTTCGAGCTTCTCATCATAGAGTTCCCTTTCTGTGTGTTCGAATGAAATCCGTGATGATAGGTGCCAAGGAAAATGCGATTTGATCAGTGCACTGGTCATTGCATTGTTTCGAACTTCCGGCTTCACCGTGATTCTCATTCGCAAATTCCGACCGTAGCGGAAACCCCATCTGCTCCGACGTTAGCCACATTTGTCTTGATTCGTCTTCCATCTCTTGATTGACCGTCATGACTTCTCGTACCTGCTGCATCAGCATTATCGCGTCACCTCCCTGCGGATCATCGATTTCCCCTGCATGTCGCGGATCGGCATTGGTGAAAACTATGCCGTCTTGTCTTTAACCTTTAGTTTGCATTTGCTTCTCACACCCACACACTTGCCACTTATAAGATTAGGATTCTCTACAGAGCCAGCGACAATGCAAACACTTTACTCGCGTTTGTGGCCTTTGCCACCACCGTTGACTTTCAGATTCTAGCGTGTCAGGTCACTATACAACTGGCTGGTAGTGTTGTTGTTTTCAAAGTAGCAAGTGTCATGGGTGACAAAATTGACGAAGGATGACCAACAGGACCGGCTGCTGGTCATCCTTCGTCAATTTTGTCGCAGTCCAATTTTTCCATCCTTGACATTTGTCCTCATACTCTCGCTGGTTGTTTTCTTCAATATGGACCTGAAACTCAAATATGCTTTCGAGTCCATTCCCCGCCTCTTGCAGGCTCATCGACCACCATGCATACTTCACTGATTCTACATAACACCCCCCCATGTTATGTGTGTTCACCACTAAGTGCGCGCCCGGGCCAAGTGGCATCCGTTTAGGTGCTACTTGATGATCTTTGTTGATGATACTTTTAACCTCTGCTTTTTGTTGCGTTGTATGATCGCCAATCGCTTTGCCTAACAGTGCGTGTGCTTGTGTCAGAAACGTGGTTTGATTCAAAGCCGCTTCCGTTGGCTGAATCATGATGATGAATGACGTGTCTCTGAGTGTGGGACCCCCCCCCCCCGTGACCTGTTGCT
>Ga0209390_10009694_pt1 | contig 11484 bp, 7 predicted proteins | sample BON01_FD_187212 | JGI IMG/M metagenome (GOLD analysis project Ga0209390, IMG submission 187212) | Freshwater microbial communities from Lake Bonney liftoff mats and glacier meltwater in Antarctica - BON-01 (SPAdes) (version 2) | ecosystem: Environmental > Aquatic > Freshwater > Ice > Glacier... | reverse complement strand
CTCTCTCTCTCTCTCTCTCTCTCGCTCGCTCGCTCGCTCGCTCGCCCGCTCGCCCGCTCGCTCGCTCTCTTTTTCTCTCTCTCGGTTAACCTCCCTCTCTCCCTCTCGCTTAGCCTCTCTCACACACACACTCCCTCTATATATGTATATACGCACACGTGTCCGCAAACTCTTCTTTAAGTGATTTCTTTCAACCCCACACTGACGTGTCGCAACTCGTGGTCTTTGATCGGCTATTCAAAAATGCAGGCCACCTTCCACCAAACACCTCTACTCCTATGCCCAAACGCGCCTCGTCGACTCCTTTTCTATTCGTGTTGAAACCTAGTAGGGCGTACTCCCCACTAGGCCACCACCAGCGCTGATGGTGGCCTAGTGGGGAGTACGCCCTACTAGGTTTCAACAAAACAGGAGTCCTCACCGGAGTGACTGACTGGATGCGATCACCCAAACTGCCCGCCGCAAACGACTCGCGCTACGAGCTTACGCCCCCCATGGGATTTGAGCTGGTGCTTTGTTACAATTCTTCTCCTCCCCGCGCAGACGTGCCGCAACTCATGGTCGTCGATCGGCTACTCAAACATGCAGGCCACCTTCCCCGGGCCAAACGGAGAGCCCGACTGGGACCTCATGCGGCGCGCGCGCGTGCAGGACCTCGAGCCCTGCATCTGCCACGGGCCCTACTACCACCGCAAGGCGGAGCGAATTCACGCACTGCTTCAAAAGGCGCACGCCGATTTCGGAGAAGGAACTTCGTTTGAGGCGCTGCACACTTGGACGAGTGAAAAGGTCAGGCCAACCCCGTTATGTAGAGGAAGAGTGCCGTACTGTACCAGTTGTGCCACTTTTCCTCTAAGCCTACTATGCGGCAATCGGGTGAGCGCCTTCCAGAAAGCCGATGTTTTGGAGAGGAAAAGTGCCGTACTGTATCAGTTGTGCCACTTTCCCTCTAAGCGCTTATTTGCTAGAGGAAAAGTGGCACAACTGGTACAGTACGGCACTTTTCCTCTACACGTTAAAGTCAGGTTGACACTACACCTAGGCACACCCACGGAAGGAAGACTTCGTTCGAGGCACTCACTTGGCCGAGTGACAAGGTCGGGCCAACCCCGTTAGAGTCAGGTTCACACTATGCTGTTAGCTAGAAGGGCGTGCTCCCAACTAGACTAAAATCAGAGCTGATGGTTGTCAGCCAAGAGGGACCTTCAACCACTGGACCAGAATCAGCGCTGATATTAGTCTAGTTGGGAGCACGCCCTTCTAGCTAACAACACAAGGTCAGGCCAACCCCGTTAGAGTCAGGTTGACAGTACATGTAGGCACACCCAGGCACATAGCGTAGGCGCGCACAAAAGGCGCACGACGACTTCGAGAAGGAACTTCGTTTGAGGCGCTGCACAATTGGCCGAGTGATAAGGTCAGGCCAACCCCGTTTTGGCCTTTACACGATATTGCCATTGCGAATCTGGTATATTGAATGGCAACACAGGGGGGGGGGCGGGGGAAAACTATATATTGTGCAGTGTTGATTGCAAAATACAACGGGGGGGGGGGCAATAAATGAGGTGTTGAATGCCAAGAAGAGTATTGACTAGTGCACAATCCCCGAATCAACAAACGAATATCTTGTAAAGGCCAAGCCCCCGTTAGAGTCAGGTTATTACTACACCTAGGCACACCCACGCAGATAGCGTAGGCTGTTAACCCGCAGGCCGACTCTCTTAGGAGTCGGCCACACTAACAGCTCCTTTTTTATATATAAACTGATTAATAAAAGAAGCGACACCGACTTAGGCAACACGCAAAGCGCGCCGCGCGGTGGAGAGAGAGCGACTGTGTGCTAGACCGTCACGGTCGTACAGCTCCTTTTTTGACGCTTTCTTAGCATTCGAACCGAAGGATGGGTAGAGAATAAGTGCCTTTGGTGCTACTTGTCCTCTAAGCGCTAAGTATCGTTGGTGCTACTTGCCATCTAAGCGCTCCGAGGGCAAGTAACATAAACGGTACTTGTCCTCTACAGGAAGTGTTTCCTCCGTGTTAACACGCTGCAGATGACACAAGGCGACTCTGTCAGTTGTCCTCTGCGCGCTTAGAGGATAGCTGGCGGAGTTTCCATTTGTCCTCTGATGCACAACGACTCCCAGATATCAAGCTCGGGAGGCGCTAGCTCGCTGGCCGCAGAATAAAACATGTGCGGCCTCCCAGGGAATCGATCTCTAGGAGTCGCTGTTGTGTGGCCCTCCCCACGTGTATCATCCCCCTGTAAACAGATCAACAGGTCACACACACACACACAAAGTTCAACAGGCCACACACACACACACACACACCGACATCATCCCCGTATGAATGTGAATGCAACCGAAGCTTTCCCTGAATGCGCGACCGTACCCTCTGCGGTATTAGCTGCCGTGAGTCTCTGACCATGTATGATGCGATTACTATGCTCGGCGGATGGGTCAACCCACACAGAGAGCAACAAACTATACCGCAAGGTCAAACCTCGAGACCGCCCAAATCGTTCTCCACGCCAACGGCCAACGGCCAAAGAGCGCCCCGATCAGTCGGCGCTTGCGACGTCGGCAGAGGCACGGGGAGCCACACACCGAGCACGGCCTCGGAGTCCTTCTGTTGGCGGGTGGGTTTCCCCTGTGCTGTTTCCCCCCCTTGGTGTTTCCCCTTGCGGCTGTGGGGGGGCTGGGCCCCCCTCCGGTTCTTTGTCGCGCGTAGCAGCTAGCTTTCATGGACTCACAGACTGCGCCTTCTGGCGGCAGTGCATCAGACGACTGGACCATGCAGGGTCGCACGCGCGGCAAGGCGCGCGGCAGCACTAGGGCAGGCGCTCCGGCAGACTCTGCCCTACGACACCTTCTCTCAACACATTTCACACTCACACAGCGACATCGATGAAAAGAGACCGACGGACAAGTTTGTCTGGAGACCCTGGTCCCCTTCAAGGTGCCCTGTGCGCATATGGCACTTGCCTCGGAGTTTCCTAGAATTAAATCAACGAAGATTATAGTCAAAACTCGCTCATGGACCTGAGGAGGTCGAATTTCGAATCGGACAGTTACTTAGCGCTGCAGCGCACCTTTACCCTAACCTCTTGAAGTGCCTCTCTCGATAACGGTCGCAGCCCGAGGTCCAAAGAAACCGACTCGCGTGGCCGCACCGTCACCGAGGGCTAGCCTCGGACGGCGTACGGTATGCGGGCGCACGGAGCAGCGGCGGCCGCCGGTTTGGAAGCGTTACGAAACTAAGTTTAGAATGGTATGGGGGAGTTTTCTTATTGCTGCAGCAGCGCTCAAAACACCACGAGAAATGGTTATAACGCCCAAGGCGTCAACCTCACATTTTACCGAGTCAAAAGACTCGATCAAGTCGTATTACTGAGTAGAAATTCAAGACGCGCGTGCTTGAATTCGACCGTTATCGGGAGAGGTACTCTAACCCTTCACAATGCGCTGCAGCTACTGAGTAAGCGCCATAAGTAAATTCGCTTTGCTCATGTACAGGAGCAAGTTATTTTGTTTGTTTTGTTTTTGTTGACCTTCTCACACCTTTTACCCATGAAACCCGGAAGCACTCGGAACTAGCGATTGAAGAGTCGAAACTGAAACCGTCGTTCATTATGAGTCGCAGCACCAAAGTAATTAGTACACTTTGAATAAGAGAAACTGCCTGAGAATTACTTAGGCGCACAGGGCATCTTAAACAATGCGCTGTGGCGATAGGTAGCATTTCAATTGAAATGAAAGCTGCTCATGCACATGAGCGAGGTTTGACTATGAGTGTCGTCGTTTAGAGTATACGCAACTCCGATGCAGCTTACTTATCACTGCAGAGCACCTTTCGCCACAGGCTATAACAGTCACGTCTAGTGACACGCGCACACAGGGCGCAGAGGCAGTGCAGTCTACCGCCGGCGCGGGCTTCACAAGATATTCGTTTACTTCGAGGCTGTTGTGCACGAATTAACCATCTTTGTATTCCCCCTGCCCACCTGCATTGCCCACCCTGATGCAATATTATTGCACGATTATTGGACAGTATACAGCTCCCCTTCCGACCTCCCGTTTGTATGCTATACACCATACAGTATTGGTAATACCAATATCGTGTGAAGGTCAAGCACCGGCGCGGGTTAACCGCGCCGGTGCTTCGGGTTAGGGTTAACCCTAACCCCCTTAACCCTGTTGAATATACGGAGCAAAGAATAAAAGACGGTATTCTTATTCATATTTACCTTGGTTTATGAATACCGTAACCTTGAATATGAACATGTTCCTGTCTAATACAGGGTTAACCAAGGGGGGATATATTATTCGTATTCTTCTGGCTGCGTCACATGAATACGTGAATACCTATTCAACACGTAGGACTAGCACCGGCGCGGGCTGCGCTCCCGATCAGCGGCTTGCGTGAGATACCGGAGGGGGGCCACCGGACTACCGGAGGGGGCCCTCCGTGACGCCTTTAAAGGTGCCCTGTGCGCCTAAGTAATTCTCAGGACGTTTCTCTTATTTAACGTGTACTAATTACTTTGGTGCTGCGACTCACAATGAGCGACGGTTTCAGTTTCGACCCGTCAGTTGCTTGTTCCGAGTTCTGGTTGCACGGGTAAATTGCTGGTGATCGTCGTCAGAAGCTCAACAGAACATAACGACAAAACTCGCTCATGTACATGAGCAAAGCGAATTTACATATGGCGGTTACTTAGTAGCTGCAGGACACCTTTAAGGCAAACCCTGATCACGATCACCCCCTCCACCATCAGGTGCACACCTACCTTGTCGTTAGCCAGGAGGGAGCTTTGCCCACTGGACTAATATCAGCGCTGATATTAGTCTAGTGGGGAGCACGCCCTTCTAAATAACAACAAAACAGGAGTCCTCGCCGGAGAGACTACTGGGTGTCGACCACGCACACTCCCCGCAGCGAACCACTCGCGCCACGAACATCCCCCATGGGATTCGAACTCTTGATTTGTTGTTAGCCAGGAGGGCGCTTCGCCCACAGGACTAATATCAGCGCTGATATCAATCTGGTGGGGAGCACGCCCTTCTAGCTAACACCATACCTGATGGCTATCTCCAGAATCGCATTATACTCCTCCTCCTCCTCTCCTCCTTGTATATTGACCTTTACAAGATATTGTTGTACTTCGAGGCTTTTGTGCACGAATCAAGCATCCTCTAATTGCCCCCTCCCACCTGCATTGCCCGCACTATTGGAATACGATTGCACGTCTATTGCGCAATACACAACCCCCCCCAACCCCCCTTTTGTATGCCATACTGTACACCATACAATATTGGCAATGGCAAGCTCGTGTAAAGGCCAACTTGTCTACACAGGGCGCTTGTCCTGTCGAATCATAGTTAGGGTTAACCCTAGCTCTAGTACTGATAAGGATAATTCTATTGCTAATCATACCGTGCCGTCCATCAGGAATCCTCCTGCCCTGCCCATGCGCATTGCGCCCGGGCATCCTGCCTCCCTGACTCCACGCCCTACGGCCGTGACGGTCTAGCACACAGCCGCTCTCTCTCCACCGCGCGGCGCGCTTTGCGTGTTGCCGAAGTCGGTGTCGCTTCTTTTGTGAACCAGTTTATATTAATACTACGCATACGCCTCAGGTACGCACCTACCTGATGGCCATCTCCGAAATCGCATCATCCTCCTCCTCCTCCTCTCCTCCTTGTTTACACGGCCCCTGTCCTTTCTAATCATAGTAATAGCTCTAGCACGGATAAGAATCATTAGGTCGGCCACACAGACTAGGGCTACCTATTACCTATGATGTTCTGTGTGGAATGTCTGCCTGCGGACAAGCCGTGGGATGTGGTGTCTGCGACACGCCGGAGCTCTGGCGTGGCGCCGCGGGCCTGTGTGCGCGTGTATGCGCGTGTGCTGGTGCCGCCGAATCTTTACATACATACATACATACTAATGCGAATAATACGCATACGCCTCAGGTGCGCACCTACCTGATGGCCATCTCCGGGATCTCCTACTCCTCCTCCTCCTCCCCTCCTCCTTGTCTACACAGGGCGCTTGTCCTTTCTAATCATAGTAATAGCTCTAGTACTGATAAGGATCATTCGAATGCTAATAATAATAATACGCATAGGAAGGTCGGGCCCTAGCCTGGAACCTGGGACGCTGGTCGTTTAAGTCATCCACGGCTCGCGAAACGGCTTGACCATTGATGGGAAGGTCGGGCCCTGCCCTGGAAGCGGAGACGGTGGGCGTTAAGTAGTGTGCAAGCCGTTTCGCGAGCCGTTAATGACGCAACCACCCACCGTCCCAGGTTCCAGGTTTGAGCCCGACCTTAGGACTCCGAGGCCGTGCTCGGTGTGTGGCTCCCCGCGCCTCTGCCGACGCCGCGAGCGCTGCCTGATCATGGCGCGCTTTGGCCGTTGGCCGTTGGCGTGGGGAAAGATTTGGGCGGTATCGATGTTTGACCTTGCGGTATAGTTTGTTGCTCTCTGTGTGGGTTGACCCATCCGCCGAGCATACCCCTCAGGTGCGCACCTACTTGATGGCCATCTCCGGGATCTCGGGCAAGTCCGTCGTCTGCCTGCTCCTTATATAAACAGAGCGCTTGTCCCTTCGATTTATAGTTATACCTCTAGTACTGATCAGGATCATTCTAATGCTGATAATACGAGGTTTTCGAGCGATCCCGGTCGAAAACTTCGCCATTTGAGAAAACCCGGTCAAAACTAGCAAACCCGGTCGAGCTTAGCTGGGGTTAACCGGGGTTGCTAGTTTTGACAGGGACTTGCTGATTGGTATTGTTTAGACCGGGTTACTCTAAGCGGGCTAATAATACGCATACCCCTCAGGTGCGCACCTACCTGATGGCCATCTCCGGTATCTCGGGCAAGTCCGTCGCCTGCCTGCTCCTCTACCGCATGAACCGACTCGCCTTCGCCGTCGATGCAAACGTGCTGCGCCTCATGACGCGGCTTGGCTGGCTCAAGAAGCTCAACATCCTGCCTGTAGAAGGTGAACTATGCTTGGATGTTCTGTAACCTATTACGTAACCAGGTTACAGGTTATGTAACCTCCACCAGACGGGTTAAGGATTAACCCGAGCACGTTCGGCATCGAAGGGTTAATCCTCCGCCTCATGACGCGGCTTGGCTGGCTCAAAAAACTCAACATCCTGCCTGTAGAAGGTGAAATATTAAACCCAGTCCTGGGTGAACTCGGGGTAAATCTGTGACCCACCGCCCGGTACTTCTTATTCTTAAAAGCTTCTTACGTATTCATCTTTTTAGATGTTACGGGCAAGATAGCCACATCCTTCAAGTCACTCGTAACCATGAATTAGGACCACAAGGGAGTCTGATCCATAGAACTGATCGCTTCCCTCTTTGATTTTCCCCCAACGACGTGTGTTTCTTCGTTTTGTAATCTGTCTGTTACTCATGACGCGGCTTGGCTGGCTGAACAAGCTCAACATCCTGCCTGTAGAAGGTGAAATCTCAATCGATTCCCCCTGTCAAAAGATCAACAGGTCACATGCACACGCACACGACAGCAGAACACACGAACGCACGACAGCAGAACAAACCACTCACGAACACAGAGCGAGCAACGGCGCAACGACGCTTAATATTCGAAGGCGTCGTCGCCGCCCCCAAGATCTTTGCTGTCCGTGAATGTGAACACAACGAACCCGATTCCCTAGATGCGCGACTGTTCCCCTCCGTGGTGTTCTCTGTCGCGCCTGCTGTGACCATGAACGAAGCATCTTCTCTGTCGATATGAATTATGACCGCAAGTTGGGCTTTAAACGATATTGCCGTCACCAATATTGTATGGTGTATGGTATACACAGGAGGGGTCGGTGGGGGGCCGTACATTGCGCTATGGTCGTGCAATAGTATTTGCAATAGGGTAGGCTTTGTTAGTGGGGTGGGGCAATACAAGGATGAGTGACTCCCACAATTAAGCTTTGAAGTGAATCAATATCTTGTAAAGGCTAACCCGCGAGGGAGTCTGCTCCGTAGCACGGATCGCTTTCCTCTTTTTTTTTGCCCTAGCGACGTGTCTGTTTTATTTTTGTCTGTCTAAGAAGCTCAGCATCCTGCCTGTATAAGGTGGAAAATGAATTACAGCCACAAGGGATGATGATGATGATGTGTTTATCCATCGGAACACCCCCCACCTAACACAACACACAGCAGCGAAACGCCCGGCAGCGCCGACACACGAGTGTACCGGGCCGGCCAGTACCGGCCCGAGACGCATCGCTACCGAAGAAAAGGGTAGGGTAAATAGAACCGCGACGGGCCAACCAAAGCCGATGTGAATAGAGTCTGATCTGTAGAACTGATGCCTTCCTCATTTTTTTGCCCAGCGACGTGTCTGTTTTCTTTTGGTCTATCTGTTTGTTTGCATCATGCCGCGGTTTGGCTGCTCAAGAATCTCGGGTTGACCCGAGTAAAAGGTGAAACATTGAATCACCTCAATTTATTAACACGGCGCTCCCTCCCTGGTGTAGAGGGCAAAAGATCACTATGCCAGTTGTCCTCTAAGCGCTTATAGGACAACTGGCATAGTGGTCGTTTGTCCTCTACAAAACAGCGACTATCTGGGGTTCGACTCCCGGTCGGCCGCACGTGGTTAACTCTGCGGCAATCGGGTGAGCGCCTTCCGGGAAGCCGATGTTTTTGTAGAGGACAAAAGACTTCCGAGGACCTGGCTCACGACAAAACACCGGTTCGAATCCCATGGGGGACGTAAACCCGGCGCGAGTCGTTCGCGGCGGGCAGTTTGGGTGATCGCACCCAGTAGTCTCTCCGGTGAGGACTCCTGTTTTGTTGAAACCTAGTAGGGCGGGTTCCCCACTAGGCCACCATCAGCGCTGATGGTGGCTTAGTGGGGAGTACGCCCTTCTAGGACCTGGCTCACGACACGGCTTGATGCAGCGAGACGTCCTCCCTCGTCTCTAGAACGACTGCGGTCTTCAGACTTGGAGGGATGCAATATTAGTTTTCTGAATCATGTAAACTGAAGACACCTAGGCTAATCGTCGTCGGCGGGCTATCCTAGGCTGAGAGGTCCGGCATCGGCGTCGGCGGCTAGACTACGGCTGGCGATCCTAAGCTAAGCTAAGAGGTCCGGCGTCGGCGTCGGCGGCTAGGTCCGGCGGCGCCTCGGCAGCTAGGGACTGACCTAAAGTATTTTGATGTTAGCTCTATACAGCTTGTATACAGCGCCTTTTTCCTGGCTGTGGCTCGAAGTGGTGAGCCGCCCTCCCTCGTCTCTAGACTGCAGTCTCTAGACTCGGAGGGATGAAATATTAGAGTATTTTGATGTTAGCTCTAGAAAGGTCGGGCCCTTACCTGGAACCTGGGACGATGCGTGTTTACATTACTAACGACCCGCTAAACGGCTTGGACATTGGTAGGAGGGTTGGCCCCTGCCCTGGAAGCCGGAGACGGTGAGAGTATTAGGTAGTGTGCATGCCTCTTCTCAAGCCGTTCATGCCGCAAAGACATACCGTCCCAGGTTTCAGGTTAGGGCCCGACCTTCCATACAGCGCCTCTTTCTGGCTGTGGCTCAAGGTGGTGAGCCGCCTGTAGAGGACAAAAGACCACTCTGCCAGTTGTCCTCTAAGCGCTTAGAGGACAACTGGCTGAGTGGTCTTTTGTCCTCTACAAAACATCGGCTTTCTGGAATGCGCTCACCCGATTCCGCAGAGTTACACTCTGCCAGTTGTCCTCTAAGCGCTTAGAGGACAACTGGCAGAGTGGTCTTTTGTCCTCTACAAAACATCGGCTTCCTGGAAGGCGTTCACCTGATTGCCGCAGAGTGAACCACTTGCGGCCTACCGGGAGTCAAACCCCATACAGTCGCTGTTTTGTAGAGGACAACTGGCGTAGTGGTCTTTTGTCCTCTGCACCGCCCTCCCTCGTCTCAGGGCTCGCCATCTCCGTCTAGAACGACTGCGGTCTCTAGCCTCGGAGGGATGAAATCTTAAAGTATTTCGATGTTAGCTCTATACGGCGCCTTTTATCACAGACAGTAAGGTAATGAGCCGCCCTCCCTCGTCTCAGGGCTCGCCATCTCCCTCTAGAACGACTGCGGTCTCTAGACTCGGACGGATGAAATATTAAATTACTTTAATACTAGCTCTATACGGCGCCTTTTTTCGGCTGTGGCTCGAGGTGGTGAGTTGGCCTTTACAAGATATTCGTTTACATCGAAGCTGTTGTGCACGAGTGAATCATCCTTTTCTTGCCTTCCAATCTGCATTGTCCACGCTGTTGCAATACTATAATATTGCACGACTATTGCGCAGTATACGATCCCCCTCCAACCTCCCTTTTGTATGCCATACACTATGCTGAATTGGTTTTGGCAATACTGTATCCGGATCTGTAAGAGCCAACTGGTGAGCCGCCCTCCCTGGTCTCAGGGCTCGCTATCTCCGACCGGCGTGCCGTCGCCAGAATCGGCCTCCTGCCGCCGCCACTGCGATCTCTAGATTCGGAGGGATGCCATATTAAAGTGTTTCCATGTTAGCTCTATGCAACGCCTTTTATCACAGACAGTAAGGTAGTGAGCCGCCCTCCCTCGTCATAGTGCTCGCCATCTCCGTCTAGAACGACTGCGGTCTCTAGACTCGGAGGGATGACATATTATAAAGTATTTCGATGCTAGCTCTATACGGCGCCTTCTTTCGGCTGTGGCTCGACTGCGATCTCTACGTTCTACAGTCTCTAGACTCGGAGGGGTGACATATTAAAGTATTTCGATGTTAGCTCTGTACAACGTCTTTTATCGCGTGTGCCGGTGTCGGGGGTGTTTTCTCTGTCGGTGTGTCCTGTGTGCGTGTGACCTGTTGATTGTTTCACAGACAGTAAGGTAGTGAGCCTTCCTCCCTCGTCTCAGGGCTCGCCATCTCCGACCGGCGTGCCGTCGCCAGAATCGGCCTCCTGCCGCCGCCACTGCGGTCTCTAGGTTCGGAGGGATGCCATAATAAAGTATGTCCATGTTAGCTCTGTACAGCTTGTATACTGCGCCTATTTTCTGGCTATGGCTAGTAAGGTAGTGAGCCGCCCTCCCTCGATGATGATGATTGTATACCCCCGAGAGACACCTCCCCGCACCAGGACAGCACGGGCACAGCCCCCAGCGGCACACCGCCGCCGACACAGCCGTCCCCACCACCGCAGACATGGGAAACACAGTCCCACAGCGTGCCAACCCCTCGTCTCTGGGCTCGCCATCTCCAACCGACGCGCCATGGCCAGAATCGGCCTCCTGCCGCCGCCGCCACTGCGGTCTCTAGGTTCGGAGGGATGCCATAATAAAGTATGTCCATGTTAGCTCTATACAGCTTGTATACTGCGCCTATTTTCTGGCTATGGCTAGTAAGGTAGTGAGCCGCCCTCCCTCGATGATGATGATTGTATACCCCCGAGAGACACCTCCCCGCACCAGGACAGCACGGGCACAGCC
>Ga0209390_10009693_pt1 | contig 11484 bp, 7 predicted proteins | sample BON01_FD_187212 | JGI IMG/M metagenome (GOLD analysis project Ga0209390, IMG submission 187212) | Freshwater microbial communities from Lake Bonney liftoff mats and glacier meltwater in Antarctica - BON-01 (SPAdes) (version 2) | ecosystem: Environmental > Aquatic > Freshwater > Ice > Glacier... | reverse complement strand
TATATATATAATATATATATATATATATGTATACATATATGCCCTTTGGAGCCATCTTCATCGAGCTTTTCTTCATTATGACCTCCGTCTGGCTCCAGGTATGTTTGTATATATACATATGCATATATTTGCAAATACACATGTACATATATATATGTGTATGCATACCTTACATATATACACATCTTCATGGAGCTCTTCTTCATTATGACCTCCGCTTGGCTGCCGGTATGAATGTATATATATATATACATAGATGTGTAAATATATATATACATATATATATATATATATATATATATATATATATATAAATATATATATATATATATATATACATATATGTATAGGTGTCTCTGCCCTTTGGAGCAATCTTCATCAAGCTTTTCTTCATTATGACCTCGGCCTGGCTGCAGGTATGAATGCATATATACATATGGATATATTTGTAAATACACATGAATATATATATATATGTGTATACATACATATGTACACATCTTCATCGAGCTCTTATTCATTATGACCTCCGTCTGGCTGCAGGTATGTACATATGCTTAGATCAATACGCATGTATGCATATACAAATATATATACATTTGTAAATATATATACATAAAAATATACATCTTTTTTTAAGTCTTCTTTATTATGACCTCCGTCTGGCTGCAGGTCTGTGTCTACATTTGCATGGATTAATGCGCATGTATGCGAATACACACAGATATATCGGGTAAACCCGAGTGGAAGCGCTAGCAAATAAACAGAGGGTGTGTTTACATCTAGCTACTTGACGAATTTAGCTTTAAACTAGGTGTTCGGATTAATCTGAGTCGGGGTTCACCCAAGCTCGAAGGGTTATCCTGAGTTTGAAACTAAACTACCAGGTAGCTAGATGTAACTGCGCCCTCTTATTTTTTGTTAGCGCGTCTAGTTTACATGTTTATATTGTTCGCTCCGGTCCTTCTCACCCTAAGTCCTTTTGTCCTTTCTGAGCGCGCTTCCTCTGATCCTGCCTAACTTCAACTAGGCACATAGATACCTACCTGATACACCCCCTCCCCCCCCCCCCCCCCCCCCCGGCTAAGGGGCTAACCTTAACTTGGTTAACTTTCAAACCCTAACCCGAGCGCGAACGCGTTGCTACCTACTTAAAGGTGCCCTGCAGCTACTAATGAACCGCTATAGTTAAATTCGCTTTGCTCAGGAACCTGAGCGAGTTTCGACTAAGCGTCTTCGTCGGTTTGGTTATAGGAAACTCGAGGTCGAATCACTTAGGTGCACAGGGCACCTTCAACACTGTGTCATTATCTTCGTTTTTTTTCAGCGCTTCTACAACGTGTTCGGCTTCCTCGCTCTGGTGCTGCTCGGGTTCACCCTATGAATATTATAGATGGATAGATACATGAATAGGAGGGTTAACCCCTACCCCCCCCCTAGCTTAGCCTTCACTAGATATTGTTTTACTTCAAAGCTGTATTGTGGGAGTCAATCATCTTTTTATTGCCCCCTCCACATGCAGAGCCTACCCTATTGCATTACGGTTGCACAACCATTGCGCAACATACACCCTCCCACCGACCCCCCCCTTTATGGCATGCACCATACACTATTGGTGATGGCAATATCGTGTGAAGGCCAACCCCTAGCCCTCTTTGCCCCCCCCGGCGCTTCTACTACGTGTGCGGCTTCCTCGCCCTGGTTCTGTTCATCCTCGTCTTTGATTTCCTTTCTGGGCACGCTTCCACTCGGGTCAACCCGAGATGCACATTATCGATGGATAGGCATATGAATAGGGGGGTTAACCCCTAACCCTATCTAACCCTCTTTTCATGTGTTGGCGCTTCTACTACGTGTGTGGCTTCCTCGCCCTGGTTCTGCTCATCCCGCGTCCTTTCTACCTTTCTGGGCGTGCCTCCTCTGTTCCTGTCTGACTTCAAACGTGCCCTGTGCGCCTAAGTGATTCGACTTCGAATTTCCTATAATAAAACCACGAGACTCGTAGTGAAAACTCGCTTAGGTACCTGAGCAAAGCAAATTCACGCATAGCGGTTCATTAGTAGCTGCAGGGCACCTTTGACTTGGTGCATAGACACCTACCCGATACAACTTTCTTGTTTTTTCAGCGCTTCTACTACGTGTTTGGCTTCCTCGCTCTGGTTTTGCTCATCCTCGTCATCACCTGCGCCGAAATCTCGATCGTGCTCTGCTATTTCCAGCTCTGCAACGAAGACTACCACTGGTGCGAATGGAACAAGACGCGTGTTTGCTGCGATCGTGTGTTTGTGTGTTTTTCAATCACGTACTCCCAACAGAAAAAAATAAAAAAAAACGATATCTCGATCGTCCTCTGCTCCTTCCAGCTTTGCAACAAGGACTACCACTGGTGAGAATAGAATGGGGCATGTGTTTACTGTGTTCGTGTGTTTGTATGTGCTCTTCTAATCACGTACTCCAATACAGAAAACAAATTACTTACAAATGAAAGCGTCTCGATCGTCCTCTGCTATTTCCAGCTCTGCAACGAGGACTACCACTGGTAAGGATCGAAGAAAAAGCTTCCTCGGTTTAACCCTTTTCAGGTCAACCCAACCGTTAAGCCCCAATGTAAAGCAAACATTTGTAACTCATCATTACAAAACTGCGCCGAGATCCCGATCGTCCTCTGCTATTTCCAGCTCTGCAACGAGGGTTACCATTGGTGCGAATAGAACAGGAACACTGTTTTCTTTCGATAGTGTGTGTGTGTTTGTTTGTGTTCTCATCACGTACTGTAGCCCAGCAAGCGAATATAAATACAAAAAAACCAAAAAAAATGATCGTCCTCTGCTACTTCCAGTTGTGCAACGAGGACTATCACTGGTACGAATATAATCATGTTTTAACTTGTTTGCTGCGATAGTGTGTTCGTGTTAATCGGACGGTTAGTCGCCCCCAATGTGTAGTAAAAATAGAAACGAATCGTTACAAAACGGCGACGAAATCTCGATCCTGCGCTGCTCGTTCCAGCTCTGCAACGAAGACTACCACTGGTGAGAATAGAATCTAAAACGTATTCGCTCTTGTAGAGTGTTCGTGTGTGTTCTAATCGCGTACTCCAAACAGAAAAGAAAAAAAAAGTTAAGACAAAATAGATATCGATCGTGCTTTGCTCCTTCCAGTTGTGCAACGAAGACTACCAATGGTGTGTCTACAATATGCAACGTGTTTGCCATGCCGTTGCCCCACGATGGGGGCGGCGGCCCCAGCGGCACTCGGGGGGCGGCGGGCCGGCGCCTAAGGCGGCCACTAGGATCGCGGCGTAGACTCCGCCCCCGTGCATCTAGATGTATTCAAGGGAGCTCCCCGTAGGCTCCCAAAGCCACTTTCGGATCAGTTCCCTGTGCGTGTGTGCTCGTGTCCCCTTTGTATTATAAACCGTCTGTGATAGTGTGTGTGTGTATTAATCACGCACTGTACTGAAAACATAAGAAAAAAAAGAAAAAAACTCAATCGTCCTCTGCTCCTTCTAGCTCTTCAACGAAGACTACCACTGGTGAGAATACACTATAAAACGTATTTGCTGTTGTAGAGTGTTCGTGTGTGTTATAATCGCCGACTCCCAACAGAAAAGAAAAAAAAGTTAAGACGAAATAGATATCGATCGTGCTCTGCCACTTCCAGCTGTGCGACGAAGACTACCACTGGTAAGGATAGAATAAAAAGCTTCCTCGGTTTGACCCTTTTCAGGTCAACCCAACCGTTAAGCCCCAATGTAAACCGAACATTTGTAACTAATCATTACAAAACTGCGCCGAGATCCCGATCGTCCTCTGCTATTTCCAACTCTGCAACGAAGACTACCACTGGTGCGAATATAGAAACATGTTTGCTGCGATAGTATATTCGTGTGTTCGCGGTTATCTCACGGTCACCTTTAACTTTAACCACAAATGGTAACCAATCATTACAAAACTGCGCCGAAATCTCGATCGTCCTCTGCTCCTTCCAGCTGTGCAAAGAAGACTACCACTGGTGAGAACAGAATCTAAAACGTATTTGCTGTTGTAGAGTGTTCGTGCGTGTTCTAATCGCGTACTTCCAACAGAAAAGAAAAGGAAATTAAGACGAAATAGATATCGATCGTCCTCTGCTACTTCCAGTTGTGCAACGAAGACTGCCACTGGTACGAATTAATCATATGACACTTGTTAGCTGCGATAGTGTCAGCAGCACCCCACCCCCCTAACACTTGGCTTTCTGTGTTGTATAAAAAATCAGGTGGTGGCACTCCTTCCTGACGTTGGTTGAAGCGCACCCACACTCACACAACCTTCACGCCCCATCTCTACCCCACTCCCACCAGGAGTTAGGGTTAAGGGCTTAACCCAAAAGGTAAAAAAGAAGCGTTCGGGGGTTAGGGGGTTAACCCTTAGGGTTACCCCTTAACCCGTGGCTAACCCGTAAGCCCAACCCCACCTTCCTAACACGTGCCTTTGCGTTTTGTATATAAGTTTCAGGGGTGGCGCTCTTTTCTGACGGTTAGGTTAGGGTTAACCCAACGGGTCAGCTTCGAGGAGCACACTCATACACGCACACCGCCCCCACCCCCATTTGACCTTTACAAGATAATGTTTCACTTCTAATCGTGTGTGCACTAGTCAATCGTCCTTGCGTTCTTTCGGCTCGCCTGCATTACCCACACTGTTGCAATACTGTTGCACGGCTATTGGGCAATATACGACCCCCCCTCGACCTGCATTTGGTATGCCACACACCATACAATATTGGTAATAACAATATCGTGTAAAGGCCAAACCCTCGCCCCAACCTCCACCCTACCCCCACCCCCCTAAAACGTCCCTTTCCGTTTTTTTTTTTTGAAATCAGGTGGTGGCGTTCCTTCCTGACGTCTGGCTCGTCGGGCTTACGGGTTATTATAATCCGCGCAGACCGTTAATATGCAACGAGCACACGAGCGCACACGCACACGGAACTGATCCGAAAGTAGGGTTAACCCTTTTCTTTTGTATTTGAAATCAGGTGGTGGCGCTCCTTCCTGACGTCTGGCTCGTCGGGCTTGCGGATTCACCCGGGCAGACCGTTAATATACAATGAGCACACGAGCACACACGCACACGGAACTGATCCGAAAGTAGAGTTAACCCTTTTCTTTTGTATTTGAAATCAGGTGGTGGCGCTCCTTCCTGACGTCTGGCTCTTCGGGCTTCTATCTCTTCGCCTACTCGATCATGTGCGTTGGAGAGCTTGTATTATGTTGCAATCTCGGGTTAACACCCCGAGAAATAGGGGTATCGGTTGAACCCTAAAGGTGCTCTGCAGCTACTAAGTAACCGCTCTAAGTTAATTCGCTGTGCTCAGGCACCTGAGCGAAATTCGGTTAGGGTTAGGGTTGACCCTTAACCCCCTAACCCAAACCTCCGATTTTACCTCTTCGCCTACTCGATCATGTGCGTTAGAGAGCTTGTCTTATATTGCAATCTAGTCTACAGATTGGCTTTGACACGAAATTGTTATTACCAATTTTATATGGTGTGTGGCATACCAAAGGAAGGTCGAGGAGGGGTCGTATAATGCCCAATAGCCGTGCAATAGTATTGCAACAGTTTGGGCAATGCAGGCGGGCCGGAAGAATGTAAGGACGATTGACTTGTGCACAAACGAGTAGAAGTAAAACAATATCTTGTAAAGGACTATATACAGATCGGGTTAAAGGTGCTCTGCAGCTACTAACTAACCGCTATGGTTAAACTCGATTTGCTCATGTACATGAGCGAGTTTCGACTCAGAGTTTCGTCATTTTGATTAGAGGAAACTCAAAGTCGTTTCACTTAGGCGTGCAGAGCACCTTTAACCCTAACCCAATGCGTAGGTGTACGAATATGTTCGTAAGTTTATGTGTGGTATGTATGCATGTATATGGCTATGAAGCAAGCGCCTGGTCATGATGTCGCAATCTAGTATACAGATCGGGTTAACCCTAATCCGATGCATAGGTGTACGAATATTTTCTTAAAGGTGCTCTGCACGCCTAAGTGAAACGACTTCGAGTTTCCTCTAATCAAAACGACGAAACCCGTAGTCGAAACTCGCTCATGTACATGAGTAAAGCGAGTTTAACCACAGCGATTAATTAGTAGCTGCAAAGCACCTTTAACCCTAACCCGATGCATAGGTGCACGAATATTTTCTTAAGTTTATGTGTGGTATGTATGCATGTATATGGCTATGAAGCAAGCGCCTGGTCATGATGTTGCAATCTAGTATACAGTTCGGGTTAACCCTAACCCGATGCATAGGTGTAAGAATATTTTCTTAAGTTTATGTGTGGTATGTATGCATGTATACGGCTATGAAGCAAGCGTCTGGTGCCTACTCAATCATGTGCGTTAGAGAGCTTGTATTATATGGCAATCTAGTGTACAGATCGGGTTAAAGGTGCTCTGCAGCTACTAATTAACCGCTATGGTTACATTCACTTTGCTCATGTACATGAGCGAGTTTCGACTAAGAGTTTCGTCGTTTTGATTAGAGGAAACTTGAAGTCGTTTCACTTAGGCGCGCAGAGCACCTTTAACCCTAACCCGATGCATAGGTGTACGAATATGTTCTTAAGTTTATGTGTGGTATGTATGCATGTATATGGCTATGAAGCAAGCGCCTGGTCATGATGTTGCAATCTAGTATACAGTTCGGGTTAACCCTAACCCGATGCATAGGTGTTCTGAAGTTTATGTGTGGTATGTATGCATGTATATGGCTATGAAGCAAGCGCCTGGTCATGCTGTGTCTATCTCGCACCGTCGCCGAGGGCTATCCTCGGACGGCGTACGGTATGCGGACGCACGGAGCAATTGTCGGCCGCCGGTTTCGAAGCGTTCGCACCGTCGCCGAGGGCTATCCTCGGACGGCGTACGGTATGCGGACGCACGGAGCAGTTGTCGGCCGCCGGCTTTGAAGCGTTCGCACCGTCGCCGAGGGCTAGCCTCGGACGGCGTACGGTCTGCGGACGCACGGAGCAGTTGTCGGCCGCCGGTCTCGAAGCGTTACAAAACTAACTACTAAGGTTAGAATAGGTAGGGACTATTTATGGGGGAGTTCTCTTATTGCTGCCGCAGCGCTCAACACACCCACGAGAAATGGTTATAACGCCCAAGGCGTCAACCTCAATTTTCAAGCATGTACGTTTCTAAGATGTGTGTTGTTTCAATCGTATGCCGATGCATAATTGTACGCATCTGTTTTTATGTACGCGTCTTTTATATGTTTATGTGCGGCATGCATGCATGTATATACATGTAAAGTAAACGCCTAGTTATGATGTATCTATCTCTTCGCCTACTCGATCATGTGCGTTAGAGAGATATATTTGTTGTTCTATAGGTGTTGTTCTAATAGCGTACAGATGCAAACGTGTACGCATATATATATATATCTATTTGGCATGCATGCATGTATATACATGTAAAGTAAACGCCTAGTTATGATGTACCTACCTATTCGCCTACTCGATCATGTGCGTTTCTAAGATATAGGGTCAACCCCTCTGTATGCGCATACATGCATGCATGCCACACATCAAAAAAACAGATGCGTACACTTATGCATCTGTATACTATTGAAATATGCATACATATATATATATGTATAGATATACTTATATATGTATCGTCCAAGCTGATATCTATTTGCGGCTTATATATACATCGGCTTCTATACACGGCTTACATATAAATAAATATATATATACATGCTGTATACGCGGCTTAGATATAGGTATATTGATATATATATATATTGATCATCCTAGCCGCTATATATAGTATATATATATATATGAATGTATAAAAATATATCCCGAGCCGCTGGCACTGCGTGGGTCCGCACCCGCCGACACCAACACCAGGGTGTACTGGGAAGTAGAAGCGCATTCGCTTCAAGTCTCTGCCTGTGCGCAGGCTATGCCTTTGCGCAGGCAGTGGCCTCCGTAGGTTTGTAACCAACCCCCACCCTGCTCTGTGCTCAAGACGCCATTTGCTGGCGTCGATGTTTTCGTGTCTGTCTGTTTGCGTGCTTCTTTCTCTTCTGTCTTCTGTATGTATAGCAGTTGGTAGCACTGTTTGTGCTGTGAGGAGTGTCTTCTTAGAAAAGTGGTCAGGTTAAGGGTTCACCCTTAACAGGTTAAGGGTTAACCCTTAACCCTGTTTCAACAGTATACAGATGCATAAGTAAACGCATGTTTTTTTATGCGTATGTATGGCATGCATGCACATATATGCACATGAACTGAGCGCATGGTTCTGAGGCGCCTACGTCTTCGCCTACTCGATCATGTACGTTTCTAAGATATATATTGTTTTAATCGTGTATACAGATGCATAAGTGTACGCATCTATTCATATATGTATGTGTGTCATGATGCATGTATATGCATATAAATTAAACGGCTAGTTACGAGGCGCCTACCTCTTCGCATACTCGATCATGTACGTTTCTAAGATATATATTGTTTTAATCGTGTATACAGATGCATACGTGTACGCATCTATTCATATATGTATGTGTGTCATGATGCATGTATATGCATATAAATGCAACGGCTAGTTACGTGGCGCCTACCTCTTCGCGCTACTTGATTATGTACATTTCTAAGATATGTATTGTTTTAATCGTGTATACAGATGCATAAGTGTACGCATCTATTCCTATATGTATGTGTGTCATGATGCATGTATATGCATATAAATTAAACGGCTAGTTACGAGGGGTTAACCCGAGATAGTTTTAATCCTGTATACAGATGCATAAGTGTACGCTCCTATTCATATATTCATGTGTGTCATGATGCATGCATATGCATATAAATTCAACGGCTAGGTACGAGGCGCCTACCTCTTCGCCTACTCGATCATGTACGTTTCTAAGATATATATATTTTTAAGCGTATATAGATGCATACGTGTACGCATCTATTCATGTTTTCATGTGTGGCGTGCATGCTTTATATTTGCGTATATAGTAAACATCTAGTTACGAGGCGCCTATCCCTTCGCCTTTTCAAGCATGTACGTTTCTAAGATATATATTGTTTTAATCGTGTACACAGATGCATAAGTGTACGCATCTATTCATATATGTATGTGGCATGCATGCATGTATATGCATATACATTCAACGGCTAGTTACGAGGCGCCTACCTCTTCGCATACTCGATCATGTACGCTTCTAAGATATATATTGTTTTAATCGTGTAAACAGATGCATACGTGTACGCATCTATTCATATATTTATGTGTGTCATGATGCATTTATATGCATATAAATTAAACGGCTAGTTACGAGGCGCCTTCCTCTTCGCATACGCGATCATGTACGCTTCAGAGATATATTCCCAAAGAAACTGACTCGCGTGGCCGCACCGTCGCCGAGGGCTAGCCTCGGACGGCGTACGGTATGCGGACGCACGGAGCAGCTGTCGGCCGCCGGTTTCGAAGCGTTGCGAAACTAACTACTAAGGTTAGAATAGGTAGGGGCTATTTATAGGGGAGTTGTCTTATTGCTGCCGCAGCGCTCAAAACACCCACGAGAAATGGTTATAACGCCCACGGCGTCAACCTCAATTTTCGGAGTTAGGGTTAAACCGATAACCCTATTTCTTATGTGTTTGATCTCTTTCTCTTTTGCACAGGTATTTCTGGACCCAGCTGGAGATCGTCGGTTTCCTCCTGGCTAGGTCCAGAAATACCTGTTGACACAAGAAAGTCAGGGAACTCGTCAGAAAGACAAACATTTGTAGATATATATATATATATTTGGACTATTGCACATGACGAACATGTACGTAAAGTGCATGCGCGTTGGGACGAAACCAACAATCTCGAGCTGGGTCCAAACGTGCATGTTGAAGAAAGAGGACACACAAACCTTGGGTTCACACACTCACAGACATACATAGTTAAATGATTGCATGCATTATGATATAGTATATAAGGAACATGCAGGTGAAGTACATTAGAGTTGGGACGAAACCGACGATCGGGTTAACCTTGAAAAGAGAGGGAACTCGTCAGAAGTACCCAAGAGATATCCACATATGTACATGTACGTATATATATTTAGACGTATACATATGTAATATAAGAAAGAGGTCTGTAAAGTACATGAGTTCACGTACATGTTCGTCATGTTATATATCTATACATCTATACATCTATACATCTATGTACAAATCTACATATGGGGGTATTTCTGATGTGATTCTTACGAGTTTCCTCTCTTTTGCGCAGGTACTTTTGGACCCAGCTGGAGATCGTCGGTTTTGTTCCAACTCTAATGTACTTCACCTACATGTTTATGATGCGTTATATCTATACGTGTAGATATCTATATGTATATCTACAAATGTGTGTCTTTCTGATGAGTTCCCTGTCTTCCTTGTGTCAACAGGTATTTCTGGACTCAGCTCGAGATCGTCGGTTTCGTTCCAACTCTAATGTACTTCACCTACAGGTGTTGTACGTGCTGTGTCTATATATCTATACATCTAGTAAAACATCTACACATGGGTATATTTCTGGTGTGGTTCTTACGATTGTGTTGTTTATTCTCCTCAGGTACTTTTGGACCCAGCTGGAAATCGTCGGTTTCGTCCCAACTTTGATGTACTTCACGTACATGTTCGTCATGGCGACACTCTTCTTACTGATCACTGGAACTATCGGCTTCTACGCCTGCTACCAGTTCGTTTGGGCCATTTACAGCGCGATTAAAGTGGACTAGATATATCTCTTATATATATATATATATATATATATATATATATATATATATATATATATATATATATATGCCATATATATGCCATATATAGGTATGCGGGGCTAGGATACGTTTGTGTTTACATAATCACCAACACCATCGGTTTCTACGCATGCTACTAGTTTGTGTGGGCCATTTACAGCGCGATCAAAGTGGACTAGAACTATGCATATATATACATATATGGTATATAAAGATGTGCTGGGCTAGGATACGTGTGTGTTTACATAGATGTATGTCCTTATCACCAAAACTATCGGTTTCTACGCGTGCTACCAGTTTGTTTGGGCCATTTACAGCGCGATTAAAGTGGACTAGATATATCTTCTGTGTGTATATATATATATGCCATATATAGGTATGCGGGGCCAGGATACGTGCGTGTTTACATAATCACGGGCACCATCGGCTTCTACACCTGCTACCAATTCGTTTAGGCCATCTACAGCGCGATTAAAGGGACTAGATCTATATATGCATACATGTATATACATATATGGTATATAAAGATGTGCTGGGCTAGGATACGTGCGTGTTTACATACACACCAAAACGATCGGCTTCTACGCCTGCTACCAGTTTGTTTGGGCCATCTACAGCGCGATCAAAGTGGATTAGATCTATCTATTATCTCTTTCTCTCTCTCTCTCTCTCTCTATATATATA
>Ga0209390_10009687_pt1 | contig 11488 bp, 14 predicted proteins | sample BON01_FD_187212 | JGI IMG/M metagenome (GOLD analysis project Ga0209390, IMG submission 187212) | Freshwater microbial communities from Lake Bonney liftoff mats and glacier meltwater in Antarctica - BON-01 (SPAdes) (version 2) | ecosystem: Environmental > Aquatic > Freshwater > Ice > Glacier... | reverse complement strand
GGAGGAGGAGGAGGAGGAGGAGGAGGAGGAGGAAGAAGAGAACAAAAGCCAGCCAAAATGCGACTGTAACTGAGGAACGAACGGCGAAGGCATGAAGGAGGCAGAGGAGGAGGAGGAGGAGGAGGAGAACCAAAGCCAGCCAAAATGCGACTGTGACTGGAGCGACAAGGGAAGGAGCAACCGGGAAAAGATGAGCGGAAGGAACAAAAGAAGCGGACGAAAAGGCCGCAATTCTTGTCACTAACATAAGGAAATACAACACCAGCAATCAAAGTAGGTAGTTAGAACAAACAAGCGGCAGAGAAAAGCGGAGGAAAGGTGAGAAGGAGGGAGGAAGGGGGATATCGAGATTTTGTGTCAACATACAATAGGTAAAAATACGATGAACGAAAAGATGAAGAAAACGAAAACACCAACCACCAACCAAAACTAGAGAGGGAGGAAGATAGAAAAAAGGAGCATAAACACATGGAAGAGGAAGAAAAAGAGGGGGAAATTCACACACATTTTTCCCCCCTCTCCTCTTTTTTGGTGGGTACTTCAGCCCACCACCACAACCAAAGAAACCAGCACTCAAGCACACTATGCGATGCGAGACTGTCCTTCTTTCTAGTCACACACACTTTTGCTTTCGTCTCATTCTTTGTTTGCTAAGTCGGGCACTAGCATGCCCTCCCACTCCACCTCCACCCCCTCCTCCACCTCCCTCCCTCCCTCTCTCCACCATATACGTACACCCCCTCCCTCCCTCCCTCCCCCCCTCCCTCCCTCCCTCCCCCCTTCCAACCCTCCTAAAAAACAGTAATCAACACAAAAATCGCATAAACAAGGGCCACGGGATAAGCAACCAAGTAGCGTTGCTGGCTCATGTTTAACGCCTTTTCAAACAAACGCGTCGAGGCGTAGGTAGACCAGGCAATAGTAAATGTGGCAAGACCCTGTCCTATAGGCCCCTTGAGAGAGACGGCGATACCGAGGAAGGAGAGGACGATGACGGGCAGCAGGCCGTAGCCTAGGATGGAACAGACGCGCCAGACGTCGATTTCCTTGGCGCTCTGCGGGAGGGGAGGGAGGGAGGGCGCGAGGGAGGGAGGGAGGGGTGAGATGAATGAGTGCAGGGTAGGAAAAATACCATCATAGAGTCGTGCGCCTAACCTATAATCGTACGCAGGCAGATATATCTTCCCACTCTCCCTTCCTCCCTGTCCCCCTCCTTCCCACCTCCTGCACACACAAACTCACCAGCAAATTCAACACCAAATACATCGCCAAGCAGCCCGACACCCCAAACCCATATATATACCCAAAATGAACCTTCCCCGTCATCAGCAAAAAGATCCCAAAACAAAACAAGAAAAACAACGGCCCCGCCAAGTCCGCATCATCCATGATATTCTCATCCATCGACCTCATCGGCATCAACACCGTCTTAGTCTTCTCCCAAATATGCCTAAAATTAATCCCCAACTCCTCCAACAACGGCGGCTCCATCGAGTAATCCTCCTCCCCGCCCGCCGAGTCCATCGATCCCCCCCACTGCCCCCCTCCTCCTCCACCCCCGCCCACCATGCTGCTCCCTCCTGTGATGCCCTGCCCGTAGTAATTGCTGCCTGGAGCACTCATGCCTGCCGGGGCGGCGTAGGCTCCTGGCGCGCCTGCTGCAGGCCCGCCCCCGTACCATTGCTGCTGCTGCGGTTGTTGGCCGTAGGACGCCATGGCTTGCTTGCGTGTGGCCTGTGGTGGTGGTGGGTGTAGGGGTGCGGGTGGGGTGGGGGTGAGGAGCAGGAAGACGCGTTCGGGCGAGGCCTCAGCGATGCGGCAAAACGGCCTTCGGACTGGACGCTCTCTGGACAAGATAAGCGCGCGCGGTGTGCAGGCAGGGCAGGGAGAAGACGCGGTGGTGGCCCTGTGTTGTGTGTGTGTGTGTGTGTGGTGTGCTTGTGGGGTGAGAAGGGGGACCGCAGCACCAGCAGCACTTTCAAAACTCATCATCATGCCGACCTCCCCCTTCCCTCCCCCTCCCCCTCTCACTCTTCTGACTTCCAACCCACCCCAATACACAACCACAGCAGCGTCCAATGCCTTCCCTACTCCCAACTAGCCGGCCCTGAATCCGATGGAGCCGCTCCCCCCACCCCGCTTGGAAGTGACCAAGAAGATCCTCATCGTCGGTGGGGCTGCCGTGGGCAAGACCAGCTTCATCCGCCGCTTTGTCGACAAGCCCCTGGCCGGCCTGCAATACGTCCCTACCATTGGTGTGGACGTGATCGTGTACCCCTTGCCTGCTTCTCAACCTACCGCACGCAATAACAACGAGGGGGGCGATGATGCGCGGCCTGTTCATTTGCATTTTTGGGACGTGAGCCATAGAGAGCTGGAGGCCTCGGCGAGTCACCATGCCTTGCTTTGCACCAACGTTACGGGCATCTTTCTTGTGCTCGATGTGAGTAATCGCGCATCGCTGGCCGCAGTGGATGCATGGCAGCATTTATTAGCGCATTATGTCCCTGCACATGTCCCTCGTGTTCTACTCGCTCATAAAGCCGACCTGGTAAACGAGGCGGGGTGCTGCGTGAATGACAAGCTCTTAGAAACCTACAAACGTGCAGCGGGGCTAACAGATTGGTGCTGGACGGTGGGACATGAGTATTTTGGGGACTATGTTGCGAATCGTTCGAGTAAATCCAGGCCGGTTGCTGATGCGGTGCAGTTGTTGGTGGACCATATATTGTTTCGACGAGAGGGAGGAGGAGGAGGGGAGGGAGGGAGGGAGGGAGGGGAGGGGACTGGGGATACACCGAGGAGAGATGGACAGCAAAGGAATGGAGGAGGGGTGACGGATGCGTTGGTGGGAGTGAAGGGCAGGCGGGAGGAGGGGGAGGAGGGGCAAGGAGAAGGAGGAGAGGAAAGAAGAGAAGAGGAGGAAGTCAACGATTACGGTGAGTGTCCACGAGAAAGTTCTCCTTCAGCCATGCAAGCCTTGAGATACCTCCGCATCGACGAGGAAGAAGAACGGGTCAAACGCCGAGACACCTCTTTCTGCTCCTCCTCCCCCTCCTCCTCCTCCTCCTTCCCTATACCCGCGCGCCGTGCTCGTCGTCCACGTCGTCTCCGTCGTGTCCTTCCCTCTTATCAACCCCTACAAGGCTGGTTGTCCTCAGTTGATCTTGAAGTACTCTTCGACAAGAGCCCTGCCACCTCTGCCACTATTCAAGCCTTCCGCCAACAGCAGCAGCAGCAGCAGCAGCAGCAGCAGCAGCAGCACCTCAAAAAACAAAAACAAAGACAATCACAATCCTCTTCTTCAAAACCAGACGCAGGCTGGCGTCATCTCGCCGGCAGTTTAGGGAGAACGGAAGCCGAGCGTCTGCTGCGGACTAAGCCTATAGGAACCTTTCTTCTCCGGCGGTTCGACGAACGCTCCCTCCGTCTCTCCTACCGCACTCAGTACGCTGTGGAACATGCCCCCATTGTCTTAACTAATGAAGGTAGGTGGTCTCATGTCCGATCTGGTGCTGGTACTACTGCTGCTGCTGGAGGAGGAGGAGGGGTGTCCTCTTCTTCTCCCAATAACACAGCGCCGAGCACACCTCGTGGTGGTGGAGGAGGAGGAGGAGGGCGAGAACGAACCTCCTCCACCTCCTCCTCCTCCTCCTCCACCTCCTTGCCTTCCTCCCCTTCCTCCTCCAACTCTTCCTCCTCCTCCTCCGCCACCTCAGCCTCCTCTCTCCTCTCCCTTCCTGGTCAAAAAGCGCAGCTCATCGGACAGCAGCTACAACTGCAGGCCCCCTTCCCTCTCGTTCCTCCCTCCATCCGTCCCAAGAGCATTCTCCGCGGAGGAGGAGGGGGAGGAAGGGCAGGAGGCGCTGCGTTACTCCGACAGCAACAGCAGCAGCTTTTACAGCAGTTGCAGGTACAGCAACAGCAGCAGCAACAACAACAACAACAACAACAACAGCAGCAGCAGCCGCAGTCTTTTGAGACCTTGGAGGAGTTGTTGCGTTTTTTTAGTAAGAAGGCGATGCATGGTTTGTGTTTTCGAAGGGTGCCAGGGACGTGTGAATATGAGTTGGTGGAGGAAAGGGGGGAGGAAGGGAAGCGAGGCGCAGCAGGAGGAGGAGCAGCAGCAGGGGCTGGAGGAGGAGGAGATGGAGGAGGAGGAGGGGTGGGGGGCGGGAGCATGCTTTTGGGGTGGTTCCAGCGGAGAGTGTCTCATTCGACGTTGCCTAGCAGTAGTAGTAAAGGAGAGCAGCAGCAAAATCGACAGCAGCATCAGCAGCAGCAAAATCAACAGCAGTTTCAAGAGCAGCAGCAGCCGTTGCCGGCGATTCCGACGGTGGAGCAGGTGGAGGGAGCGTTTGGGGAGTTACAGCGTTTATTGGAAAATGTGTTGGTGCATGACCAGGAGGAGGAAAGGAGGAAGAACGCGAGGAGGAGGAAAGGAAGGAGGAGGGTTGGCTTGGGCGAGGAGGAGAAGGGGGAGGGGGAGGGAAAGGGAGTGGAGGAGGGGGAGGAGGAGCAGCAGCAGCAGCAGCAGCAGCAGCAGCAGCAAGCGGAGCGAAAAGCTCTGTTTCGGCTTTGTGGGAAGAGCCGTGGGCGCGTTTTAGCGGCGCTGGGATTAGATGATAGTGTGAACCAAAAGGAGGAGGGTGAGAATGTGCCCGTGGTAGACCCAGAGGCTTTAGTAGAAAGCCTGGTCGTCCTAGACATCAAATTCTGCGAGCTGCTTTCAACCGTCAATTCCCTCCTGCTCGCCACTGGTGTGTCTTCTCCTTCCTTCTCCTCGTCTTTGTCATCACCACCACCAGCAGCAACAGCAGCAGCGGACGACTCTCAGCTCCAAAAATCAGAGCAGAAGAAGAAGGCATACGTGCACGCCCTTCGTGCCCTGGGGCAATGGCGGCCCTTGTTGGAAACCCTCCGTCTGCGCTTTGAGGCTGTATGAGTGAATGAAGAAAAATTAACACAGCAAGAAATCCAGCAAGTAAATGGTGAAATGTAAATAAGATGAGCAAAGACAAAGTCAAATAGTGATTAAAAGGATTTGAATCGGATAAGCCGGCGGTCCACAAGTCCGTACTCTTACTCTTGCTTCTTTTCTTGCCTTTCTTCTCCTTCTTTCATCAGTGTTGGTTCCATTCCTCCTCTCTCCATCATTCAATCATCCTGTATGCACTTCAGCCGCGATCTTCTTTTACTTCCTGGCTCTTTTTATGTATAATCATTCTTGCCCGGTCTGGCATGCATTCAAGGCAACGTTCCCTCCTCCTTTTTCTGGTCCATGTTCTTCTTGATGTTGGCCCGTCCGAGTGTTTTCCTTCCATGTGTCTCAATGGTTTCGTCCACGTGTGCCAGATGTACAAAAGCTACACTGGCGGCCTGCCGGTCGACAGCCTGGATTTCCTCCGCCTCCATCCATCGAAGGAAGTCCCCAAAATAACCCTTCCCACCCACAGTCTTCATATGCTTAATCGCCAGATGGTAGGACCAGAAGTTGTTTGTAGAGTACTGAATGGCCAGGCGCACGTCAATGGAATAGTGCAGGCGCGTCGCAACAACCATCATAGCTCCGAAAGCCGTAAGGAGGTAGATGCACCACCGCGCCACGCAGCAAGCCCACTCGGGGACGTGGAAAGCACGGAACACTCTACCTCTTGTCATTTCCTTGCTACGACAGTACTGCCAGAACGTCAGTGCACAAAGCATCATCACGGAAGTATGACCCGAAAAAATCATGTCCCCGCATGTCGTGTGGCTGCTGGGATTCTTGGCAAATTTCCAGGATCGAAAAAGCGCTTGCGGGAACATGGGCATCAGTTTGTAGGCGCCTGTCGAAGCTCCCCATTATGATTGGCACTTGGGAGAAGGGTCAGGCATGTTGGTCACATAACCTGTAATGGACCGATAAATAAATAAGACCGCCCCGATCGCAAAGTTACGTCGGATAATCAAGAAGCGCTTGGGATGCAGGACAAGCAACAGACAGGTCAGGCTTGTCAAAATCTCGGCGATGGTGTCGGGGATGTGGTGAATGTTGACATAGTCGGTAGGAAAACCCAGCTTCCGTACAACCCAACCGGTGGCAACGTGGCCACGGTCCGGCAGAGTCTTCGACCCCGCGTCTTGACCATAAAAGTCCAATATCTGGATATTAGGTGTCGTCCATCTGTTTTGGGGGGAAGTGAAGGGAGGGAGGGAGGGAGGGAGGGAGCGAGGGAGGAAGGGAGGAAATGGTGAGAATGAAAATAAAGCACCAAGCTGTGCACTTTTGTGTGCGACTGGAAAGGCAGATAGAAGCCAACAAACGTGATGACGGTACACATAGATCGAGACCCTTGCTGCCTTCTTTCCTTTCTCTTGGTACTTACCCAGCCATCGTGCTAAAAAGAGCACACATCAATGACGCCCCCAAGAACAAGGCCAAAGAAACGGACATTCGTGACATGTATGCCCTGGAGGAAAAGGCAAAATGGAGCCCACCAAGTTCCGCCATGTCTTAAATTTCCATAGAAGGCATGTTTGCCACCCTGACCCCAATTTGCAGCCCCATGAGCAAGGTCTCCCGCTTGCCCAGCAACAGGAGCAGCTGGAGTTGCTTCTTCGTATCAGCGGTCCAGTCCTTCCAATCGTAAGTGTCACACAAAGCTACCGGGGCCGGCGAAGCCTGTAGGGGGACGCTTGTGGTGGTGGCAGTGCTGTCCGGGACGAGGGTAGCGGTGGCGGTGACGCAGGTGGCGGCCATGTCAGTGGCCGTCGTCGCTGGCGCTGCTGCTGCTGCTGCTACCGCCGCCACCGTGCTCCCCTCCTCGTCGTTGCGGACGACTGGAGACGCGGGCATGCTCAACGGAGTGGAAGGACGTGTGTTCGCTTCGACGACATGGGTAGTAGAGGACTTGGCTATGCCCCAGCCGCCCCGGCAGTGCCGCGCCACGCCGGACACAAGGGCAATGGCTCCTTGTTTGACCGCCGACAGTGCCATGGAGGCAGATTTGGTGGTGGTGGTCGCGGGGGCTACGTTGGTGGCCTGCGCGGTTCTGGGACACTTCGACTTCTGCTGCTTCTGTTGCTTGCTTGCTTGCGGCTCAATCTTCGGCTTCCCTGGCGGCCCATTGTTTGGTGTCGGGGGTGTCTGTGTTTTGTGTCTGTGTGTTGGTTGGTGAGTGTGGTTAGACGGGCAGGAAAAGCAGAACGAAAACAAGACAAGCACGCAAACAGAGGAAGCTGGGGAAGAACAAACAACAAGAGGTGGGTGTCAAGTTTCGCGAGGGAATTTGGAGATTGACGGGGCGAGGTTGCGTCATGTGCCAGCAGTTGAATGGCCGTTTGGATTCATTATTCAAAAAACTTGAAGAACCTCCCCAACACAACACATCATTTAAGCAACAAACGAACAAGCAACGAATACGCTTATACACGTAGGAAGGTGTATTTTCAAGCCTTACGAACTTGTTCCCACACACACACACATCCTTTGAGAAGCCTAGCGCGGCCTTTCGTTGCACGTCCCAGCAGCACACAGCAAAAGCAATACACCCAGCTCACATTATTCCAAGCATTGCTTTATTGTTGTTTCGTTGTTATTCGCAAATGTCTCTACTTTTTTCCTCACCAAAACTCTGCTCTCTCCTCAGCATTTGTCGTCGTGGTACAACCAATTTGCTTGCTCCCTCCCCGGCGGGTTATCAGCATGCACGTGATTATCCTGGGGAATCTTCTTCTCCTTCGCCGAGGAGAGCATTGAAAGGATCGACAAAGCAAGCATAGAGGCTGTCATGTTGGGCCGCCAATCCCGGCCGAGGAGATTCAGGCAGATGTCGCCGTTGGTGTAGACGTGTTCGTGACGGGGGGTGGGTTGGAGGAAGTAGACGGAGGGGGGTTTGCTTGGGTAGTCCATGGGGAAGGTGAACTGTTTGAGTTGGGGTAAAAGGGGTGGAAGAGGGGAAGAGAGAGACAAAGATGGAAGAGAGATGAGTAAGTAATTGGGTGGTGGGAGAGAGGAGAAGGGGTGAGAGGAGGCAGGCGTGGGATTTGCGGAAAGAGAGCTTGATGCCTTGACTTTTACAGCATTCGTTTCTCGCTACCACGCTTCGAACAAACGACCATGCGGCGATGGGATATTTGGCCTTAAAGATGACTGATCGACATGCTTGTCTTTTCTCTCCGTCAGCCGGCGACGCGCCCTTCTATTGGGCCTTTCAAATCGCAATGCCTCCGCAACATCCCCTCCTCCTCTCTCCCACTCCTACGTCAAAGCCACACCCACCCATCCACCACCACACACAAACACAAGCAAAAAAGACGCCTTCCCACCTCTAAATCAGCAGTACGTACCTTCAACTTATATTTCTCCCCGGCAAAAATAGTGCCCTTGGCCCCCGTGAGCGTCACGACCCACACCCGCAAATTATCACCTACGGCCACGTGCAGGTTGTCCATGGGGTTGGCCAGCCACTCACGGAGTTCCTGTTTGATTTGGAAGGGTGGAGAGGTGGAAAATGAGTGAAGAATAAGTGGAAGAGGAGAGGGGAAATACGTGGATAGGTACCAGTAACAATTGCGCAGCCACCCACTACGCACGCGTCCCACACGCCCATCCCAGCCCCGGCCCAACACACACCACACCCACAGCCTCCTCTTACTCTTTGCTTACCTTTTGAATCCGAAAATTAGCATTCCCCCGACGGTACTCCGTGCCCAAATGCTTATCCACCCGACTGCTCTTCCCCAGCTTCCCTCCCACCCCACCTGCCCCTCCCACACCCCCACCAGCACTCCGAATCTTGCTCCTCCCTCCTATTTTACTGCTGCTTGCCGTGGCAGACTTCCCACTCCACAAGGCACTTAAGAATCGTTTTACTCGACCGTAGATGCTCCCGCCGCTTTTGGCGCTGCCTCGCCAGGCGCGCAGGATGCGACCCATCAGGCTGGAGGATTGGGAGGCCCCGCCGCGTGTCGTTGTCAAGGCTTCTAGGAAGGGAGGAGGCAATTGCGTTTCTGGTGGTGGTCCTAGTTGTAGTGCTGATGCTGATGCTGCTGCTAGGGCGGCTCTTCTCCGTTGTGACGCCGTGGTGATGGTGGGACTGCTTCTACTACTGCTGCTGCTACTGCTGCTACTACTGCTGCTGCGCAAGGCGGCCGTGGAGGGGAGGGCGGAGGAGAGGAGGAAGGCGAGGAGGCAGAGGTTGGAGAGGGCTGCTAGGAGGGGAAAGGATGATGAGGACCCCGCGGTCCTTCTTCTTGCCATGCTGCTGCTGCTGCTGCTGCTGCTTGTGCTGCTTCCTGTGTTTGTGTGTGTGTGTGGTTGGGTTGGTTGAGTGGGCTTGGGTGGGATGAGGGGAAGATGATCATCGCACTCTTCAAGTGCAATTAGCTTGCTGCGGGCGGGTCGTGCGAGAGACACATGCACACAATCAGCTAGGCACATTTACAGTGACAACGCCTAGTGTTCGATGTCTGTGTTGTAGAGATGCTGGAGGTTCTTGTCCTAAGGGCACGCTACAAAAGATGAAAGCAAAAGACGCTCGCTCGCCTTTCGACCTCCCCTCCCCTCTCTCCCTCTCCTTCCACCGCCCACACACAAAGGAAAATAAAGCACACAGCATGTTCGTCAAATCATTTTGTTTTTATTTTTTTTTGCTTTTGTTATTCTTGTTACGTTCCTGTCGTCGTTCAGTCGTGCAAGTCATGCAGTTTTGCGCGCTGTCCCTTCCACAGACTAGTAGTGGGCTGTGCTTCCTCTGTTGTGTGTTTCTCGTACTTCCACTCCTCCTGTTGCTCCTGCTCCTGCTACTACAAGTCATATTAAACACCTACTGAAGGATCTTCAGTATCCATATTTGTATCCAAACACCCACCAAAAACTTATATTTAATGACACCATACACGCCTTGTGTGTCCTTCCCCCCCGCCGGCCCCCCGAAAATATACACCCCCACGCCCTCCCTCCCTCCCTCCCTTCCTCCTTCCCTAGCCTCTCAACCCATCCTCCTCCGCTTCACCGACGCCAGCCACTCGCCCATCTTAAAGACCTGGATAAACAACACGCCATCTATCAGATCGGCACGCATGTCCTTGGGGTTCGCGAATTTAGGGAGGATGTACTTGCGGTTGATGTGGACGATAGGCTCGTGTGGGTGGTTGCTACTGCTGCTGCTGCTGCTGCTGCTGCCAGTGGGGTAGCGTTGAACGGTAATGGAGAGAACGCGGGCGTCGTCGAGGGCGAGGTGGACGTCTGTTTGTTGTGGGAAGGAGGGGAAGAGGGTGGGTGGAGGGGATGGTGAGCGTGAGTGTGAGAGGGTAGGGAAAGGAGGAGGACAAGCTTTCAAAGTTCGGGAAGGTTTGGTAGGATTATCGGACAATCAATAACAAACAGGCACAATCACGATGATACATCCTCAACGACCTGGAGGTCTGGAGGAATCGGAAAGGGAAAGTGAACCTCGCGGGTAGAGGAGGGGAGACCGCTCCAGTGTGTGGCAGAGGAAGGGAGGGAGCAGAGCCACCAGCACAAGCAGGAGCATCCGTGAAGGAAACCAGCTCCACCACGTGCACAAAGGCACTTTTTATACAACCTCATCCACCGAGACGCACCTTGCTTCCGCACGCCAGGCAAGGCCGCGACGATAGAGTAGTACTCCCTTTCCTCCTCGACCCGTAGCTTGAGAGACTCCATGACTACGGGGGCTCCTCCTCCTCCTGGTGGTAGTTGCTGGGACTGCAGTGGCACGTGGGCGTGGTGCGATGTGTTGTTTACCCACGAAGGCCGTGTGCTGCTGGTGTCCATCGTCGTGTTGGTGTGGCGTGGGTGGTGGTGGTGGAAGGCAGGAGTGGTGGTGGAAGGCAGGAGGGCAGGAGGTGGAGAATTGGGGAGAGTGGCTTTGGCCTCGCTGCGCTCTGCTTCTGGCTGCTGGCCGTGGTTTCCAATGCCAAAGCCCGGTAGTAGCGGCCTGTGAGGTTGTACGGGGGTGGGTCGGGGGTGCGTGGGTCAGTACTGGGTCAAGGCAAATGGCACATGAGGGACGCAGGCAGGCCGGAGGGCGTAGAAGCGGTTGACGAACACAACTTTTGGAGGGCATTTTTGAGCCTCTCCTGTTTTCGTTTTTGGGCTCACCCAGGACCACCACGACGACCTCAACACACAACCCACACACATGGTACCTGGTACGGCACGCGGGGCTTCTACTGGTGGACGAGCTGAATGTGGACTCAGAGCTTCCGCCCTCAAATCATCATCGTGCTCGCCAAATTTGACCCCCCTGCAATTTTCGAGGTCGTCTTCCAAAACCACACCAGCAGCCCGCGCGCCTAAGCCACCGCGATCACCACGACGAGGACGAGCCGCTTGACCGTATCCAGGCGGTAGTGGTGGCGGCGCGGCTGTCTGACTCGAACAATTCTCAAGCCTCCGTTTTCCGTCCAAATTTTGCTCATTACGCCCTCCCTCTCCTTCCCATTCGTACACAAACCACAGGCCACGCACCGCCCTACG
>Ga0209390_10009686_pt1 | contig 11489 bp, 13 predicted proteins | sample BON01_FD_187212 | JGI IMG/M metagenome (GOLD analysis project Ga0209390, IMG submission 187212) | Freshwater microbial communities from Lake Bonney liftoff mats and glacier meltwater in Antarctica - BON-01 (SPAdes) (version 2) | ecosystem: Environmental > Aquatic > Freshwater > Ice > Glacier... | reverse complement strand
CATTACCTACTCCTTAAGAAGATGCTTTGCCGGGGACAGAAGACAAACGGTTCATCAAAGCGCGTTCACGAGCTTTACGCTTCGCTTCCTCATCATCGACTTTTGGTTTCTGAGGAGCGAGACGATTGCCCATACTAGACTTATCTCTGTACATTAGCCGATTCTCCTCATCAAAGCATCTTTCCTGGCAGCTGCTTTATTGTCTCTCATAGTGTATCCTGCCGTGTTAGTAACCTTACCAACAGTAGGCATAGGCCGTCCAGCCCCATAATGTTTCTTCCCGACAGTATTCGAGTTGAAACCGCCCCCCGCTTTAGCCGGTTCGCTAAACTGCATCCTCACTTTGTTCATTAGGTAATCTCCTTTGAAACGGCTTGTTTGGGACTCACATAAGTCATAAGAGAGAATATACGGGCAGGGGAAGCTTCGCTAGTCCCCTCGTTCGTAATCTCAATGGTAAAGTAAATCTGCCTAAAACGTAGGCTTTTCAAGAATTTTACAAAGTTACGAGTAAAACGCACGCCAGTCTCCGTCACCACGGTAGGAATTGCCGGAGTACCGCTAGTGGGACTTCCCCACGTAAAGGGGAGTACCTCTTGCCACGTCACCGTGTCCAGTAATTGTTGCCAGGTTGTAGAGAATACGTGGGAGATGACATACACGGTTCCCGTCACCGATCCTTTGAACGAGGCATCCAAACCCCACCAGAAAAGCCTCTTGTATACGGAACTCGCCTGGTAGTTGAAGTTTTTTGTCTGGATAAGGCATTGCATGGACTCTGTGACCGAACTGTAGTCATCCGTGATTCTGAGTAACGGGGACACTCGGGAACCCCCGGTAGCCACATCAGTGTTGCTATGCGTCAAAACAATGGACTTATCTTCAGCGTTGTTGAAAAGGAGCATTTTTCCCAGGGAGCCATAAGTGCCTGATTTCCACGTTGTCCAAGAACGGGTGCGAAGGCTGTACACGAACACGCTGTCAAAATAGGTGAACACAATCCGTTTGTTGAACTCCGACACAGCATACTCAGTATGGAAGCCGGTCACCGTAGTAGAAGTAAAAGGAGTTTTCACATTGATTTGGTTAGCCCGGTTGTTTGTAAACTCGTAAGCTTTCTCGTCATACATGAAATAGATGTAACTCTCAAACTGGGCGAAAGAGTGTCGAGAGTTGAGGCCCACAGTGGGCAGAATCAGAGAAACAGTTGCTGCTGCCGGGTCCGACGCATACTGTAGCCCGTACACAGAGTCTGTCCTGAAAATAAGAAGCGCGTTGAAATACACGGCGAGCAGGACAATGTTCTGTCCGTCACCAGTACCAATATCTACGAAATCGTTGCTGGCCCCCCATAAGGCAGGGTCAGCAAGAGTTTTAGATCGGTATAACCGAGTGCCCAAATTAGTGCTGTCTCGCCCTTCGGCAACCCACAAACGACCTTTGAAAGTGACAATTGTTTCCCCGTCAGGCATGTTCGCGTCAGCAGTGAAAGAACCTCCGAGCTCCCAATACCCACCAGGGTTTGTAGAACCGACAGGTGCTGTAAGCCAAGCAAACCCGTTGAACTGTACAAACCCAGCAGCTGCAATGGTGTCAGTAATCAGCTCCCAGGCAGTCCCACTAAAGTAATAGGTTTTCGAGAGCCCGTCACTGGCAATGAGGAAAGATACAGCGCTAGAGCGTTGGTATGTCCCCAGAATTAGCATCTGCCCTGTAGCCTGTAACGGGAAATCAAGGCTCGTATCCTCGATAGGGGGGCGCGACTTGAGTGAACCGTCCAAGTCTAGTTCAAAGTTTTGGCAGACAACCAGCTCATTATCGGCAATAGCTGTAGGGTCACTGAAAGTGTTAAGCCCCCCAACAAAAGGGCCTATCTGTATCGGTTCTCCGGGCATTACCTCTCCTAGTTGAGCTCGTAAACAGTTCCGGTCTCATAAGTCATGGACTGGCTGAGCATTTCACTCTGCCCGCGCTCCGCAATACTGTTAGCAAACTCGGACTGTTTAGCTGCCATCATCTGAGGATTCTCGTCCATCTCATAAGCACGCATCAACACATAATTTACTACATCAGTAAAACAGTAGTCAGGAACCGTCAAAAGGTCTGTACCAGTCGTGGTTACGTCTGTCGGCTTAGCAAAATATCGGATAGACATAGTGTGGTTTTGAACCGGGTTAGGCCAGAAAGTGATGCTTCCCGCCCAGCTATACCAAAACATCGGGTGGTCATTGATTGTCCCATCGGGGTCCCTCAAAGAAATGCTTTCTTCCGCCTGAGCAACATTGATGTTCCCTACCCGGCGACCATCCAAAGAAATGCTTGCCACTGAGTTGATTAGCGGAGTCACCGAAGTCAAAGAATAAGTGGGTGTCCCAGCAGTCACAGACATTGTAGCGACAGCAGGAATAACGCCAGCTGCTTCCGCAATTTCGTGTTGGGCATCGTTGATCCAACGAACAATGTCATCATCAGTTAGCTGCACACCGGATTCGTCCCCGAAAGCACGTTTCACGTAGGCATACACTTGGGCTACCGTTTTAGTGGGATTACTGTATGTCATCGTTCAAACTTCTTCCCGTTGTGGTTGATAGTGTGTTTCTTGTCCCGCCCACCAGAAGCCAAAAACTGCACATGGTCGATTCTATCTTCCATGTCCTCAATTTCTTTTTTACTTGCCAACAATTTCTTGGCGTTCTCTTCCGACTCGATACGCTTCAAAATGTTCTCGGGTCCGTGGCGCACCACGTCCCCATCGAAAAGCCAGGCAATAATTTTATAGGGGTCTTTCATGTCCTGGTCCGACAGGAAGCGCACCACATATTCGGGGAGGTTGTCGGGCTTATCCACAATGGCCCAAGGCTTAAGTTTCTCTTCCGGGGTGGAGCGTTGATTTTCAGGAATATAAACCAAAGAGTATGTGGGCTTCAGCCCCTGTAAAACGTCAGCCATGTGTACGTGGTCGTCACTAACGAACTCGTTGAGGTCAGAGTCCCATGTTTGAGAAGATTGTCCTAAAGAAATAGTCATAGCGTAAGTTTAGCCTGTCTGTCAAACAATCCCCAATAGGACAAAGAAATGTCCCGACCCCCAAATCGGGAACCGGGACATTTCTTTAGGGGTCTACGCCTCAGTAATATCTGAGATGAGACCGTGAGTGTTACGACGATCAGTACCAAGTTCGTGGTACTCGACCATGCGAGCGTAGTACGCATCGTAGTCACCGTTAGAGTCACGGACTTGCTTCCACATGGAACCATCACGGTCCAGGAAGTGCCAGTCCTCATCGCGGTAATAAGTGATTGCATCTTCGTTCACGAACCACTGCTTGTTCAAAGGAGCATCGGGGTCAGCTACAACAGGGATTTCTCCACGGTCTGTAGTGAACGCGAGTCCAGAGAACCCACCAGTGAATTCCTGCGTGTTCACCGTCTGACGCAACTGCGAAAGAAGGTTGAAATACGCACGACGAACACCAAGCGACTGCAAGATAAGGGAAGTTGTACCACCCTTAACACGAATGTCGTCCGCCATTCTAATCATCAAGGCTTCCGACAGTGCCCGAGGAGTGCCCCCGTTAGCGTTCACAGTAGCTTTCCACTCGGGCTCAGCAGTGGGGTCCACGTTGTAAAGCGTTCCAGAAGCAGCAATAATCGCTGCCAAACCCGTAAGCTCACGGTTACCAGCAGCCGACACACCAGAACCTTTACGGACGATGATGTCGTTGTTAGCAGTAGCAGTGCCGGGGGTAGTGGTGAACGTAACAGTATTGGAACCAGCGGTGAGGTCTACAGAGGCTACAATCAACCCTGTGTTATCCACCGTGTTACCCGTCTGAGTGTCCACGACCATGCCCACCTGGAACAGGCGAGCATCAGTGACAGGAACCACAGCAGAAGTGTTAGCACCAGTAGCTGTGCCAATTGCACCGTTACCCGAGCCATAAATCTGACGGTTCATGTCTTTCTTGAGGTCGTTCTTCAAGCCTTCGACTTCGTTATCCAATGCTTTAGCAAAAGCTTTAGCATCAGTGTCGGAAAGTGCGATGGCCTGACCAGTCAGCTGCATCCCGCCATAGGCATACTTGAGACCAACACGCGCTGCCGCGTGCCCTTGCTGACCGGGAGTGGGCAGTGCTTCGTTCTCAAAACGAGAACCGATACCACTGTTACGACGAGTGTGGATGGGGAAAGTTACATACTTCCCACCAACCTCACTGGTGACACCCGAGCCTGAACGAGTAATACGTTTAAGAGCGACAATTTCGTCGTTCAACTGTTCGCGGATGCGACCAACGTATACCTCCTTCATATAAGACTCGATAGAAGTGAGCGTTGCTGCCATTTTATTTCCTTTCTAGATAGAAAGGAGATCAAACCTTAAATTACCGGCTTTGTTCAATCTGACTAGCGATGAGATTTTGCGTCTCACTTCTCGTCAGTTTTCCAAGCGGTTTAGCCTGTGAACTACCAGGTGTGCCCCCCGAGGTGGGGAGCAATTTTGGGGCGGAATCTCCTGGGCGCGGTACTGCGCGAATTCGATTAACTGTTTTATCAACGTACTCAAGAGCAATGTCAGACAATTTGCCTGCTTTACCTTTGCTCTGAAGCTGAAATGCCGCCCGCATCAAAACTTCCCGCACGTCCTCCTCCGAAAAGTCGGGGTGCGTTTGCTTGAGTTCGCTAATTTCCCGTTCGAGAGATGAATCTGCTTCCCTCTGAGTTTTTTCCTCTTGTTGATTGTCGAGGAAATCCTGCATCTGCTGTTGTTGCTGCTGCTGCTGCTGTTGCTGCTGCGCCAACTGGTCATAACGCGGGTCAGAGTATGTTTCTTCACCTTCGTTTGAAGTTTCCTCTTCGTCTACCGCTTCTTTCATTTCTTTTTCGTTCTGCGGTAAACGACCATTTTGCTTCAGGAATTCACCTAAAGCATTATAGATAACTTCGGGCTCTGTATCGAGTCTCTGAGCGATATTAGAATAGTTCTGCAATTGCTCAGGAGTCCCAAGATCAGAATAACCTTTGAGTTGCTGGTTGAGAGAAGAGATACGAGATTCCGCGCTCTTATCAAAACCTTTAAGGTCTTCCTCGATGTTATGGAAACTAATGGGATCGAGTTTTGTACGTATGGGTTCCCAGGCGGGGTTTCCTTTTGAAGTTTCACCTTCGTTAGATGTTTCCGCCGTGTCCACAAGCCCTGAAGACTCCACATCCTCTGCCGAGGTGTCTGCTTCTGTCTCTGTACCTGTAAGGTCGTCCATTTTGTACTCCTTGTCGCCGTACCTCCCAATGAGGCCCTAGCATTTTGGTTTAGTCTACTGTATTTAGTTAGGAGAGTGCGTGAATCGCATACGTTAGATCGTTGTACGTCATTTTAAGGACTTCAGCATCTGTGTATGTGTCGGAGTCGATAGCCTGAATCGCAGTTTTTAGCTGCGCAACAGTCTTACGACCATAGTTTCGAGTGGGCCGGTACACTAACTGAGGCACCGGACCGGCAATGTTATCAAAATCTGCCATTTTATACTCCTTGAGGGGGTTCAGGGGCCATATCGGGTACAGCTCCGTTGGGTGCCATACTAGCACCAGGACCCTGCTGGGGACCACCTATCTGGACTTCCATGTTTCCTGTACTACCGGGCAGGCCACCATCCTCCGTACCATCCCCAGGAATAGTTTGAAGGAACTGTTGCATCTGCTTTAGCTGTACAGCAGCTTCGTGCTTACCTACATGCTCAGTAAACTGCTGTTTCAGTTCTTCAGGCAGAATTTCGTATTCTTGGGACATACGGAATTTGTTGTGAGTGTCGATGTGTACTTCGTGTACGTCAAAATCAGCGACAGGAATAATTAGCGGGGCAGGCAAGTCTGGTAGTTGCTGTAGCATCTGCTGAAGTTTTGGGTCTTCCATAATTGACGGGTCTTCTTGAGCAGCAAGCTCAAGTCGCTGCATTATTTGTTGTATAGCTTCCTGTTTAGCTTCCTCAAGTTGTTCGGGTTTCAACATCTTCATTTTGATGTTCTCACGCTGAGCTTTGCTCTCCGCAACTTTCATAGTGTCCATAATTTTCTGGACTCCACCAATCTCAAGCATCCGAGAAGCCGCAGGCTGGTCGATAATGCCGACAGCAAACATATCCATGACCCGAGCTTCTTGGGCAGCTTTCGATTTTGCGTAGCTAGAACCCGGCTCGATACGAATGTCTGTCCCGGAAGCAATATCGGAACCTTGAAGGAGCATTGTGTCGAAAGCCCCGTCAGCACCGATAGTGCGAATCTTACGAGGCAAGTCCACGTACTGTACAAACAGCTCAATTGTTTGGGTGGCAATCTTCTCCACACCAGCCTCAATGCTCTGGTACTGAGGGGTCAAATACTGGTTAGACGCTTCCTGTAGATACGAAATAGCTGTACCCGAAGTAACGCCGGGAGGGGTGGTGCCTCTCGACACTTCGCGCTCGCCAGAAATATCAATCCAGTCGTTCAAAATACGGTCCTGCTGATCCAAGTAATACTGGGGCAGAGGAGACATCGGAAGATGTTGGGGAGGGGGCATACCCGGTTTGTACTCGATTACCAGACCAGGCTCGTTAGTCAGCTTAGAGGGGACAATGGAGCCGAGAGGCGAAATAAGCTGGGGTTTAGCCATGCGTCGTCCTGCCTCAGAAATCTCTGAGCGTAGCCCGTTGTATTCTCTCTGCAACTGTGTGAGGTCCACGATAGGGCTGTCAGCGTAGAACGTAGCAGTAGGGATGTGCTCAAACTTCGTGAACGGGTACATTCCATGCCCGTAAGGAAAGCCGTCTTTGTAGCAACTGATGAGAATGTCATCAATGCTGATAATGACCCCGCCTTCGGGGAGAAGCTTGTGAGCTCCCGGCTTTACCCACGTTTCGTAGACGATAACACTATCAGGCTCGTTGGTAGCCCCCAGGTTTAGGTGAGATTCTTCAAGAATGGTGTTGGCACTAGAAGTGCTTGGAGCTAACTTGATACCGTTGAGTTCTTTAGCGAAGTAGTACTCAGCCCATTCGACAGTCTTCGTATAGGCGTTGATAACGAAAGGCTGGTCCTCAATGTCCTGTTCACGCAGGTCGGGAACGTAAAGGTGAAACGGGGTGACCGTTCCATACTTAATGTCTCCCATACCGCCAGAAAGCCGGTCTTTGCAGTAAGGGTCCCAATGCGTCTTCAAAAACCCGTTGCCTGTAACAATGGTCCACCACATTGTCCGTGACAAATGCTGGCGAAGTTTTTTTGCCTCGCTAATAGAAGTCCATGCTTGCTCGGCAGCATAAGCGGCTCTTTGGTCCTGGTCTTCCGAAGACGAAGGAATAGCCTGGGCTGTAGGGAAAGACGACAACATCTTCGACATTTCCCAGCGCACATAAGACCTAATACGGTTGATTGTTTTACGTTCGTGGTAATAAGGTTTTCTAGGGGTATGGTACTTATCCCCGTACCCGGTAGGAAGGTTGCTTTGAGTTTTCTCTAACCAGTGGTGCCCATAAAACATAGACATGTTGTTGAACCACTGGTTCTGTTTCTGGCTACGAGCAGTCTTAGCTTTAGACCACTCAGATTTCACCCAAGAAACAAGCTTTTTAGCCTCTTGGCTTTCCCGATATTTCTCTATGTTTATCTCCCCGTCAGGGAGCTTAGTTATCGTGGAGCCTTGGTTAGGCTCAGCCGAATTCTGCTTGTAACTCTCGGAATTCTTGGGCATCTACATCTTCTCCCGCTGATAAGTTGCTGTTTCTTTTAGTGATTTTTTCAATCTCCGCTTCGTCAGACGGATCGTAGTCACGGACACCACTATAATCTAAACCTTGACTCATCGCTTGGATTTGTTGATACACTAACGGGTCCCCCGAGGCTATCAACGCTTGCGCTTTCTCGTTCAAGTCCGTCATCAATTTCAGAGCTTTCGTGCTCTCCTTCGTCTGAGCGTTCAAAATCACTGCTTGCCGGGCCATCATGCTCTCCACTACTTTCTGGTGCCACAGATTCTGCATCACCAGCATCGCTAGAAGAATCAATGAAAACACGCTGAACATAATTATTGATAGCATCGCTTTTTAGCTCCTTAATTGCTTTGTTGTAGCCACGGTCATACCACTGTTTTTCTTGTAATTCTACGGAAACAGGCTTTCCTTCGTCAAAAAGCCCTGCAATCTGAGCCATCTCACGGATAACGTCTACTGCGAGGTATAGCCGCCCACGATCAATTACTGTCGTGCTCATGTCAATACCTGTGTCAATAAATGGTCCGACAGCAGTTCGAGTGATGTAGCACACCCCAGGGCTCTGCGCGGGAGCTGTGACTACAGTAAATCTACTTGTCATTAGTAATACCCTCCTATAACGGTAACTTCGTCGTCTTGCATTGCTCTATCTTCTGCAAACTCCACTGTGGGGTCTTCGCGCATCCTCAATAACAACTCCTCATACCTTAGCGTAGTCGGAGGGTCGTCGGGACCAGCAGATTCTACAAAAGGGGTCAAATCTGGTCGGGTTGTGGCGAAATAGCGTACCGAATCCGCTGCGTGATCGTCCTTCTTGTGGATAACTTCTTGCTTGTTCATGGAGTAAGCCATTTTGTCGGAACTGTACGTTGCCCAGCGAAGTTTTTTCATCTCACGGATAAGGTTAGGACAATTACGTCCCACAACCCATTTAGGGCGGTTTTTACCCCAACGGGTGTCGTCACGGAACCTCATGTAGGCTTGCATCTTCTCAATGCCAATCATTACATCGTGAGGGATACCTTCGACGTTCACGTACACGCCATGAAGAGCGTATTCCTGAATAATGGAAGTGCCTGTTATACCGTTGCGTTGTCGCATGGCGGGGTCCCCCATACGCTCCACAGAATCAGGTTTGAGTCCCCAGCTAAGCTCACGTTGCTTCACAATCTGGGCGTGCTCCGACACCACCATTTCTGCCTGATAATGCTCGGCAAACGTCACAATGTCCCCATCAGGAGAAACAGCGTGCCACAACCAAGCAGTCGGGTTGTTCAGCCCATGATCGACAGATGCGTACACAGCCCAGTTTTTAGGAACATCTGACGGGTTGAAATCTACAAGATGTTGATCCAGATTTTGGCTAAAAGTAGGGAACACCAGTCCACTACGAGCAACAAAATCACCTTTTTCACGAATCGCCCTCTCTTCTTTATCCATACCCATTGTGTAAAAGTTCATATCCTCCAAATCTGCTTGAAGATAAGGATTCTGCTCTGCCGACAGTACGAAGGTAGCAATCTCTTTCTCCCTGCCCTCTAACGCAGGCTCCCACAGCAAATCGAACGTCCACCCCATACCTTTTGTCGGGGTTGCTGCAATAACCCAGAAACCGTTGTAGTCCAGCAAGCGCATCATGGACTCATTGAAAATGTTTTGAGGCGGTTCCTCATCAAAGAAAATGCCGTGGCGAGGGACTCCACCTAGTTTCATCATGTCCATACCCCAGGTCACGAAGTCGATTGTGGAGCCGTTTGCAAACGTCAAAATGTAGTTACTGCTGTCCCAGCTTTTAGACCAGTCCCCGTCAATCAGATATGAGCGAGGAATCCACCGCTTCATTTTAGGAATAAGAATCTGCTCAATACCTTTGGACACATCTACTACGACAAACCGCAGTTGGATAGCACCAGTGCCCCACTCTAAAGGGCGCGAAAGATACGGGTGACTGTTGGTAGCCCACCAGATAGCTTCCACAACAATCGCGTCCGTCTTACCCCCACGGTTACCCCCAGAAATGAAACGCCCACGATAGGAGCACTTGTGGAACCGTAACTGCTCCGGGTACTCTTTCTCCCCATAGTTCAGAATGTTCGGCTGATGCACACTCTGATCTAGCTCAGCAATGGCGAGCTGTAAAAGCTCTGCTGCTGTCGGCTGTCTTTTCTTATAGGACATTAGGCCGTCGAATTATCGGTAGCTCCGAGACGCACAAGAATGGCGTTCACCGACAATCTCCAAGCATCAGTCGCCCGCGAACCAGAAATAGTTTCGCTGAGTAGTAAAAGCTCCGAGTCACCACCATCGTGAATGTGGTCACCAGGAGAGGACTGTCCGGGGCCAGCCCCCAACGTGTGATGCTGTGCTTCGGGGCGAGAATCCAGGTCGCTGTTCTCATGGAAATCTTCTACCGCCTGGGCAGACGGTTTCGGGTTCTCGTCTTGCCCAAAACTTCTCGTTTCTGGGTCATCCGACAACATAGACATAGAAACCTCCTAAGCGTTTTTGTTGTAGTCTGGAATCTCTCAAAGGTAGCTTAGCGTGGAACGGAATTTTTATGAATGAACCAGAAATTATTGACGGGTACGCCTGCCCTACCGATCCACAGGATGCCCTCAACTGCGATAGTTGCGAATAGAAAAAGGCCCCCAATTATGGGGGCCTTTCTCATTTCTTGCTATTCCTTGTCGGAAACCTTGTTCGGGATTGCCCATGTAGCGAAAGCTGTGAGGGCTGCCAGGATGAAAGTGAGCCAAGGCTGAGCTTCCGCAGGAACAATATCTATTCCTGTTTCTGCCCCCAAGCTACTAATAGCTACGAGGATGCCTCCAACCCCTGCCACAATTGCTTTGGCATATATCTGAAGATTCTTAAGGGTGTACGTAAATTCGCTCATTTCGGGTTCCTTTTCTTTAGGGACAGTGGGTGGGACAACGGAAGGGACAATAACAGGGGGCATAATCGGTTCTGGCCCCACAATCACTGGCTCTGGTGCTACGGGTTTTGGGACAGTAACAGGGACAATCTCTTCGACAATAAGCCCTGCGAGTCCTTGTAACAGTTCTTTCTGTAATTCACTGACCGTATCAACCCCCCAAATAGCATCGTCTTTGACACCTAGCCTTCTTTGCACAGCCCTTTTGGTAGCGTCATTGAGCTTACCTGTGGGGTTAGAGCCTGCCCAAATCTGAATGGCCGTGTAAGTCTGGGGTCCTGGAAGACCATCTATTTCCCCTTTGTAAAGGCCAAACTCTTTGAGAGCAGTCTGCCAAGCTTTCCACGTAAAAATGTCAAACTTTCCTGTAATTTCTAGCACAGCTTCTGTGTTCCTTCCGTTCAAATATAATTCTGGATTTCGCGTATTTCCCATCTTTCCATCTGCCCCCCTGACCTCGAAGTGCAAATGGTTGGCTGTAGACCTGCCCGTATTTCCTGACATAAAAATGAACTGGCCTTCGCGTATTTTGTTACCCACTACTAACGCGCTTTGATGCTCGCCGTGATAATAAACGGTAACAATCCCGCCGTGGTCTATCAGGACAGTATTACCACCGCCTTGCCTACGTTTTTGGTCATCAGTAAGGTCAGCATAATTTCTGCCCACAAGCTTGACAACACCATCAGCTGCTGCCACCACCCGGAATCTGCCCCCTACATCAACACCTCCATGAAAACGGGTTTTGCCGGTAAACGGATCAACACGGTCCCCGTAGGGACTCCCCGCGTTTATCGTGTACCCGGCAGGCCA
>Ga0209390_10009684_pt1 | contig 11490 bp, 1 predicted proteins | sample BON01_FD_187212 | JGI IMG/M metagenome (GOLD analysis project Ga0209390, IMG submission 187212) | Freshwater microbial communities from Lake Bonney liftoff mats and glacier meltwater in Antarctica - BON-01 (SPAdes) (version 2) | ecosystem: Environmental > Aquatic > Freshwater > Ice > Glacier... | reverse complement strand
TGGCACTATCAGTGCTAACTTCGCAGACCGGACCGAGCAAGACACAATCAGGCGAGCTGAAATCTTACGCAAACACCTTGCAGACGGGATTGCTCCTGTGTTAGCAGGCTTGGAACGCAAGATGGAGGCCTACATTCAACCCATGAACGAGAACCTAGTCACTGGAGACATCCTGGACCCCCGGTTATCAGAGGCAGACAAACTGTCCGAACTCGCACGCTCCTACTCTCTGGTGGAGACGTGTCAGGACATCTGCTGCTTCTGTGTTCCCTGCACTTCTAGCGCAGTGGAACGAGCTCGAGTTGTGGATTCAAGAGTGGACATGACTAACCCTGACACTCTCAAGGCACTCATCGTGTATGGAGACCCTGGCGCGATCTGTTGCATGGTCTGCCCTGGCAAGAACGGGAAAGGCCAACCTCTCCATCCAAATCCATTCGTTCCCACGGTGTGCTACTCATGTCAGAAACTGGTGTATTTCAGAGGAGCTATCGCATTCGCTTGCCCCCACTGCAGTTTCTCATACATCATGCCCTCAGGAGGGGTTCATCCGAGCCTGAAAAGGCTAAACGAGTCTGAACGAGACACTAACGACGCTTTGGCTCTGGAAAATCGGGTGTTCCAATATCTCAGACTCACTGGGGGACCAGACTCCCCTTTTCTGGGCTCTGCTGAGGATATCACCCAAGGCAGATACCGCATGAGCCAGCAATCTCAGACCTTCTTCCAGGAAAACAGAGATTATCCCCTGACTCCACGCCACGTTCTGTACGGACCTGCTTTGGAATTCGCAAAGACACCAAATGGGCTTCATGGACTCTCACTCCGAGACTTCATCCCCACTCGAGCGCGCCTCTACGAGTTGCTCCAAGGAGCAAACGGAGAGAGCAACGCCTCTGAGTTTGAAATCTGGAACACGCAAGCCTATGGTGGAGCCACCAGACTTCGAGAGTGGGTTGAGGACAACATGCCTTGGGCTCCTCCCTGGCCCAAGATCGACAATGCTGTGGTGGGAGAATCAGTGATCATGAGAGCTCTGGAGAACATGGGTTCTTTCCTGATCGACCTGGGAAAACGACGGGAGATCGACGTGGAACTCACCAAGAAGGCTCTGAAGCTGGAGATGGTGGGAATCAATGCTGACGCACTGCCCATGATCGAACACAAAACAGCGCTCACCTTCTACACCTTTGGCTCCAGAGTCAGAGAACAAGCCACGGACTTTCGTTTCAATCGACAGTACGAGTTTGAAAAGAAGGCTGGACCTTTCATTCGACTGGTGTACACTCACACACTCCCCCTCATCATCCAAGAGATCAAGCTGCCCCTGGAGCAGCACATGCACTCAGCAGCTGTGTCCATTCTGTACTCAGGAAAGTTTGGGAGCACTGGATACCTCCTCAGCAATGAGACCAGCGCTCCCCCAAAGAAGGCACGTTCACGAGGCGCAGCCAAGAAGAACGCTGGAAGTGGGAGCGCAGGGGGAGGATCCTTGCAGCCCTCAAAAAAACTCACAGACCAGATGATAAAGAGCAGCATCACGCTCAAGGCTGGCACGCTGGTGGGTGATCGTCTGCCCAACACGAAGGCAGTGCTGAACGCGGTGCCAGTCACTGACTCAGGCCAAGCCATTTGCGCAAACTTTCAGACCTGTGCTGGATGCCAAGTGGGGGATCTCCCCTGTCCACTAGCTCACGTCAAGTGCACCCAATTCAATCCAGAGTCCCAACGGTACTTCCTGGCACGAGGAGGGCATGATCAGTGGGCGGACCTTTCCCTGCTAAACCTGAAACCATGGCTCCCTGAACATTTCACGTCCCCTCACTCAGAACTACTCGCGGCACAAACCTCAGCACTGAAGCATGTAGACAAACTCCTGGAGAGACTTAACACGGGAGGGTCAGAGAAGAGAGCCATTCACCCTGTGACCCAAGGCAAAGCCACAAAGATCGTCACTCCGATCACAGCTGGAGGAAACACACCCATTCCGTTGTGGAGCACCTCGGGAGTCAGAGCCAAAAGTGTCAACCAGATGACTCTGGGAGTAGGAGAGGCATATTTCGACGGAAACAGCTGGGACTGTGGAGACACCATCGAGCTACTCAACGGACACGTACTTCACAATCGGTGTCTGGTCAAATCCCTAGCCTCTCAGATTCGACCGTCGAGAGTGTTCATCTCAGAAAGGGGGCGGAGCCTCGAACTGGAACTTAACCTCCAGATCTTGGAAGGCCTGCTGAGCATAGACATCACCACTCTTCCTCTGAACTCAAGAGCAGCAGAGATCTACGTGAACTGCGCCAAAGCTGAATCTCAAGGCTATGACGAGGCACTGCTGGACATCGTGTCGCCACCTCTGCTAGCACACTCCAACGTGCTCCTGGTATCACAAGGAGACATCACCGACCCCGACGATAAGAAGAGCGTCAGTGTAAGACTGTGGCCAGCAGGACTCACTATGCACACCCCCAGGGAAAATTGGCGAAAGTCAGCTGCTCACTCAGCCAAGTTCTTCACAGAATGGAACTGGGGACACTCAGCGATGTGCGCAGAGCTGGTTGGTCTGGCCTCTGTCTTCGTGTCAGACGATACCAAAGCCAGCAGGAAGAAGCACGCCACGGGATACGATCTGCCAAAGAAATTACACTCATGGTCACAGCTCACGGCACTGCTGGCACGTTTCACAGAGTTCAAACAGGAAGCAATGGAGGTGCGAGTCGTCTCGAAAGCCTCGCTGGGAAGCCTTCGAGCAGAGCAAGCCGCAGGCTCTGTCACGAAGCAAGCACTGGCCTCCGCCCAAAGCGCCATGCGAAAAGAGTTGGATCTCATTCTGGAGAACTCCCTCCCTGACGCTCCGTACCGACTGGCAGCTTTGAAGAAGAAAACCGAAGACTTGGAGAAAGCCAAGAATCCCAAGAACAAATCTGCGAACTCCATCAGCACTCAAGGTGCCATGTCTGGCCCGTTCCTCAGCGAGCCCCCAAGTGTAACCCAGTCTGAAAAGGCTCGCAGAGAAACTCAGGTGCATCCCTCAGTAGTGGCTGGCATGGCATACATGGACCTGGTGCGTACTCTCGACAGTGGAATCGATCGCACCTCACCCACCTCAGTGGAAGCAGCACTGATCCAAGCGAAGACTGCCACCACAGTCTGGTACGAGATTGAGAAATCAAACCCCACGCGCGAGGACCTCGACGCCACAGGCCGACAAGTGGCCATACTCAGACACCTAGCGTTTGGGGACAGAGCATCGGAGGGACCAGACTGGCTCGACATCGCAACAGAGATCAAAGGCTCACTGACGGAGGGACACTTAAGCTCACTGGAGGAGCTCATTCGGCACGGCCACGACTCAGCCTGGATCGGCCCAAGCGCAGGTTATGCTGGGGAAGAGAGACCGGGCCTCGAGGCAGCATCACTGCAGGTGCTCTCCAGCATGTGGGATGGAGTACTAGCCTGGAAAGCCCTGGTGTACGACGAGCTCCTGGAAAAAGAGCTGCTGGACACAGGACTGATCATAGCCCCCATGGACGTGGTCGAGAAGCTAGACGATCGGAAGCAGCGACGCTACGATGAGAAAGCCCAGGCCTACAAGCTCAGGTGCGTTACAGATCACACCGATTCTGGAGCCAAGCTCGCTCTCAACTCTGGCACAGCTTCTTATCGCACGGTCAGGCAGATCACCACAGACAATGCCTCCACGGCAGCCTTAGCCATCACAGAGGAAGCAAACAACCCTAACTCCTTCATTGGCCAAGAGAAATGCGACTACACTGGAGCCTTCACCATCGTCCAGCTGATCCTGCAGAGATGCAAAGAACGCTCGATCAAGTTCCACAGTATCATTTTGTGCAACCTCTGCCTCACGTTCGGAGGAGCTGACGCCCCAGGGGCCTGGGAACACGTAGGTGCCGCCCCTTCCAGCAGCATCTGCGTCATTCCGTGGCCGGATCCAACCCATGACGGGGGCACCATACCTGCTCACACGAGGTTTGTGGACGATACCCACCACATAGTGGCTTTCAGAGGGAATCGCCAGGCACGCTACGCCAAAGGCTTCAAAGCCCTGATGCGTATCTGGGCAGGCAATGACTCCTTGAACCTTGAGAAAGAGCAGGAATCTGGGGGTTACACCCTTCGCCAGCATGGATTTGGAAAGCTGGTGGACTCTTTCAAACGGTCTATCGCCACCCCGCTCTCAAGGCTCTGCAGAACAGAGGACAAGCTCATACGCTACCTCGATGACCCAAAGGCCCGCTTCTCTGGTGTGGAAGTACCTGCAGTGGCTGGATCGCTCAGGTCCACCTTAGAGAGCGCCCCAGGACTGGGAGCCCTCTGTTTCCCTCGCTTCGATGCCATGCTATCAGCCACAGCAAAGGAATACGGCAGCAAAAGACCACCATCTTCCTATCAGCCCTCCCCTGCTCTAGATGGAGAGTCTCGAGAGGAGGGAGAAGCGATGCTGCGTTTGACCTTGACCCTAGCCTGGAGGTTGGCGAGTCTGAACGACGGTGAATACCTTGTTGCTGGGTATGAGCAGTGGCTCCCCTTCGACCTACGCATCACCTGCCCAGGAAAAGAGCGCATCCAACAGTTCCTCTTCCCAGAATCTGACGCCTCAGGAAAAGCCCTCCTGTTCTTCGACCCCATCACTGGAGTTTACATCCAAGAAGCTTACACCAAAGGCGAGATCGATGCGATGTTTGATTACGGAAGATCAGATCACGGAATTATCATCACGAACATGGAAGGCTATGCTGACACCATCGGAATTCCTCTCACTGTGTTCGATCACCCTGACCCAGTTCTGGTTGCACCCAGGAATGACAACATGGGCTTTGTTGACGGCCTAAATGGAAACAAAACTACCAACGTGAAGAACCTGCACTGCATCATCACTTTGAGAGTCTGGAGCTTCCTCACTGGAGTTGACCTTCACGCCATCTACGTCAAGACAGACGACAACCTCCGTGCTGACCCTGGTTCCCGCCCAGAAAAGGAGGGAGAGTGGCTGTTAGAGCTAGCCAAGTGGGAAGCTACCACTGGTCTCAAAGCAAGACGGTTAGAGGTGCCGCCAGTACTGAGAGACTTGTCCACCTGGATCGAAACCCCAACGTGCTCAAACCTCACACAGAGGGTCCAAGACTCGTGCAGGAAGCTGCTGGCCATCTTGGATTTCTACGAAGCAGCTGGCACATCAAATCGGCTGAGAGTTCCCATCGTCACAGCACGTGCTGTGATATTGGAATGCCTGAACGAATCGCCAATTCCAAGACTAGATCGCTCTAAGGAGGACTTCCCACCGAACATGGGCCCCTCCCCTGTCCGCGCAACCATCATGGCTGGCCCCCCACATCGCACTCGCGTTACTCTGATGAAGCAGGTAGCAAAAAGGCCAGAAGCCATTCACAAACTGAGAGAGGAAGTATCAGCACCCCCCACAATCTGTCACCAGGAGGTGTTCAACCAGATTATGCAGTTGCAGTTTCAATCTCAAAGGCATCTGTTATGGGAGGCCAGTTCAGCCTACATGACTCCTCCCACCAGCACGCGCCTGGGATCTCCCATCACTCACGTTCCACTGAACCACGTCACGGACAAAGTAAAGTTTGCAGAGCTCTACGCTGGACGGGCATCACTCTCTCGCAGTTGCAATGACTCAGGTGGCGGAATCACCGTAGCTGTGTCAGAACACAATCCACGCAATTGGGACGAGCTAGTACACGCCCTCCCTGAAGCAAGACTGTTCGAATCCAACGAAGTCATGACACTGAAGATTCTCGAGCAATTGGAGGTTGAGGGAGTGGGAGGCGGTTCACCCTGCCAAGCGCACTCAGGAGGCAACCCCCATGCCAGAGGCAACCAAGACCCTACCGCAGGAGGTGAGGAGTATGAACAAACTGGTGCTCTCATGAGTCAAATGTACGGTGGACTGGGACCTGCCTTCCAAATCTGGGAGAACTCGCCAGGCGTAAAGAAGAGACAACCTGGTTGTCCTCTCAGTCCCTATGAGGAACTGCTGCTCGCAGCACCCCAGTTCACAGATGCCATGCAGGGTGTAACTCTGCAAGCCAGCAAAGTCAAAAGTCCTCTGACCGGCGCAACCACGCCACTCAATCACGAGAGGCTCTTTGTTGTCCTGGTCAACAAAGCCTGTTTTCCTGAGGGAACCTCAATAGTCGAAGCAATCCCCCAAGTCCGCACTGACCTTACAGCCTCGACCCAACTGGACAGTGACAGTGAAACACCTGGGAGGTTTGTGATGCCCGATCAAGACGTTTATGGTTTCGAGTTCAAGCACTCTCATGGGAAATCCACGGGGATCTGCATGTCAGGTAACATCAGTGATCCAGCCCCCGGAATGGGCTGGGGTTCGTTCCCGAACCAAGCCTGGGACCCTCACGGAGGGTACGCTGTCACCATGACCAGTGGTGGTGCACGATGGATGCAGACCTCCTTCAATGCCATGCCCCGCTTTGTACATGCCACAAACAGCGAGTATGCCAGGTTGTACCAATTTCGTGACCCCCCTCTGGATCCCAGCTGGCTAGACCCTGACTCAGAGTTTGGCATGCACGTCATCTCTCATTCAATTGTCCAGTCGGTTGCCGACGCTGTCGTGGTTGAGACTCTCCGTCGGTACACAACCCCAATGTCTCTAGCAGACTCCAAAGCGAAAGGGTTTGATCACTGCGTATCACCCCAAGCCGTGTATCACAGTCTGAGAACATCTGGCAAGCAGAGTAGGAGTAATCCAGCTGCTGGGAACGAAACGCAAGCCAACGAGCTGAACTCGTCTTGCACGTCGAACAGCCCGTGTCTGAGCGAAAGGCACGGAATGCATCGGATGTGCCAGTGTGGAGCAGTCCAGGGTGCAGGGTCGCACCGCTGCTGGCAAAAGGTAGCTGACGGCGAGCGCCTGTGCAAGGATTGTGTGGCACCAGGAGGATCCTTTTTCGGTCCAGTGAATGAATTCTGCCCAGGAGACTGTGACTGCGATGAGTGTGAATATTCTCGCGTAGCTGAAACTGTGATCTCGGGTTTGTCCACACAGGAGAAAATCACCACGGCAGAGTCAGAAGATATAGATGCTTCCCCAGTCAGCCTCCCCCAGGAACTGGTAGCACATGTCTGCTCACAAGCAGTCTCCTCCATACTCCAAGATCACGAGAGTGAACAACTCTCACCAGTTGTCACCCCTCCCATGCTCTTGACGTCGAAAACATGTGTCTCGCTTATGACAAATCCATCATCAGCAGTATCAGAGTATGCGTTGAATCAAGCAGCCATCGCCCAGGGCCGCTACCCCAAGAGCCATGAAGAAGACTATTTCATGGAATTCGGAGGCAGACCATCCCAGACTTTGTTCTTGGGTCACTTAGCCAAGTCACTCAGCCGAGATCTACAACACACAGACATCGAGCAGATCGTTACAGGCCTGTACACCTTCGATCTAACCCTCGGAATCCCTCTCTTCGGGCGCTCTGATTGGGGGGAACCGAGCATGATACCTGAGCAAGTGCTGGAGGGGGTTAGCATCAAGAAACGAACGCTCGTTCTTTTCTACCCTCTCCTGTTGGTCGATGCTGCTCGCAACTGCGCAATCTACCAGCACTTTCAGGTGAGTCACCAAGTAGCCAGATGGTACGCGAAAGCATCTGCAGTGTCTCGCAAGTCCTACATTGCCTTTTCTCCAGCTGTCGCAGAGATCAGCAGCATGGAATATGAGCGCTTAGTGGACGTGTGGAGCGTTCTGCAGAGAAAGGTCCCTGACTCCAAGTGGCATTGCCCTGAGACATGGGCCCTCTTTCACCAGGGGCTGGCCAACAAGAAAGAAAACTGGCGAAAAAATTTCACGTACCCAAAGTTGGTCCAGATGCTACCCAGCACCAGTGAAAGAGACCATCTCTTCAACCGAGTAACAAGTCAGCAAGCGAAACTCCCCCACGTGGCTGGCCACGCTGAGAGAGAAATTGAACGCTACACAGTCACTCAGAAAACCAGCGTCCCACTACAAACTGGTTTTGGAGCCAAGTGTTACCGTGACTCAGATGAGGCATTCTGGACTGGCTTCTCCTCCGAAGACAGTCACAGCGAGAGATCAGAGCCAGTGTCCCAGGCGCTTGACTGCGTCTCAAGCACCTCGACTCTTGCACTTGACTGGATTCCTCCTCCACTGCTGACGGCTGCTCGCTGGATCCGAGGGAAACTCAGCCGCAGCTCATCGACTGCAGGATCAGGCAAAGACACAGCAGAGAGTTGTGGACGTTTGAGTCAAATCAAAAAGAAACGCCTCCTCAGAAAACAGATCGTCAAAACCCACTTCACTGGCCCAGTAACCCCAGATCGGCTCCTAGCCAGAGATGGCCTTCCAATCCAGATCGTAGCTAAAGGCCACCGTCGTCGCCCTATGCCTGTGATCACTGATGAAATGAACGCACGCATAGACGAGATTCTGATCAAAGAAACAAATCCAAAACGTGCCAAGATCGTTCACCAGCAAGCACAGCATTACCTGGATTTCTGTCACGCATCTAAGTTGGAGCCCCTCATCGACAATCCTTTGGACCCACTCCAGCAGATCTCACTTCTGAGATTCGCAGGCTTTGAACGCTCAGAGAAAGAAAACAAGTCAGACTCCATCAAAACGAAATTTGATGCCATCGACAAGTTCCACACTCAGAATGGTTTCACAGCCCCCTCAATGCACTGTGAGCAACTGCAGAGTTTACTGGCCCAGTGGAAGAAAATTGATGTCCCTCCCCAACCTCGTATTCCGGTATCACATCAAGTCATCGAATTGTACACCCTTGAGAACCCCATGATCACTGAGGACCAACGAGCCAAACCAACCAGCATGGCGATTGGGTTAGAGGTCTGCCTGCGTTCCTGTGAGTACACCACCAAGGACAACGGTGAGTACGACCCAAAGGCACTTCACTGGCGCGACGTATTCTTCAGGAACGAGGTTGAACTGGCTACAGGTCCGGACGTGCAGGAAGCTGACAGACTCACTCTATCAGTGTCCTCCAACAAAAACTCCCTCATGAGATGCACTCGCACGATCTTCCTCACCAGTTCCTCAGTAAGCGCAGTCAGGCTTCTCAAACAGAGGTACCTGGACATCTTACTGAGAACGGGCGCACCCCCAGAGCCAAACACCCCAGTGTTTCTGCTATCGACAGGCAAGCCCATCTCCAGAAGGGACATTTCCTCAACGATTCAGAAGATGCTGGAGTCTCTGGGCGTCCCTTCGAGGTTTTCTGGGTCTCATTCCTTGCGGAGAGGAGGCAGCTGTATGTATCGAGCTGCTGGCATGCCAGACGCTGACGTAGCTCGTTTTGGACGTTGGACCAGCAATGCTTACAAGCTGTACATCCACATTGAGAGCTCAGCACTTGCCGAATGGTCAGAGCGTGCAGCACAGCAGATGCCGCGCTTCGAGCTGAACTAACCATTGGAGGACCAGCTTCGCTGGTTTTTCAGTGGTATTTTAGCAAGCCTCAAGTGGCTGACCTTCTCCCCAGCAGTGGATTTTCGACCAAACTCTTAAAGCCCAGTGTTTTGTGGTTCTTCTCTTCCTTTGTCTTCGTTGCTGCCAGTCATGACAAGTCGGTAAAATACCAAGCCTCAATTGACTGAGCGCTGCCTTTTTACTGACCAGGACCAAGCAACGGGATTTCATCTTTTCTGATTCTTCGACTCACAGCGCCAGCAATAGCGCTCCAGTGAAGCCGCCGCAGCAGAGACCAAGCAAAGAAGAGGACAAGTACAAGTACTTCAAGTTTCAAGAGCCGTCTTTTCCCACCTTTTCACACAACATATTTTTACTTTAGAACCATCCCGCCCACCCCTAAAGTAGTCCCTATTGGGTATTTTAGCAAGCCTCAAGTGGCTGACCTTCTCCCCAGCAGTGGATTTTCGACCAAACTCTTAAAGCCCAGTGTTTTGTGGTTCTTCTCTTCCTTTGTCTTCGTTGCTGCCAGTCATGACAAGTCGGTAAAATACCAAGCCTCAATTGACTGAGCGCTGCCTTTTTACTGACCAGGACCAAGCAACGGGATTTCATCTTTTCTGATTCTTCGACTCACAGCGCCAGCAATAGCGCTCCAGTGAAGCCGCCGCAGCAGAGACCAAGCAAAGAAGAGGACAAGTACAAGTACTTCAAGTGGTTATATCACACCTGTGTGATTTGATCATTCTTTGAAAGGAAAGTAATGCCATCCTTGCCTGGATCTACCGCCGACTCCTGGAATCCACTGTCGTGGGTACTGCTGAAGAGCGCCGCCACCGTTCGCGGCCTGGCACCTGGCGCTGTCACAGGACTCACACCCACACTGCGTCAGGCACACTGCCGCCGTGTCATCGACCAGCTCTGCCGCTGGTACTCTTTCGACAAGGATCGCCCCGTGCCAGAACTGCTCGACCGCGAGGAGCTGCTGAGCGAAGCAGAGAGCCTAGCGATCGAGCTGTCGGAGGAGGAACTGGACCATGCGCCAGAAGCAAACCTGCGGAAAAGGATCGTCAGGGCCCACACCCTGCTCAAGGCCGCCGCTGACTTTGAGCTCATCGACAACTCGCTCGTCTCAGGTGAGGAAGCAGGCGATGAAGAGCCGTCAGCAGATGAAACCGCTGAGCCTGGAGAGGAAACTCTGGGCCAGCCACCATTCTATGAGGCCCCTCAGCCACCCCCTGGTATTCCGGATGCCGCCATCGTGGAAGAACAAACTGATCTGGAGCCAGTGCTGGAAGACCTGGGTTATCCATACTGCTCAAACGCTGGTCTGGCCATCAAACTCTTCCCATTGCGCGATCCCACCAGGCCCGCGCACACAAGGGCTCGAATTCCGCCCGCGATCAAGCGCCTGTTTGGCACAGTCTTCTCTGTTCACCATGCCAGGCTCAGTGAAGACAACGACTCTTTTGAAATTACGCAGGAGTTCAGAGTCATCACTGGTCTAACGCACGATTCAGAGCCAAACAGGTTCAGCTTTGAGGTGTTTCACTTGCGAGACAACTCCCTCAGTTGTATCCAGCCCAGCGCGCTGGCCCAGATGGATCAGGCCACGGACATCTCATCTGCCTTTCACCTGGCTCAAGAAGCTTTAGCCTCCACTACGGACATGCTGGAGGATGATGTTTCGGCGGGCTCCAGTGAGGCGCTGGGCCTGGGAAGCTCCCATCGTGTATCGATCACCGAGCGAAAGCTGGATCTCCCTACAGAATACGCAAAAATTCACTTGCTTCCCAGAATTTTGGAAGCCCAGGGCTTGAAAGCTCCCAGGAAAAAGAATCCAGCACCTGGTTCTGGAGGCATGGGGTCGCCTGGCACTATCAGTGCTAACTTCGCAGACCGGACCGAGCAAGACACAATCAGGCGAGCTGAAATCTTACGCAAACACCTTGCAGACGGGATTGCTCCTGTGTTAGCAGGCTTGGAACGCAAGATGGAAGCCTACATTCAACCCATGAACGAGAACCTAGTCACTG
>Ga0209390_10009683_pt1 | contig 11490 bp, 10 predicted proteins | sample BON01_FD_187212 | JGI IMG/M metagenome (GOLD analysis project Ga0209390, IMG submission 187212) | Freshwater microbial communities from Lake Bonney liftoff mats and glacier meltwater in Antarctica - BON-01 (SPAdes) (version 2) | ecosystem: Environmental > Aquatic > Freshwater > Ice > Glacier... | reverse complement strand
TATATATATATATATATATATATATATATATATATATATATACGTATATATATATATATATATATACATATATATATATATATGTATATGTATGTGAATATATATGTGAATTGCTCTAAACGAAACCTCCTCGCAAGCATCTTGCATACTGTAAATACACTCACACCAAGAAAATTAATAGGAGTAGATGCATACGTATGTATTTGTACTAGTATACGTATATATGTATACATGTAATATGTATATTGAACATGTATTCGTATATACATGCGTACATATATATATATATACATATATATGTGTGAATGTATATGTACATTGTCTAATCCATTGCTTAATTCAATTCATTCCCTCCCCCCCTTCTCTTTTTCTTCCTTTCTCCCCCTCCGCCTCATACCAGTGTTCTCCAAGAATGTGCAAATACGCGCGCACACACACACGCAAACTTGTACCCATATGTATATATATACACACATACACCAGTGTCCCTCAAGAATATGGGCCGCGCCGCCAAAGGCAATGTTCTCATTTGGATTATGCATGCAAAAAGACACACAAACGCATGCAAAAAGACACACAAACGTAAATATATATATATATACAGTGTTTACACACATACACCAGTGTCCCTCAAGAATGTGTTAATACGCACACACACACATACACACAAACGTATACATATATGTATGTATACATACATACACCAGTGTCCCTCAAGAATGTGGGCCGCGCCACCAAAGGCAATTGTCACGGTTAAACATCGCAAGCAGGTGAAAAGAAAATTAAAAAAATTGGCGGCTCATGCCGCAAAAAAATATACCTCGCTCCGCTCCATTTTTCAGATACGAATTTTCGGCTGATGCCGCCAAAAAAAATAAATTGCTCCGCACGTTTTTTCAGCCAAGAAATTTTGAAAATGGAACATTAAGAGTGCATCGGAGAGAGCATTTCCGGGGGGTTTGGGCGATATTTTTGGTTGCTCAACTCCATCCAAAATCAGGTGCTTCAATACACAAGAATTCACGCGCTTCTTGTCAACGGTGTCGTCACAGCGTCGAGTCACGCGCTGTGACGTGTCCTTTTAAACAAAGTAATCTGAGTATTTAGTCACTGTTGAGTTGACACTTCACACATACATTCCTTTGATGGAGACTCTGTTTTATCCAAGTTGTTTGCTGCCCACTGTCACAGTCACGCCGAGTGACTCAAATCATGTCAACAGAAGCGCTTCTCTTAAACGTTTCTCCTGAATCATTTTCACCACCAATAAATTGGTAGACAGAATAATCATATCAAATGCATCCTGGAATGATTAAGGAAAAGATTTGTATGAAAAAAATCAGATTTTTTCATGGAAAAAAATGCGCCACAGGCAAGACTTATGAAACAAAATGCGCTGCAGGCCAGAATTTTGGGCTGAGTCCTGATGGGTACTCTGTTTTGATATAGTATGTAATTTTTTTTCCACAAATACAAATAACAGCTCAGAATCTTCTTCTTGTAATTAATTCATTAATTATTAATTAATAAGCTGGCCTATATTACGTTTGTTTTCCTTACTGCAGTCACTGTGCGGGCTGAAATAGCTGGCCGCTCGCGAACCGAGTCGGGTAAAACACTTTCCAAAGTGTACGTTTGATCTAAAAGGGCCCAATCGAATCCTTTTTAATTCTTACAAGATCTCGTGGGCGTTGCTCACGTGACGCGCGACGGCAGATCTTGTTTGTGGGCGCTGTATTGTTCCCCCTTGCAGGATAGTGGGATCTTAGAGAGACAGTATTGGGCAAACCAACAAAAAATAAAAAATTGTGAAAACTTGACGAAAAAATTTATGAACAAAGATGTGGAAAAAAAAATCCAACGCAGCTCAAAAGCCCCAGACACAATGTAGGAGGTGAGGGAAAAAACGATATACAACCAAGCAATTGAAAATATGACTACGCAGCGCTCAAAATCAGCGCTCAAAATTAAAGTAGCAACTTAAGAGGCGAGCGGCAAAAGGAACGTGACCAATCATGATCTGTCGGTGCCCGACGAATGTCGGTGACGGCAAGCTCTTGATGAGAGTGTCGGCCACCATTTTGTATGTGCGCCAAGGCACGAGCTTGAGAGACCCAGCTAGGACAAGTTCGCGCACAAAGTACTGTTTGGTGTCAATGTGACGAGAGAATTTCTGGTGCACTGAATTCTCGCTCATAGCAATGCAGACAAGATTGTCATCGCAGAGAATACTCAAAATCGGTTAGCGTTTCTCGCAGGAACATCACTTCTTGGCCTGCTTGGCTAGCCGCGAAAAATTCAACCTCGGAGAGTAGTGGACAAACGAAGAACTGGAGGGTTGGACCCTCGTGGTAAGTGTACACGCATCTCTGTTTTGATGGATAGTGACATTTTAAAAAGAAGAAGTCTATTTATAAAGTTGAATCTGGGATTTACATTGTTTGAATTAGAAAATCTGACGGAAAGTTAGTAAATAACTGAAGTCACGAATAAGACGTCACGTCCCTACAAGACCTCTCCACGTCGCGTCTCGAAAAACTCCTTTCTATTTTAATATTGTGTTCCACAAAAACAGTGAAGAGACACCTTCTTTCAAATCCATGCCGAACTCTCGTCTATCTTCGACTACCTAGTCCTCTGCCTTAGCAGTTTACGCCACCGCGTTTAGGTCCATGTTTTCTCTGGTATTGAGCCCATATTAGACCACTGTGTTTGCTTTGGATTGCTATTCACATCGGACGACAACCTTGACTGTACGTTTATTTTACCGTACGGAAAGATTTTTCTGGCCGCGCTGCACGCCTATTCACGGAGTGTATGCAGCCAGGAGACCGTTTTTCACGCAGTCCCCTTCAGCAAATGTACGTACGCGTGCTGCAGAACGTTCTTTGTCGGGAACGCATATGCATCTCCTCTTTCGCCGACGTTTCACAAGTACTGACTTTTATGGACAGAATTCTCCACGTACAATTGAAAAATAAGCACTCTGTCTCGATCAAGCACCTTATGGACGGGATTCTGCGAGCTCTCTGGCGGCGTTGTCACCCTATGGACGGAAAAATGGAAACTATATCGAGCGCTTTCACAGATGAACCTCGATTGTGCCACAGGAAGCACTACAGCTTACAACACCATCCGTGTTTTCGAGCAATGATCAATCTCCAACCCCGCATTCGATGTCCGAGATGCTCCAGCTCATGTTCCACCGGCACCCCTGTCGCCCTACTGCTGACAGCACGTGCAACGCCCTACTTTCTGTGCTGTTCTGACCCTTCAGCAAACTTCTTCGCTTGCCCTTCCGCAAGACCCTTCCCCTTCCTGCTCGATTTTGACCTTCGGGAAACTTTCTTTCGCAGACCACTTTCGCGTGTTCTTTTCTTCGGGAGACTGCAGTACCGTCCTTCTTTGGACGACTTCAACACGGTTTGACCTTCGACAGACCTTTATCACAACCTTCATATTTTCTCCAGCGGTTTATTTTTGTTATGTCCTTACAGTCCTCTCCAAATATAGTTTGTTATGGGAGCGTATTTTTTTCTGTTTCCGTGTACTATAGTATCTTCTTTTGTGTGTATTAATTTGATCCTTGAATGGACCATGACTCATTCTTTTCTGTTTCTATGTAGTGTTTTCTTCTTCGTGTATTCATTTGATAAATTTTCTTCGTCATTGGTAGACAGTTGGTTCAACACGCCTTGGATCTATTTCGAGTGCTCTGCCCTTGCCAGTTTCTCGAGGGAGACACGGGAAGTTAGTAGATAACTGAAGTCACGAATAAGACGTCACGTCCCAACAAGGCCCCTCCACTTCACGTCTCTGAAAGACTCCTTTCTATTTTGATATTGTGTTCCACGTAAAACAGTAAAGAGACACCTTCTTTCAAATCCATGCCGAATTCTCGTCTATCTTCAACTACCTAGTCCTCTGCGTTAGTAGCTTTCGCCACCGCGTTTAGGCCTATGTTTTCCCTATCTACCAGTGCGAGTACCGCATCTCAGGAAAAAGGTAGACGTGGTTCTCAGATACACCCACCAGACACCCACTGGTACAAGGGGACAGTCACAGTTTTCGTGTCGAATTGTTTCTGATGAGAAGGAGGCCCGGGAAACGTTTATGTTTCATGGTCACAACAGATCGAAGCCTGACGGGAAAGTCAAAAGTAAAAGGTTTCTTTATTGACAGAATTGGGGGTTGATCCCAGCTATTTTCATACCCTCGGCAGCTTGGGTTAATATACAAGTGTGTGTGCGCACTGAGGTCCACGCATGTGTGTAGTGAGATTGAAGTAGACAAGCGTAGTTTTGGCTACTTTCCCTTTCACTTCGAATCTATCCCTTACACTTCGATTCTTGGGCGCATATAGGGCGCAAGCTTGGCCCTGCTACCTCCTGATTCAGCCATTGCAAATGGTAAAGAATCCTTTCTCAGAGCCTTGAGCTCCTTCTGAAGCTCACTTTCAAGTGATCTCGCCGCCTCGACCGTGCGACTTGCAGCAGCCACGTTGGAGTCACCTCTCAAAATCTGCACAGCCTCCTCCGGGAGACCGTCCGACGCGATTTCGAGTGTTTCGAGAGGACCCTGCGCAATACCTTGACTCATGCCAGTGTCGATGCGCCAGATTTCACGACCCTCGGGTGTTTTTACGCAATTGACGCCGCGCTGCTGCGGCGTGTGGCCAATAACCATCCTCTTCGCGCCCAGTAAACTCATAGCCGCATCCGCGGCCTCGAGTGCACGTTGATCAAACTCAAGCCCGTCCTTGCCAAATTCGCGGTGCCAAATGGGCGAGATCTGCGGAATGGCATCGAGCAGCAGCGGCTTCTTAGCACGCTCGCCGCGGAGATACGCGCTCGTTTCCGAGTTCAAACGCTCCAGACCGTAGGCGACCACCTCGGGCATCACACCAGCATGGCAAAAGACGGTGCTTCCAACCGTGACTGCCACAGGCAAAGTGGCCAGCGCACCCTGGCGCCCACCTAGCGCTTTAATCCGCCCTTGCATGAAGGGAGGAAGCACCTTGACTGCGGGACGATTTACCATTTCTGCAAGCTGAGTTGCCCGGTCAAGTAGGTTCCTCCAATTTGCCATGGCGTCCTTGTCCTTCTTTGGCTTCTTCTTCTTGCCCTCGTGCGTCGTCGACATTTGTTCGGCAAGCATCTGATCACTCTCCTCGTCCCAGCCAAGCCAGCCTAGTGGGTCGACGTATCGATAGTCCAGGTCCGAGTTCATGACCTCATGATTGCCGAGAAGCATAATCACGTCGCCACCAACCTGGCGAGCTTCCTGCTGCAGCCGCAGCAGCAAGTTCAGGCAGAAGGCCTCGTCGGGCCCCCGATCAAGGATATCCCCCACCTGCACCAAGACCGCTTCACCGCCAGCCCAGGAGCCTTCTTCATCGATAAGACCAGCATTCCACAACACCGTCGACAGCGCGTACGAGTCGCCGTGAACATCGCCAAGCGCAACGACGCGCTCTGTACGCGGGAAGTGGGTCTTGATATCCGACGCGGCGACCTCTGGCCACCTACACATGATGCTCTCAGCGCCCACCCTTGCAGCAAGTCCTGAAAGGAAGCGTGGAGAAGCCACACGCAGCATCTGCAGCCGTATGCAGGTGGCCGGCTGAGCATGGTGTAGCCGGCTGTACTTGACAAGTGCAGACTGCGGGCTGAACGCCTCTGCCGCGCTCACAGCCAACGCCACCGCCAGCAGCCGAGCAGAGGCGAGGCCCCTACTACGTCGGTGTGGGCTCGGCATCGATGCACAAGTCATTTGCACAATCGTCTTGTGTTGCTCTGCGAGCCAGATGTATCTCTTTCTTGTCGCTGGATGTTCACAAAAGCAGCGTTGTTGCAATGTGCAACCGCTTTAAGCAGTGGAGTTCACACTCATCTCTGGCATGAACACAGTAAGCCACCACACTTGATCAGACTGTTTTGCTTCGCTGTGATGTACACCGTGGCAGATCAAATCGTCTTGGGTGGCACGGTTGAAAAGCGTGCTGCCTTGGGCTACAGGAATGGCAGTCACAACAGATGAACCGTTTTGCTTTTTAAGTCGTAATGAAATTTGCTGCCTTGGGTGTTCCAGAAAAACTGTTCTCTTCAGTGTTTATAACTCATGCATAGCCCCCATTCTTCTATGCGATGTTGTCTCAGTACACTGGCATTATTTTTGTTTCTACTGTGCAGGTCATGTGCGGGCTGCTAGCTGCCATTTGCCGCTTGTCTTGCATATCTTGAATTCCTTTCGTTTAGCCAATACACATTTGCAGACGATTTTTTTTGACAATGTTATTTGTTTTTGGTGATTTTCGTCTTCGACAGTGTCGGGGCAAGCGTTGCCGAGAGTGGGGCGGAGGAATATGCGAGGGGTCCATGCGCTGACTGGAATAGAATGTCTATTGCGGGTGTGCTGTTCAATTGGTGCCAGGAACTTGACAGCCACCTTATTATTTGCACCACTCAGTTCCTAAACTCTTGGCAGGGTTTGGGTTGCGGTGTGGTGGTTTGAACAAACAGAATCAAATCGAAAGGACCAGACCAAGGTGCGAAATTCTGGTGAGGGTTGTTGGGGTTGTGTCATTTTTGCAGGTCAGATACCTGATCACAACGCTCAATATTTTTGAGGACACTACACTCAATATTTTTGTGCGAGCTGCCGCGTGCCCAGGGCAAGGCAGTATTTTGCTGCAAAGACGAAGTACTTGCCATATTTTGCTCGCTTGTTGCGTGTGCGATGTTGTGACTGCATTCTGCTCTCGTGCTGTACGAGATATGCTCCTATCGTGCTTGCCGTGGCACTTTCGCCAAACTCGCGACCATCTCTGGCATTAATTTTCTAGAGACCCACCCGCCCTTTGCTGCGCCTGTTAGCATTGACATGTTATTCCAAATTTAATGGTGCACCAACAAACAGCAGTTCTCTTTTTCTTTTCATGTTTTTCCAAATTTGTTGGTGCTGTTCTCTTTTCTTTTCTGTGTCAGGTTGACTGGCAGAGGAAAACAGAGAACACGACAAGGCACGCTGTGAGTTGCACTGCATTCTTACTTTGTATTCAGAGAATATTTGCTTGTTGATCTGTGTCCTTTCATGTGTTGTGTGTTGTGAATGAGCCACTGTTGAAACAGCGATCACGCTGTGCCACCAATGGAAGGCCTTCCTTGCGGCCACATTTCAAGGTCCTGGTGCTTGTTACTGGAGGATTGAGTTACGAGGGGGTGTGTCCTGGTAATGTCAAGCCATGCTATAGACAGCTGTGTTGGAATAAGCTGCCATGATCATCCTGCCAGAACATCAACCTTGGATGGTGTTAGTTCGCTAGGGGTGTCACTGAGTAGTTGTCTAGACAGGTTTATGCCAACATCGGTTCGCGCGGTGGCGAGTAGGAAGCTATCACGCGACACTCAAACGGGCCCAGGGTAATACAGATCTCCGGGATGTACACATGCCCGCTATGTCTTGATTACCTGCCATTTCACACGGTGTGAGATTTTCTCTCAGCCTGAGTCTGTTCTACTCGTGTGAGATGTCTGTTGTTGTAGAGTCACCAACTTTCTTTATGATGAAATATCCAGAGACCAAAACAAACCTGGTTGGTTTGATCTCTAGCGACTTGCAAAGAGTGCGGGGCAAAATACACTCCACTCTTCAAGTGTTGTTGGGATGCGTATGTGTGATGTCAGTAGCTTCTTCAATTTCACAATGGTTTGTATGAAAAGGAATCGCCACGCCAAAACAGACTGGCGTATTCGAGATGGGCTGCTTAATACAGAACTGGCGTATTCGAGATGGGCTGCTTAATACAGAAGAAAACAGGCTATGGTGCCAAGGAAGGTACCGTCAACCGAGGCCAAAAGAGACTAGCGTATTTGAGATGGCTCGGCATCGATGTACAAGTCCTTCGCACAAGCGCTGTGTGTTGCTCTGCGAGCCGGATGTATCTCTTCCTTGTCGCTGGATGTGAAAAAAAGCAGTGTTGTTGCAATGTGCAACCGCTTTAAGCAGTGGAGTTGACACTCATCTCTGGCGTGGACGCAGTAAGTGAGCCGGACCTTCGCAAATAGAGTAGACACGCGGTACGATAGACAGCCACCACACTTGATCAGACTGTTTTGCTTCGCCGTGATGTATACCGTGGCTACTCAACTGGTCTTGGGTGGCACGGTTGAAAAGCGTGCTACCTTGGGCTACAGAAATGGTAGTCACAACAGACGAACCGTTTTGCTTTTGCAGTCGTAATGAAATTTGCTCCCTGGGGTGTTCAAGAAAAACTGTTCTCTTCAGTGTTTATAACTCATGCATGGCCCCCACTGTTCTATGCGATGTTGTCTAAGTACACTGGCATTATTATTGTTTCTACTGTGCAGGTCATGTGCGGGCTGCTAGCTGCCATTTGACGCTTGTCTTGCACTTGTATCTTGAATTCCTTTCGTTTAGCCAGTACACATCTGCTGGTGGACGATTTGTTTTGACAATGTTATTTGCTTGTGGTGAGTTTTCTCTTGCTGTGTGTTGTCTACGACACAGTGTCGGGGCACGCGTTGCCGAGAGTGGGGTGGGGGAATATGCGAGGATTCGGGAGTGCTGTTCAATTGGTGCCAGGAACTTGACAGCCACCTTATTATTTGCACCACTCAATTCCTAAACTCTTACAAACAGAACCAAATCGAAAGGACCAGACCAAGGTGCAAATTCTGGATCAGGGTTGTATGGGTTGTGTCATGTTTGCAGGTCAGATACCTGATCACAACGCTCAATTTATTTGAGGACACGACACTCAATATCTTTGTGCGAGCTGCCGCGTGCCCAGGGCAAGGTATTGTTCTACCACAAAGACGAAGTACTTGCCATATCTTGCTGGCTTGTCGTGTGTGATGCCACCCAAGAAGTTTCTTGGAGACGGGTTTTCGACCTCTATGCCCCTCATTTGTATAATTTGTACCATTATCTCGAAAAAAACCTGTATTTTGGATTAGTACCAGAAAACCAATTTTGAGTGAGCCGGGGTCGATACTAGTAGACGGGTTCGACACCCGCCTTATTCCAAGAAGCTTTTCGTGCGGTTTTACAATAGTGTGATGATACAAGAAATCACTGCCCCACAGATCCATGAGTCCAAGTTCATGCACCGGTGTTGTGGTCTACGAACACCAGTATAGATCGACTACTGTCACCCAACATATTCTGTGTTTCTGAGGAAATGTGTATATTGCAAAACAAATCATGTTTTGAAAAGTCGGTGGAAGATGTGCGTTATTACGACTAGTACAGCCATCACCGTGACTGATATTGTGGGCAAATTCTAGGGGATATGTATGAATATATATGTATCTGGCGGATACAACCATCAATGAAAATCTGATCCGAGTCTGAGGTATACACATATATACATATAATATTTATACACATAAATGTATATGTGTATACATAATATGTATGTATATATTTGTACATACACATTCATATATATATATGCACAGCTACAGACCACAAGAATGCCCATTAACCTCTTTAACCGCTAATTCCCCTGAGAAACATATATACATATACATATACATATATGTACATACATATATATTACAAATATACATGTACATATATACATATATATTCCCTGGGGAGGCACTACGTGTCTCCATATAAATACATGTACATGTACATATATGTACATACAAATACAAATGTACACATATGTATATATTATACGTATTCACATACATATGCATATACATTTGTATACATGCGTATGTATTACAAATATACATATACACACACATGCACATTCCTCTGAGAGACACTACGAGTCTCCATGAACATATATATACATGTAAATACATATACGCAGATATACATACACATATATTACATATATAAATATAAATATATATGCATAAACCGCAACCCTTTCTTCCCATGCTCCTTCTCCTTTGCACGCTCCTCCTCCTTCTCCTCCCCGGCCCCCCCCTCCTCCTCCTCTTCCGTTGTATGAAAACGTCATGTCACATGTCACACATATGAAGCATCAAATGAATATCAATCAAGATTCGACAAATGCATATCCATCAAGAAAAAAAATGCAAAACGAATATCCATCAACGTCCATCAACTTGAAACGAATATCCATCCTCAAATAAATATCCATCAAGATCCTTGATAAGGACTTCATTTTCTTCTCCTCGGCCGCTGCCTTCTCCCCCGCCGCCTCCGCTTTGTGGTGTGCTTACTTCGCCTCGACCGCAGCCTTTGCCGCCGCAAGACGTGCAATGGGCACACTATTACACAGGCACGAAAGAAAGTGTGGCACAGGGAAGGACGGGGTGAAATAAGGGAAGGGGAGCAAAGTAAGATCTCTCAGTAAGGTGGATGCGCGTTGGTCCCATGTCACACAAGAGAATCAATCACGGCACACAGATCAAATCCTCGTCGTGTACGAGTTTGCACGGATTCAAAAGAAAGGCTAGGGCGAATGGAGAGAAACGATTAACAGTCGATTAAAATGCTGTCCAATTACACGTATGAGGAGGCACGGCACACATGAATATGTTGCAGCAAACAGAAAAACGAGTCACGTGACAGAAAGTAAAGAAAGATGCAGGACAGCAGGGTAGGAGACGTGATGATAATGACTATGTGAATCCTTCATATGTCAAACGTGACCCATTTGTGTGAAATTACTCATTTATGTGCGTGACGTGACTCATGTGACACAGGAAGGCGGAGCAGGACACACAGTCAATAACGAAAAAATGAAAAATGAATGTCATTCGTGTGTGTGACGTGATTCATGTGGTACCAAAAGAAGGAGCAGGAAACGTAGCTGATACCGGCAACGTGCCGCATTCATGTCATTTGTTTGTGTGACGTTACCGAGTCACAAGTGTGACGTGACTCATGTATGGGTGCGACGAGACTCTTAGGATACCGGAAGGCGGAGCCGGAAACGTAGCTGATACCGATAATGTGACTTGTTCATGTGTTGTAATGACGCGTTCATGTATTGTATTTGTGTGACATGACTCGTTTACACGTGTGATGTGGCGCATGTGTTAGTGTGGAGTGACTCATATAATATCGGAATGCGTTCACAAGTGTGATGCGACGCATGTGCTAGTGTGGTGTGATTCATGGTATATTGGAATGCGTTAGTGTTATGTGGGGCATGTGCAAGTGTGTCGTGTGACTCATATGACATCGGAATGCGTTCACAAGTGTGATGTGGCGCATGTGTTAGTGTGGCGTAACTCATGGTATACCGGAATGCCTTCACAAATGTAATGTGGGGTATGTGTAAGTGTGGCGTGTGACTCATATGATATCGGAATGCGTTCACAACTGTGATGTGGGTCATGTGTTAGTGTGGCGTGACTCATAGTATACCGGAATGCGGAGCAAGAAACGTAGTCGATACCAATACTATCAAAAAACTTGATGCTGCTAGGATCTCCACCGTGCTCGCCCGAGACCTGTATACATGTATGCATACATAAA
>Ga0209390_10009681_pt1 | contig 11490 bp, 8 predicted proteins | sample BON01_FD_187212 | JGI IMG/M metagenome (GOLD analysis project Ga0209390, IMG submission 187212) | Freshwater microbial communities from Lake Bonney liftoff mats and glacier meltwater in Antarctica - BON-01 (SPAdes) (version 2) | ecosystem: Environmental > Aquatic > Freshwater > Ice > Glacier... | reverse complement strand
GAGGAACGTCAGAGAATCACCGCTACGCAGACTCGAGTTCAGCCGCTTCCCGTACCTGTCCTAAATCCTCCCCCGGCATAAATGCGGGTCAGGATTCAAGATCACTTTGATAGCTCACGACACAATGGATATGCCTGTCTGCATACCGATGGCGCGCTCAAGCGGTCGTTGCAACGATGGGTTGAATGCGCCGACCCGCTTACGGCCGTGGGGTGGAGTCAGAATTCGATCGTTCCCGGTTGGGTGTCCGGTGTTGTCGTGCCTCGTTGCGGTGGACTGCGCAGCCACGGCCATGGCAAACTGTGGTTCGTGCGTGGAGCCAGTAAGTTGATGATGAGTAAACCTGCCCAGCGAGTCGTGTGTGCTGGGGCTGCTGGGGCGTTGGGTGCGGTCATGTTGACCGGGGTGGTACAAATCCCGGCGCAGGCAGCGCTGAGCAGTCCGGTCGACCTGCTGACACAGGCCAACATCACCCTCGACGGCGCCGCCGCGGACGACTTCAGCGGCTCCTCGGTGGCCGGTGCCGGGGATGTCAACGGTGACGGCCTAGACGACGTGATCATCGGCGCCCCGTATGCGGGCAACAACGGCCGCAGTGGCTCGGGGTCCTCGTATGTGGTGTACGGCAACGCGACCCCCACCAGCCCGGTACAGCTAGGATCCCTGGACCCGGCCAGTACCGGTTTCCGCATCGACGGCGCCGCCGCGTACGACGGCAGCGGCAATTCGGTGGCCGGTGCCGGGGATGTCAACGGTGACGGCAAAGACGACGTGATCATCGGCGCCCCGTACGCGGACAACAACGGCCGCGACGACTCGGGGTCCTCGTATGTGGTGTACGGGTCGGGCACCCCAACGAACATTGACCTGAACTCCCTGGATGCGACAGGTTTCCGTATCGACGGCGCCGCCGAGTACGACAACAGTGGCGCGTCGGTGGCGGGTGCTGGGGATGTCAACGGTGACGGCCTAGACGACGTCATCATCGGCGCCCCGTCCGCGGACAACAACGGCCGCGACGACTCGGGGTCCTCGTATGTGCTGTACGGGTCGGGCACCCCAACGAACATTGACCTGAACTCCCTGGATGCGGCGGGTTTCCGTATCGACGGCGCCGCCGCGAACGACTACAGTGGCCGTTCGGTGGTGGGTGCTGGGGATGTCAACGGTGACGGCGGAGCCGACGTCATCATCGGCGCCCCGAACGCGGACCCCAACGGCAACAACTCGGGGTCCTCGTATGTGGTGTACGGGTCGGACACCCCAACGAACATTGACCTGAACTCCCTGGATGCGGCAGGTTTCCGCATCGACGGCGCCGCCACGTACGACAGGGTTGGCCGGTCGGTGGCCGGTGCTGGGGATGTCAACGGTGACACCTTCGACGATGTCATCATCGGGGTCCCGACCGCGAGCAACAACGACCGCGAGGAATCGGGGTCCTCGTATGTGGTGTACGGGTCGGCCAGCCCAACGAATATTGACCTAGGCACCCTCGATGCGGCAGGTTTCCGTATCGACGGCGCCGCCACGTACGACGACAGTGGCCGGTCGGTGGCGGGTGCCGGGGATGTCAACGGTGACGGCAAAGACGACGTCATCATCGGCGCCCCGAACGCGGACAACAACGGCCGCGAGAACTCGGGGTCCTCGTATGTGGTGTACGGGTCGGGTACCCCAACGAACATTGACCTGAACTCCCTGGATGCGGCGGGTTTCCGTATCGACGGCGCCGCCGAGTACGACTACAGTGGCCGTTCGGTGGCGGGTGCTGGGGATGTCAACGGTGACGGCAAAGACGACGTCATCATCGGCGCCCCGGACGCGGACAACAACAGCCGCGACAGCTCGGGGTCCTCGTATGTGGTGTACGGGTCAGTTACTGCGGGTCCGTTGACGTTTACGTCCGGGGATTTCGGGTCCACGCCTGTTGGTGTGGCTAGCCCGTTAGATGTGACTGTCACGAACACTGGTGGTGCTGCGACTCCCTCAGCGATCACCCCGACCGGTGACGGGGTGACGGTCACGGGTGGAACCTGTGCGGCCGCGACCCCGATTCCGGTCGCGGGAACGTGCACGGTGGCGTTGTCGTGGACTCCCACGGCGCCCGGTTCACTGACCAGTGCCGACTTGACGGTGGCCTACCCAGGTGGGGCCAGTGCCTCAGACAGTCTTACGTTGGCTGGGACCGGCACGGATACGCCGGTACCGCCTGCGGGCGAGCTGCCCCAGTCCCAGAAGACGATCAGCACAGCGCTGCCGGTCAAGGGCAAGAAGGTTGTGAACACGAAGAAGGCCCGCACCAAGCAAGGCCAGAAGATGACCGCGAAGGTGACCCGGGTGTCATCCAAAGGGATCACTACACGTGGTGACATTGCCTGCTACAGGGTCAAGAAGGGACCCAAACGCAAACTCGCGATCAAAACCACCGGACAGTGCGCCAAGCTTAAGATTTGGGTCACCTACAAGGCCCCAGGTAATGCGACGTATGAGAAATATCGGAACACGGTCAAGTTCAAAACCAAGCGCTAAGGACCTCGGCGTCTAGCCGCGCAGCGTTTGATTCTCCACTGGGCCACATATTGCTAAGCCGCTTAGTGACAGCCGAGTGCTCGCGCTCGTGATGAGGCGCGGGGGCGTGGGGGCCTCCGGTGTCCGCTGCACGATCCCCTTACGGCAAGTCGCGTCCGCGTCTCGCGCGCACTCAAAACCGAACGGGTGTCCGGGCAGCTCAGAACTGGTCGTTTCTCCGACTTGCGGAGGATTACCTGACCAGCGAGCAAACAAAAGCCGCGAGGCCCCGCTGTGACGTACTAACCACCTACCACGGGCTGCCTCGCGGGGTGGACTCCGGAACTAGGCACTCATTCTCGCAAAGATTCCGGCTTGTCCGGTTTTAGGTTCCAGTTTCCGGTTTTAGCCCATCCTCATGCCGACAAAGAGCTAAAACGACAATTGTCATGAGGGCGGCGAGCTACTTTGGCAACAAAACCGGCGACCTATTCCGACAATTTGTGCGGAGGGCTTTCAAAGACTGACAGGAGCACCTCGACACCTCGGCTATGGCATAGTCCCAGCCGCGTTCACCCGTTTACCTCGCGAGACAGCGTTCGTGTCACCGTTTGGTGAGCGTCACTCCTAGTTCCTTACGGATCGCTTTCCAATCCGGGTACTTCTTTGATCCGAAACGGATCAAGCGGCCATCGAACTTGTTGGTGCCGTTCTACTTTTGGTCGTCGATCAATATCGACCCAGAGTTCAAGTGTTTGTGGTGGGTGAGGATCAGCCGCTTGTACGCAACGGTCTGGTCCTCGGCGCCGAAGTGCTTCTGCACCCACAACAGCTTGTCCGACCACGCTGTCGAGTTAGGCTACGACGCCGTCGACAGAACATAGGCGTCATAGGCATCGCTGTCTTGCAGTGCACGAAAAGACTCGACCGCCCCAGGCATCGGGTCCATGAGGCTGAAAACACGCGGGATCTCATCCTTACGCCCTTTGTACTTCTTACGCATCTTCTTGCCGACCCGATCCAGGCCGGACTGAAAATCAACAATCACACCGTCCATATCGACATACACGATCTTTGTCATGACCCCATGCTGACAGGCCCGTCAGCGACCATCCCATCCACCACCGCCGCCCGCCACTGATATCCGAACCGGTTGATGCAGCAGCCCCCGAAAAGTCAGACACCCGTGATCAACTCAAATGTCGAGCACTCAGCATCGACCGTCCGGGTAAGGATGCAACCGTGGGCTACACCGGACTTCACTACGCCGCCAAAGACGCCTACTCACTGACGGGCGTCATCATCACCGTCTCGTTCTTCACCTTGCTCGCCGTGCTACCCATTCCCATCACGATCATCATCCTGATCGTGTGGGCGACAGTGCGCTTGGTCCAACGGCACAAAGCGAGGCACCGTGAACAGGCAACCACCGCTGCTTCGCCAATGGACATCAGTTCGGCCGCGCCTCCGCCGAGCCACCGGGCAGAGCATCCGGTGCCCTATCGAATTCGCGGAATAGATCGCGGATCAAGCCACGCGGATTTGTTCTGCTACGACCGCACCTGCGGAGAGACAGTCGCCGACATCACCCCCTCGCAAGCAGCCGCGCGCCTGCACAACCACCTCCATGACGGCGTCGACTGGACAACAACTGACCCGAACCATGTGTGACGGCCAGCGCTTGCGACCCGCTAGAGAACACGACCACAGCTTGGGGAGAATCCTGGGCAACAACTAATTTCTTCAACAACAACCGCGAGCATGCACGCCGTGTTCCATGTCGGGGCCAGATGTGACCGCCCCACTTCCGTGCAGTGACGAGTCCCACGCCCTACAGAGCTCCTGGTGACGGGGAGCTCCGCGCATGGGAGTGGGTCTTGCCTAGGGCGGGCCTACAGTTAGATATCGCCCCAACAAACCGAGTACTCCGCGCTAGGGTCGACGGCTGCGACAAAGGTCTCGACGTCGGTCCAATCAGACGAGTCGCCGTACGAGCCAAAAAACCGAGAGTTGAAGCACTCTCGTACCATGTCGATCATGACCGCCCCCGGCATACCGAATGGTGTGTCATATTCAGCAGCGGCAACTTCTGGACCCAACCGCCCCTGCGCCGCTGCTTCCGTGAGGAAATCAAAAAGCGGCTGGCTGCCCTTCATGCCGCTGTTGCTCGCGCGAGCACCGGGACCACTCACATCGACGTAGTGCGTAGTCATTTCTCCCTCGAAATTCTCGGCTGCCAATGGCTGCCGACCCTGGCAGCTAACCGCACATCAGTGTCGCCTGATGCAAATCACTTACGGGCCGACGAACTGAACCTCACTAGGCCAGCAGACTTGCGCGCATGGGCAGCGATCTTCGCCGCCCGGTATCTGACTTCCGACTGAGGTCGACCGACTCAGATTGAGGCCCTGTTCTCATCCACTTAGGGTCCTGTTCTGGGCAAGCCCGTTTGACTCGTTGCTGCGTTGGCATCGTAATCGGAAGCGATCAGGGCACACCAAGACTGAGTGGAGCGCCAAAGCCCAGCGACCAAGTCGAGTGCCTAGTCCGCGCACCGCTGGCGTTATCAACGGTTTGGCGCTGCGCTCTTGCTCACGGTGAGTTCCTGGAACTCCGCATGTCGAAAGATATGGATGTCTAGCTTCACGTTGCGTTGGACTTGCTCTCCGCTGCGTTCGGTCGCGCTGAGTTCGCCGAAGGGGTCCCGAATGGCGCGAACGGATGGTGGCGCGGCAAGGTCGGCTCGCAGATTTCCGACCAGATACAGATAGAAGTGCGAACGAAGTTCAGCGACTCCTGCAGTTTTCCAACATCCTCGCGAATCCGGGACGGGCTCGCCCTGTAGACGTCGATGTTCTCTTGCCTAGTCGCTGCGACTAATTCGGCACCGTTCACATTCCGACGGTAGCGGACCCCACAGCCCCTACGCGCGGGTCTACAAGCGCGCGACCATCGAGCGCACCGCTCACCAAGACCGACTAGGGACGCCACTTCCAATGCGATGACCCCGGTGCATACAGGTGCGAAGGATCAAAAAAATCTCTACACAATCTAGGACGGGAAGACGAGGCCAGAAGTCGGAATCCGGGCAAGGTCCAAGGCGCTCGCGACCGGTGCCCGGACCGCTCCACGGTCAATCGGACGCTCCGCTCGGGAGAGGGCTTCAGCCACATGCAGGACGGTGTCGGTGTAGGCCTGTTTCTCTTCTGCCGAGAGTGTGCAGATCACGTATCGCGCCCAGCTACGGCCTTTCTGCGCGGGGAAGCCCAAGGCGCGAGCCGCGTCGGTCCAATCGCCCTCGACCAGGCGCGCAACGCCAAGGGCGATGACCGCTTGGAGCATCGGGGGGCTGGGCTTTCCCCTTCTTTCTCGCAGCAGTTGCGGCAGCCACGCTTGCGGAATGCGTTGGGGAACGTTGGCTCCGGTGTAGTTGTACATAGCCAGTGGAGGCTGACGGCCTCCCTTTGGGCCTTTCCGGCGAAGTTGGGTGGAGACTCGGCCGTGGTCGGCCAGGGCGGTCGCATATACCCGCGCCAGTATTGGTGATTGCGGGAGCCTGTCGCGGAACCAGTTGTTGTCGATGTCCCCGCGATTGAACCGCTCTCGCAGCCTTTGTCCCGCCGTACGCACGTCGTTGGCGTCGGCGATTGGTTGAACTCGAAGTAGAGCGCGAAGAGTCAGGGCAGAGCTGCGTGGTGGTGAGTACCAGGGTCGGGTTTTCTCGCCGCGTGGGTGCGCCAGGTGGTAGTCGACAACAAGTAGCTCGCGCCAACTCTGGAGCGCTTCTGAGGCTGTCATGTCGATGCCGCAGACGGATGCGGGGTTCCCAGCGAGTATCTCATCGAGGATTGATTGAAGTCGGACAGATGCAGGGTCGACCGGTTCCGACGGCGCGGCCGACAAGTCGTGTTCGCATGCCGGTGCATGTCGGCCGAGTCCCGGGTCACGCGCGGGGTTGTAGCAGTGATTCGGGTTCCTGATGCGCGCGTTGTGGTAGAGCGCTGTGCTGGTTTCGTCTCGCCGGGAGCGTGGACGGTGGCGACATCCGGGACAGGTGTCAGATAGCAGCGTGCGGTGCTTTCGACAGGTCACAGTCCATGGCAAGCGCCACGCAACCTGCCAGACAGAATCGGACGCGAGGCATTGCGGGCAGTAGCGGCTCCCCGCGATGAAGAACCACCGGTCTTTGGCTGCTCGCGGAAGGGCCTCTGGAGTTATTCCTCTCAGTTGCCCGTAGTGGGCCGGGTAGGCGCCTGCCAGGTACATGCCGCTGAACTCATCGACAGTCAAGCCTGTGGCGCGCTGCAATCTCGGCCCGTCTATCTCAGGCATCAAGCACGGCGAAGGTCCGCTATGCGTTGAAGCTTGGGGGAATTTCCAGATGAGCGTGTTGACGGGAAGCCGCAGTATTTCCGATGATCGGTCAAGGTAGCCATCGACTGCCTCGCCATTCTTAGGAACGACCACAATGCCCGAGAAGCTCACCTGTCAGCAAACCTTCGCGGCGCGACCTAGGCGATCGACTGTGTCCTCGAAGTTGGCAGTTAACAGGTGTAGGTATCCGTCCGGATTTGGACCCTGTGTCGAAAGCCCATGCTGGGCGGGTTCTGCGCAAGCCCAGAACTCAACAAGCCACCGCCAGGCCAGTGCCTCTGGCACGCCAAGTCGCGTGACGCGATCTAGCAAGGACTCTCGGTTGGCCGTCAGCATGCCTACCCGCCACACGTAGTCGGGGGCAGTTGACGCTGAGAGTTCGTCTCGGCAGCTGCGCACTGCCTCCAACAACTTCGTTGTTTGGTCTAACTCTTGGAGCCCTTTGAGCACCCGAGTGATGAGCACGGTAGTTGGGCTTGGCGGTATTCCAAGCGATTTGCATGCCGCCGAACGGCTACCTCCCCGAATGGACAGGAAGGTCAATGCGGAGGCAACCCTGCGCCCGGTGAGGAACGTTAGTCGTTGAGTCGTTGAGTCGCGTTCGTGTGTCAGTTCTTCCGCGTCTGAAAGGATGTCGGCGAAGAGTGCGTTGTACTGGGGGACTGGGCACAGCTGTGGAATTCGTAGGTCGCTTCGGGCTCGTGAGCCGATTGGTTGAATGGCAGCCAGCAGTGGTAGTTCGATTCGAGACCGCAGGATTCGAGGTTTCTTTGCGGCCTCTGACCATCTCGTAATTAGGTGCTGCGCGTCTGAATCGCTCAGGCCAGGCAACTGAACTCGGTAGGGACCTGTGGCCGTATTGAGCGCACGTGCAAATGCCGTGTCGAGTTGATCGATGCGCCCCTCAGCCATCGCTACCGCGCTGGGCAGCAGCGCTGCCAGAAGAGATGTGTTCGGCGGTTCATGAGTCCTTGTCCGACCGCCCGCGCCGCGCATGCACAGGACCTCGTCGAGGTCTGCTGCATCTTGGACAGTAGCGGTCAGTGTTTGGGACAGGTGTGGGGTTCTTCGAATTATCTTCAGAACGTGGTGGACTACGCGTAGCGTGGTGATCTTTTCTGCGGCGAGGGGACCCTGAAGTAAGTCCTCGACTCGCTTCGACTCTTCGGCTTCGACCCTCGTCAACGACCGCTGCGTACTCCGGAGGGTGCTCGCTTCTGAACCACACTGCTGACAGTCTGGTTCTCCACTGTATTGCGTCGCAAGCTTCGGTCGTCCGTATGGTGCTTTGCCGCAGGCAGGGCACCGCCACACGAGTGTAAGTTGGTGCTTGTTGCACGTCGGAAGGACGGCCAGACGCCACACGACCCGGTGGGCGCAGCGCTCACGCAAACAATCGACGCACCCCGGCGAAGATACAAGATTCACCCATCTCAGGTGACGATTCTCCAGGTCATGATCCTGTGCCCCGGCCGGGGTGATGAGTCGGTGCCATTTCTTGAGGGTGCCTGCGTCGAGGAGGTCGGGGTGGAGCGACAGTCTGCGACTGAGGGCGGATCTGAATGGTTCCTGCATGGGGTGCAGATCCATCGAACCGAACTCTCCCGGGCGACCCGCGGATTCCGGCCGAAACTCAGACCATAGATCGCGCGGCTGGACCCCATTTATTGCGGCGATACGGGAAACGATGCCGCTTAGCGAATCCCCTGCCTCGACGAGGGGCACTATTCCCCAGGGTGGGCTAGATCTGCACTCATGCTGCGCGGCAGTGTCGCCGTGACCGGCTTGCTGCTGAGTCGACCACTCAATCCTTTTCAATTCAGGATCGCTACCTAATCTTGGCAAGGGACTGCTGAATCCCCTGTTTGGTGAGTTGTTCGCAGCCACCAACGGCGGCGGATGCGGCTGTCCCGAGCGCCTCGTAGAGGCGACCGATATGGCCGTCGACGGCCCCGTGTAGCCACACGACGTCTTCGCGAGATAGCGCGAGGCGGTCGTCGGCCGATAGCAAGTAGGTCGACGCGGCTCGCTGCAAGAGCGCCACCCATGGAAGGGCTGTTGTGTCATTTAGTTGTTTGATTCCGTTCAATGCGACGGGGATGGTTCGATTGGTCAGTTGAATCGCGGCCTGTTTTTCGCAGGCCACACTGTCGTAGCCTTTTGCGCCTAAGGGGCTGCTGTCGAGGTCCATGCCGGCGAAGACCATGGTGGCTGGCATCAACTTCAATGCGCGGCGCAGAAAGGTTGTGTAAGCCTCCTTCGACGTTTGTTTGGCCATTGAGTTAGCGTCGTCAAAGACTATGACGCGCACCCGCCGCGCCTGGATGTGCACAACTACGGTGTCGAGGAGGTCATCCGCCGATCCCGAGGACTTATGGAATTTCAGGTTTAGCGCCCGGCCTACTGCCTTCATGAGCCCTTTGGGACCACCGCTCGTGCAGTCAACGAAGACGACCGGCTGAGTTGTGACTCGGTTACCCTCCCACAACACCCACTGTGGCGGGTCCAACTCCATCAGGTGCGTGCACAGCATGCCGAGCAGCGCCGTCTTTCCTTCTTCGGAATCGCCTTCCAGACGGACCAAACGTCTTCGTTCTGGGCGGCCATGCGTGCGATTCATCTCAGTCGCCACGGTGATCGCATCGATGAGTTCGCGGAAAGATTCACGTTCAACAAACACCCCCGCATTGAAAACGCGACGCTGTTGATCGCTGGGATTGGGATTCCTGCCGATTGCACGGATCAATGACTCTTGCTCGACGTTTGCTCGCAGTTCCGCCAACGACCCGAGCGTGTTCGAAGAGTTCACGCCGAATCGCTCATCGCTTGCCCGATGAGTTGCAGCAGCGACGCATCGTCAGGTTCCTGCGCACCATCAGCAGGCGTTTCCTTTACCGTCGTCTTCTGCTTCGGGATCGGCATCGCCATCCGCTCTGCCATCTCAACTAGCCCTTGGAGGAGTTCCTGCGGATCGCGCCGACCAACGGCGCCTCCTCCGATGATGGACTTTCGAATGTCCAGATCCAGCGCATCGGCCAGTGGGGGAACCGGATCGTCGAGTGCCTCGTCAGGGATGACAACAGGAAGCCCGGTCGTCTTGTTAATGATGATGATGTGCGTCCGGACATGCTCGTTGACGTCCACAGTGAGCTTCTCTTTCTCGGCGTAGCCCATGCCCTTAAGAGCGTCGCGATCGTTCGGTCGGTACAACTTGCTGTCCACCTTCAGCCCCCTAGAACGGAAGCTGCGGCGCTGCGCAGTCAAGAAGTGAAGAGCTCGATAGGGGTCGGGGTCCACCCCGACCAGGCCACCGTTGCGGTAGTACAGGTCTTCGAATTCATTCGGAGTGAAAGTCATACCCGGGTAGCGGGGATCTCGTAATCGCCGTCTGGGGGTGTTGTGCACGACACCGTCTACATAGGCGGCCTCTAAGGCAAGCACCTGGTCAATTCTTAGGACCAAACCGCGCTCAACCCGCCAGCCACGTTGAGTAACATTGGCTCCAGTGGCACCGGGCAGCTCCTGCCAGAAAAGGGCGACCCCACGGTTACCGGACTCCACATGCGGTTTCTTGTCACCGTGCCCAGGAGGCGCGGGGACAACGGTCATTTCGATTCCAGTGCACGTTTGCAGATGGGCGTAGTTATTGTACTCACTGCCCAAATCCTGGATCTGGATTCCGGGCAACACGTGGACTTCCCAAGGAAGATGCGGAGCACCTTGGCCTCCGTGGGGGACCGTGTCGGGATAGACGAATTGTTGGGAGACTAAGAGCCAAAGAAGGGTCCGGACAGCTTGTGATCCAAGCCTCGCTGTGTAAGCAAAGGCCAAGGTTTTTCCCGTGAAAACATCCACAGCGCTTATCCGGTACAGCGCCTTGACTAATTTCCCGTACTGATCCACCGTTAACAGATCAACGGGAGTTCCATCCACCTGAATTACCTGGTACGGCGCGGTCGCGACCCATCTGCCCTCGGTAGCCGGGGCCCGGATCCCTTCACTTCGTCGCTGCTTCGCTGGAAGCCACAGCTCAGGGCAATGTCGGTCCAGTAAACGTTCGACTTGCGAGTCGGTAAGCTCAGTGACCGTGTCGCTGTAACCTTCCGGGATTTCACGGTCCGCTCGATCCTTAGCCCACAGGCGAAACCGGCGGCGGTTCGCGATCTGGGTCTTGTCGGAAAGGTTGTGAGCCCACCGCCCGTAGGCGAGGAAAACAGGATGAAGAATCAGCGACAAGTCGTCGATGCCAAGGCGATCCCGGCCGGTATTCTTGTGGACCAAATTCCTGGCCCCGCCTGGCTCTTTGATCTTTGCAAGCTGTTCTCGAAGATTGCGCGGAGACGAGCCCGGCTCGTTCCACAGTCTCTTACTCATTCGCTGAACTCTTTCGTCCTCTGACAACTCTGGATCGAAATCCGGGTCAATATCAACGCCGGGACGCGCCAGCCCCGTAATCGGGTTTCCCAACGGATCCCCGGCCTGTTGACTCATGTCAAATTGCCCGCGTAGCCAGAGTCGTTGACTCATCTGGGATTGCCCGCTTGGAGGTTTTGGCGATGGTGGGTTTTTGTCGGGCTGCGGACTTGGCGATTGTGAGCGTGAGTA
>Ga0209390_10009676_pt1 | contig 11496 bp, 13 predicted proteins | sample BON01_FD_187212 | JGI IMG/M metagenome (GOLD analysis project Ga0209390, IMG submission 187212) | Freshwater microbial communities from Lake Bonney liftoff mats and glacier meltwater in Antarctica - BON-01 (SPAdes) (version 2) | ecosystem: Environmental > Aquatic > Freshwater > Ice > Glacier... | reverse complement strand
AGCTTTCGCCGGCATCAGTAGTCTTCCAAACTCCAGCTGTAGCACCCATATAATAGGTCATTGGATCCTGCACTACTCCTGCTATGGCGGTAGCTCTACCGCCGCGAAAAGGTCCGACAAGTCGGAACTCCATGGCATTGTAGAGTGAAGTATCATAGGTAGATTTTGGAGAGAGATCAGTGTTTTTCTTGTTTTTCTGCGAAAGAGCAGGAAAGGTAAAAAGGCATAGCGCTAGTATGGCTGAGCTGCCTTTGAAAAGTAATTTCATAAGATTGGGTTGACGGTTGAGTGGGAATTTAGGGAAATGAGTGGGGAAAAGCTAGTTGAATTTTCAAATCAAACCTAAGTTTGATTTGAAAATAAGAAGTATTATCCCTTTCTATTTTTATGTAAGAAACCTTGGTAAACAGAAAAATTGTTAGGTTCAATAGAGTCAAACTCCACATAAAATGCACATTGCTGAGAAATGTAAACTGATATCCGAAATCCTCAAAAGCAAGGATGATCAGGTATTAAGTGCAGTCAAATCTCTCTTGAAAATTGAGAATACAGAAGATTTTTTTGAGGAGCTAAATGCTGAAGACCTAGCTGCGATAGATGAAGCATTGGAACAATTAGAGAATTGAGAATTCACCTCCCAAGATTCCGTTCGAAAAGAAATAAAAAATCGTTTCAATTTTTAGCTTTGACTTTATCTATCCGCTATTCAGTTCGGGCAAGGCAGGAAGAAATTGAAGCTTATTCTCTTATATGATCTTCCTCATTATATCAAAATCATTGAGTTAAAAGTATATAATTTTTACGGAATAGGTCAGTTGTTAAACAAATTTAAACTTACTCCTAAAGTAATGATACCATCACTGTCATCAGATCCCAAGAATGCCTCTGATTTTACTCGTATCAAATTGTTTACTAGTATGTCGACCCCAATTTTATTTCTGTTAAATATAAAAAAGTCATCATTATCTTCATTATCAGAAATAAGTCTCCCATAATAAAACCTAATAGGAAGCTTTTCATATCCTGTGATAAATCCAACATTTAAGAAAAAACTATTGTCAAGATTAATTTTTTTCTCATCGTTTCTAGTCAAAAAGCTATATGTATTAAAGGACACAAAAAATCCACTGCTCTTTTGAACCCATTTATTAAAATTCTTTGGTTTGTAGCTCATAAAAAATTCTTGATCAATGGGAAACAGATTTCCCAGAAAGTTTATTCCTAAGTTGGAGCCTAATTGAATCTCCCTCGAACTTTCAATATTCCTATAGGTAATAATTTGTATCTCACCCTGAGCGTCAATTCTCAAATCTTTGTTAAAGCGAGTTTTACCATACTCGGCAAACCAATTATTATTCAGTGCTTCTTTTGAAATTGTATCCGAAAACCCCGCCTCTTTAAATACCATTAATTCATCTATTTCACCTAGGAAAAAGCTGATATCAAGCATCTGTGCCTGATAGGTGAAAATTATATCATGTCGGAAAATTGGCAAGACAGCACCATCAAATGCCTTGAATCGATATTCATCTCTTTCTGAAACAATAATTTCTTTTTTTGCAGGGCTAAACCTTATTTTGTATGATCTATTTTTAAAATCAAGGTTTAGCTTTTCTACCATTTCAAAAAAACTATCTACATCTTTTTCAAATCCACCATAGGCCTCCAATTCCACAATATTGAGCGCAGCTATTGAAATCTTTCTTTGACCTTCCACAAAAATATTCAGCGTATCATTCACTCTTTTAACTCGAATATTTTGTGCATCATAAGAGGTGTCAAAAAACTTGATTTCCGTTTTATTCTTCAAATTTAAAACATCTGTTTTTGGCTCTACAATGGGATTGCGATCAGAAGTTTGACCATAGCCAACTAAAACTATTAAACCAAAAAGAAGTGTCAGTATAAGTTTAATTGTTTTCATTTCTGTTCTTTTTTGGGAGTTGAAATATAGAATGAGGTAGTTGTGATCCTGAGGCAGATTGCGATTGATAGCTAGTTAATTCCCTTAGCAAATTGAATTTCTCCACAATCAAGATTTGATCTGAGACTTTATTGGCATCCATCTTACGGAGACTTTTCTGAAGCCGCAGCGCTGCTGGACTTAATTCTTGTTCGGCTTTATCTTCAATAAAAGGAACTATCGCAATCATAGGCTTAATTATAATTTGAGAATCGCCAAAAGGCAATTCAAATTCAGGCAGTAAGTCCTTGAAAATCAAAAATTCTTTTTCCACTGTCAGGGGTGAGACTAGTTCCCTTTCCTTTATTTCCACCAACTTAATTTCTGATTCTTGAAGATCTTCTATTTCTGAAATGACCTTGGGCACTACATTAACCTTGGGTTCTAAAGTATTATTCTGAGCGATTATCGGTCTTACACTTTCCTCTTCAGCCCTTGGATAGAACAAAAAGGCTATTCCAACTAACAGGCATGCAGCAGCAACCCACCAAAAAACCGGCCTTTCTTTCGGCTGTTTGTTCTGAATTTGAGCCCAAATCAAATCTTGCCTAAACTCGATTCCTTCTGGGAGCTGAGCATCCTTATCAATATTTCCTTTAGATTTAAGACGCATGGTATAATCCTTTTTTAAGTACTAATTCCTTTAAAACCGCTTTCGCTTTACTGAGTTGCGACTTTGATGTACCCACTGTAATCCCCAGTTGGGTGGCAATCTCCTGATGGGAGTAGCCCTCGATTTCAAATAAGTTAAAGACTGTTCGGTAGCCTTCAGGTAATTTGAGAATCAAATCATATAATGCATCCGCCGAAAGCTTTTCGAGGATATTCTCGCCTGTGGAAACCAAAGATTCATCAGGTTCTATCATGAGCGGTGCCTTATTTTGTTTCCTGAGAAACATCAGAGATTCATTGATCAAAATCCGTTTCAGCCAAACTTCAAATGAATGTTCACCTCGAATCTCAAAAGAACCCAATCCCGAAAAGGCTTTTGTAAAACCCTTACTTAGAATATCCTCTGCATCCTCCTGATTTTTGACATAGCGGAGGCAAAGCATAAACATGCGCTTCCCATAAAAATCAAAGAGTAGTCGCAGCGCCTTTTGATTTCCGTTTTTAGCCTGAATGATGATTTGGTCTTCCAAGAATTCTTCTTTAGCTTATCTCTAACTAAAGAAATGAAAAATCTCTTGCAAGGGTTGCCTGAGGTTAAAAAATTAATCCTTTTACTCTAAATAGTGTATTAAGGCACCAACCATTCACCTTCCCAATTCTCCTGTTTTTTTGAGAAATTGATTCTCAGGTGATTTAATCCATCCAATTGCAATCCTTCAATGGATTGCGGAATAAATTCAAGTACCGCAAAAAATTCAGAGTCCATATCTTCCGGCCATTCATAAGCCTGCTCAGGTGTTTCGATTTTACTTCCCGGTGCTTGGGCAGAATTATATGCATTTTGAGCATTCCCCTGTACTTGAGACCAATAGGTGGAGGTCAGTTTGTCTTGACGATGAACAACTGCTTTGGCTTGGATCCGTAGCTGAAGTCGCTGTTTAGAGTTATAGAAATGTAGTAACACAAAAGGATTAGCTATAATTTCCTCTACTTTCGCACTACGGAAATCAGTATAGACCAAGCAGTTTAATTGCTCGTCCACTTTGCGAAGCACTACGGTACGGACTTCTGGAAAGTCTTTCCCATTTGTCCCCAAATTCATATACCGAAAAGGATGCTTGGAATCTAAAGCTCCTCGGTGAATTTCGTGCACTAATGTCTTCCAGATTTCGGTTGGCTTATTTTCGCGGGTAAATAACATTATTGTTCAATGGAGTTAGCTTCAAAATACATGATTTCACCTTCTTCCATTTCCACTTGGATCTCAATCGGGTTGCAGCAGACCTCGCAATCTTCTATATATTCTTGGCGCCTAACCGATGGGTCAACCAACATGGAGATTTCTTCAAAGCAATGTGGACATTGGAAAAAGTGCTCGATCATAGGGGAAGTTTTAGAAGGTAACAAAAATAAGGCAATGCGGTTTGGAAATAATATCATTGACTGATTTTAGCTAAATTCCGTCAGTTGACTGACGCAATTAACGTTAATTGCGTCAGTCAACTGACGGAATTAACGTTAATTGCGTCAACATATTTGTAAGTTTGGATTAATATTTATTCTTTTACATTGTATTCCAGCGAGTTGACCATGCAAAATATTCCAAGAGGCCTATTACCACTATTCTTAAAGAAGCTCCAGCCAAACAAGGTGGTAATGCTTCTAGGTCCTAGAAGGTCTGGGAAGACTGCATTTGTCCGGGATTTCCTCAAAACTATAGATCCGCTGCAGACGCTGGTACTCAATGGGGAGGATGTAGTCGACGCTGCCCTGTTGCAGGAGCGATCTGTGGCAAACTACAGTCGGCTACTTGCCGGAAAGACACTTTTGGTGATTGACGAGGCACAGCATATTCCCGACATTGGAATGATTCTGAAGTTGATCGTGGATACCATAGAAGGAATTCGAATCATTGCTACAGGGTCTTCTTCGTTTGATATGCATCAGCAAGTGGGCGAACCGCTTGTCGGGCGAAAAAATACGCTTTTGCTTTTCCCTTTGGCACAACTGGAATTTGCAAAAATCGAAGATTATAAGACCACCTTGGAAAAGCGGGAAGAGCGATTGATTTTCGGTGGCTATCCAGAACTCAGCAGAATCACTGACTGGAAAGACAAAGAAGATTACCTCTATCAGATCATGAATGATTACTTGCTGAAAGACATCTTGATGGTAGATGGACTGAAGAACTCAGACAAACTCTATTCACTTCTGCGATTGATCGCTTTTCAGGTGGGAAAAGAAGTCTCGTTGGAAGAACTTGGCAAACAGCTGGCGATGTCCAAAAATACTGTAGAGCGATATCTTGACTTATTATCAAAGGTATTTGTGGTATTTCGAATAGGAGGATACAGCAGAAATTTGCGAAAGGAAATCGTCAAAAACAGCCGCTGGTATTTCTACGATAACGGTGTCAGAAATGCGATTATCCAAAATTTCAATCGCTTGGATCTTCGTGCGGATGTGGGGGAACTCTGGGAAAATTACTTGGCTATCGAGCGAAAGAAGTATCTCAACTACCGACAGATTCAATGCAATCACTACTTCTGGAGAACCTATGATCAGCAGGAAATCGATTGGATCGAAGAAGAAGGGGATCAGCTCCGAGCGTTTGAGTTCAAGTACAAAAACACCAAACCTCCAAAAGCTCCTGCTGCCTGGGCTAAGGCTTATCCTGAGGCAAGCTATGATGTGATTCATTCTGGAAATTATCTGGATTGGATTGGGGGATAAGCTTCGCAAATCATAGGAACTGAGTTGGGGAACTGACTCAGTTTTTTTTCGCAAGTATTGGATATTCGGGAAAATAGACCTTAAATTACTAATCAGTTAGTAAATTAAACATATCTCTCTGATGAAAACACTTCCAAATTCCCCTAATGTAAAAAGCCTGTTCCTTTTGGCTTTTTACCTTCTGCTCATTGGCCCTGCTGCTAATGAAGTGATGGCTCAATCCTCCTTTTCTCCAGTCGAAACGAAAGAAGACCCGAAAATCCAAGGTCAAGTGATCGATGAAAATGGTAAAGCTATGCCCGGAACTGCCATATTAGTCAAGGACAGCACCACCGGAACAACGACAGATATCATTGGTTTTTTTGCTTTGGATCTGAAAAACTTTGTTAACCAAAAAGTAACTCTAGTTTTAAGCTTTCCAGATTACAACTCCAAAGAAGTTGTAGTCGACATGAGTAAATTACCCATGGATTTCGGGCAAATCAAAATGGCAAAAGGTTTGTAGAATCAGTTTCATTATTAATCGCTGATCCACTTCATTTTTTATCTTGGCCCGAGTTGTTAAAATTAATTGCAGTTGATCACTTTATACATTTAAATGGAAGGTAAAATTCGTATACCGAACGCATGTTCTGAAAACTTCAAAAGATTCTCAGCTACACCAAACGGCGGGTTTTGTCAAAAATGTAGAAAAGAAGTTTTTGATTTCAGGGAAATGGATGGGCCATCCATTCTTGAGTTTTTGTCAAACAACCCATCCAATAGCTGTGGAATTTTTTCACCCTCACAAATTTCGACCTATAAAAGCCTTCCAAAAAAAGCTGAATTTCCACGATTTTGGGCATTAGGATTGTTGGGAATCACAGGATTGTCTTCGCCTATGTTTGCTAAGGCTATTGTTTCTCCATCGATAGAACAAAGCCAATGGAGTGACCAAACTATTATACCTGAAAAACCATTTTCACCCGTTAAAAGGACTATTAAAGGGAAGGTAATCATGTACTATTTTAATGATAAAGAATCGGTACCAGGTGCAACTGTCATATTAAAAGGAGTGCCAAATATATCCACAAGTACCGATGCTGAGGGCTACTTTGAACTTGAAGTTCCTGATTCAGTAACGAGTGAAAAGATTTCTATTCTTATTTCTTTTGTGGGCTATCAGATACGGGAAGTTTCAGTTTACAGGACTCAATTGCCCGTTCAATTAGGTGAGATCAAACTTTATGAGGACAATTTTGTAATGGGAGAAATAATCTATATAAAGCCTAATCTTTGGCAAAGAGTAAAAGGCATATTCAAATCAAAAAGCCCTCAGAGTTGCACCAATTCAAGTCATAAGCACAAATAAAAAAAACCTTGAGGTCTTTAAGTCCTCTAGGGTTTACTATTTCGTTAAAGCCTATCTCAGAGTGGTATTTCAGCTAAGCTGCTCCGCGTCAAAGGTTTATTTTTCTAACTCCACTTCTTCTCCTACATTCTTGAAATAAACCTGCTTATCAGCATCTAAATCAACCAAAACAGCTGAATCATTTTTGATATAACCTGACAAGATTTGTTTTGAAAGTTCATTCAAAACCAATCGCTGCATAGTTCGCTTGAGTGGTCTGGCGCCAAAGTTTGCATCAAATCCAACTTCTCCCAAGTAATCCAAGACCTCTTTTGTAGCATCGATTTCGATATTTGCTTCAGAAAGTCTTTTCTGAATTTCTCTCCATTGGATATCGACAATCTTTCGGATCACATCTTTGCCTAATGGTTCAAACATAATCGTCTCATCGATCCGGTTTAGAAATTCAGGTCTTACTGACTTTTTCAGCAAGTCATACACTTCGTCTTTGGTTTTCTCCAGAATTTCTTCTCTGTTCCAATCTTCCATTTCGGCAAAGCGCTCCTGAATTAGATGCGAACCGATATTGGTAGTAAGAATGATGATCGTATTCTTGAAGTTAGCGACTCGGCCTTTATTGTCCGTCAACCGACCATCGTCAAGTACCTGCAAGAGAATATTGAAAACATCTGGATGGGCTTTTTCGATCTCATCCAAAAGAACCACCGAGTAAGGTCTTCTCCGCACCGCTTCAGTCAGTTGTCCACCTTCATCATACCCCACATAGCCTGGAGGTGCTCCTACCAAACGACTGACTGAATGGCGCTCCTGGTATTCGGACATATCGATTCGCACCATTGCATTCTCATCATTGAACAGGTATTCTGCTAAGGCTTTCGCCAGCTCAGTCTTACCCACTCCGGTTGTACCCATAAAGATAAAGCTACCAATAGGCCGCTTTGGATCCTGAAGACCAGCCCTGCTTCTTCTTACCGCATCAGATAGCGCAGTAATTGCTTCTTTTTGACCCGCAACTCGTTTTCCTAATTCGTCCTCCAAGTGAAGTAATTTCTCCCGCTCAGATTGGATCATTTTATTCATCGGAATTCCTGTCCATTTGGACACGACCGCAGCGATGTCTTCCTGATCTACTTCTTCTTTGAGCAAAGGTGAACCCGCTTGCATCTGAGCCAATTGAGATTTGAAAGAATCCAATTTCTTCTCAGCTTCTACGATTTTGCCATATCGGATTTCGGCTACCTTACCAAAGTCTCCAGCACGCTCTGCTTGCTCTGCTTCTATTTTGAGTTTTTCAATCGCTTCTTTTTCACGTTGAATCCCCATAATCACGGCCTTCTCACTTTCCCATTTGGCTTTGACGCTATCTCGTTTTTCAGAGATTTCAGCAATTTCTTTGCTGAGCACGACTTCCCTATCCCTGTTTTTCTCTCTTCGGATGGCTTCTCGCTCAATCTCCAACTGCATGATTCGACGATTCAGCTCATCCAATTCCTGAGGTAGCGAATCGATCTCCATCCTCAACTTAGCTCCTGCCTCATCCATTAAGTCAATGGCTTTATCTGGCAAAAATCGATCTGAAATATACCTTTGCGAAAGCTCCACAGCAGCGATTACAGCATCATCTTTAATTCGCACTCCGTGGTGAAGCTCATATTTGTCTTTGATACCTCGAAGGATAGAAATAGCATCCGCAGCATCTGGCTCATCCACAATAACAGTTTGGAATCTTCGCTCTAATGCCTTGTCCTTTTCGATGTATTTCTGGTATTCTTTCAGCGTAGTGGCACCGATGGCATGGAGTTCTCCTCGTGCCAAAGCAGGCTTGAGCAAGTTAGCTGCATCCATGGCGCCTTCTCCTCCACTTCCAGCACCGATCAAGGTGTGGATTTCATCTATGAAAAGAATGATTTCCCCGTCTGCATCAGTTACTTCTTTAATGACCGCCTTCAATCGCTCCTCAAATTCTCCTTTGTACTTTGCTCCTGCGATAAGCAGTCCCATATCAAGGGAAATCAAAGTTTTGGATTTCAGGTTTTCAGGCACATCACCTGAGACGATTCGCTGAGCGAGCCCTTCGACGATTGCTGTCTTACCTACCCCAGGTTCACCGAGGAGGATTGGGTTGTTTTTGGTTCTTCTGGCAAGAATCTGAAGCACCCTGCGGATCTCCTCATCTCTTCCGATGACTGGGTCGATTTTGCCTTTCTTAGCCATCTCATTCAAGTTTTTGGAGTACTTCTCCAATGCTTGGTATTTACTTTCTGCGTTTTGGTCAGTCACTTTGTTTCCTTTTCTAAGTTCTTTGATGGCTTCGATCAGTGATTTTTCATTCAATCCATGATCTTTTAACAATTGCGAGGTAGCATCCGAGCCGGCTAAAATCGCCAGAATCAAATGCTCGATCGCAACAAATTCATCACCGAAAGTCTTTAAATAATCCTTTACTTTGGTGAGTACCTTATTGGCATAAGACGAAAGATAAGGTTGCTGTCCGCCGCTTACTTTAGGAAGCCTTGCAAGTTGCTCATCCAGTTTTTGACCAATCAGTTGCTTATTGGTTCCCAGTTTTTTGAACAGAAAATCAGTTACATTTTCGTCTTCAGTGAGGATTCCTTTAAGCAAATGAGCCGGTTCGATGTTCGGTTGCCCCGCTGCCGAAGCCAACTCCATCGCCTTTTGGATCGCCTCCTGAGATTTTATAGTGAATTGGTTAAAGTCCATATGTAGTAAAGTTATAAAGTTTCAAGCTTGAAATTTGGAAGGCCAAATTTGAGTCAATTAGCCGTTCTCACCTACGATTTCAAAAAACTTATCAAATGAGTATCCAATTGCTTTTTCCAGTCAGAATGGCTTGAAATACGGAAATAATGCTTCAAATTCGGAATTTCTGACAGCAAGATCCGTGATATAAAGGCAAATAGCCTAAACTTGATTAGAATCTTGAGGTCACAAACTGTGACCTCAAGATCCTACGAGTTGGTCATTGAACACTCGAAAAAAAAGCGCATTTTTCAAATGCTAGAATTTTTAAGTAGATTAGTTTACGATTTTTTATTCAACTTATTTATGATAGAACTTTTAAATGAAGAGCAGGTTCTCCAGCTCATCCATAAGTTTCGCTCTCAAAAAGTCATGATAGATTCTGACTTAGCAGAGATGTACGGTGTCCCGACAAAAGTGCTTAATCAAGCTGTCAAAAGAAGTATAGATCGCTTTCCAGATGACTTTATGTTCCAACTCAATTCTGAGGAATGGGAAATCTTGAAGTCGCAATTTGCGACCTCAAGTTGGGGAGGACGCCGAACTTTGCCTTATGTATTTACCGAGCAGGGCGTAGCGATGCTTTCCTCTGTGCTTAATAGCCCTCGTGCTATCCAGGTAAATATTTCTATCATTCGAATTTTTGTCAAGATCAGAGAATGGGCTTTAAATTACTCAGAACTTCAGGAGAAAATCCAAGCACTTCAAGACGCCGAATCCAATCAAAATCAACATATCAATCATATCTATCAAATGATCGAGGAGCTACTCAAACCAGGCTTGGGAGAACGAAAAGAAATAGGGTTTGGCAGAAAATCCAGCTAAAGTCTAACATCCATTTCAAAAACAGATTTTATAAATTGCCTTATAAATTAATAAATTTATAAGGCAAACTACCTGAATATGAATACCAAACTCACTTTACGACTCGATGAAAACGTAATCGAACGTGCCAAAGAATATGCACAAAGTCAACAGATCAGCCTTTCTAAACTTGTAGAAAACTATTTAGCCAGCCTTACCTCCAAAAGTCCAAAGCCATCTGATGATATTGAAATCACTCCCTTGGTGAAGAGTTTAATGGGAATTGCAGGCCCTTTGCCTGACGACTATGACAATAAAAAAGAGTATCGTGACTCCATAGAGAAAAAGTATCAATGAATAAATTATTCATTGATACGAACATCCTAATTGATTTCTTGACTGAAAGATCTCCATTTGATATCCAAGCAGGGATACTATTCTCTTTGGCAGAACAAGAAAAAATCGTCTGAGGTACTTCTTCCCTTTCAATTGTGAATACGCAGTACCAATTGTTAAAATTGATGAGCTCAAGTTTGACAAGAAAAGTACTACGCCAATTCAAGATCCTACTAATAGTTCATCCACTAAATGGTAAAATAATTGAGTTAGGACTTAGTAATTCTGACTTTAAAGATTTTGAAGATTCCCTACAATTTTATTCAGCTCTCGAATTTGGTTACAATATCATTATTACCAAAAATTAAAAAAGATTTCAAAAACTCAACGATTCCGGTTATGAGCCCGAGCGAATACAGCATAGGCAGAAAAAAATAGCCCTGCCTCAATTTTAGAAACAGGGCTAAAGTTATATTTTTGCTAAGGAATTACTTTTGCGCAGTCGCATAATCCTCCACTGCCTTCCAAACTCGAAACACATTTTTGTAGCAAATTTTTTCGATAGCTTCTTTGGAATAGCCTCTCTTCAGAAGTTCCGCAATTAAGTTCGGATACATCGATACATCTTTTAATCCAGTTGGCAAGGAATCTCCTACACCATCAAAATCTGAACCTAAGCCCACATAATCAACTCCAACCAGATTTTTCACATGATCAATGTGATCTGCTACACGCTCCACGGTCGGGAAAGGATTATTCGCCGCAGCGTAGCCTTCAGCATAAGCCATAAAAGCTGAATCGGTTCTACTTAGGTTATTTTCGGCCATATAGTTTACCAAGTGATCTCTTACTTTGCCTGAACCGGCAGCATAAGCTGAATCAATAAAAGTACCTCCGAAATTGATCATCATCACTCCGCCATTTTTGGCCATCCCTT
>Ga0209390_10009672_pt1 | contig 11498 bp, 14 predicted proteins | sample BON01_FD_187212 | JGI IMG/M metagenome (GOLD analysis project Ga0209390, IMG submission 187212) | Freshwater microbial communities from Lake Bonney liftoff mats and glacier meltwater in Antarctica - BON-01 (SPAdes) (version 2) | ecosystem: Environmental > Aquatic > Freshwater > Ice > Glacier... | reverse complement strand
AACAACACCCCCGACACCGATACACACACACACGACAAGAACAACACCCCAAACCCCCAAACGAACACCCCCCACAAAGATCCCGACTGGCCCTCGAGGCAGGATCATCATCAGAATGACTACTATTAATACAAGTAGTAGTAGTACGATGCATATCATCAGAGCTTGCGCGAGACGTACTGGCTCCGGACGCAGGATCGTCTTCATAGTTTATTATTAATAAGAAGAAGAAGAAGATACCCAGAGCTCGCAAGAGAAGTATTGGCTCTTAACCCGAGAATCATCAGCTTCTTTATTATACTAATACAGGTACTACTACTGTTACTACTACTACTATTACTACTACTAGTGCTGCTGCAAATATTTCTACTACTGCTGCTGCTGCTACTACTACTTATACTGCTACTACTACTATTACGACTACTACTACTGCTAATCTAGTAGTACCACCACTACTACTGCTACTACTACTACTACTTCTACTGCTCCTCCTACTACTACTACCACCACCACTACTACTGCTGCTGCTGCTGCTGCTGCGACTACTACCACTACTACTACTACTACTACTACCACTACTACTACTACTACTACTACTACTACTACTACTACTTCTACTACTACTTCTACTACCACCACCACCACTACCACTCCTACTACTACCACCACCACAACTACTACTACTACTACTACTACTACTACTACTACTACTACTACTACTGCTGCTGCTGCTGCTACTACTACTACTACTACTACTACTACGGCTGCTGCTGCTGCTGCTGCTGCTACTACTACTACTACTACTACTACTACTACTACTGCTGCTGCTGCTGCTGCTGCTGCTGCGACTACTACTCCTATTTCTATGATTACCAGAGCTCGCGCGAGACGTACTGTCCCTTAGTAGTACCACCACTACTACTACTACTACTAGTACCACCACTACTGCTACTGCTGTTGCTGCGAATCCTCCTCCTATTGCTATGTTTACCAGAGCTCGCGCGAGACATACTGCCCCTTAGTAGTAGTACCACCACTACTACTACTATTACTACTAGTACCACCACTACTACTACTGCTGCTGCTGCGACTACTATTCCTATTGCTATGCTTACCAGAGCTCGCGCGAGACATACTGTCCCTTAGTAGTACCACCACTACTACTACTAGTAGCAGTAGTACTACCACTACTACTACTGCTGCTGCTGCGACTACTACTCCTATTGCTATGCTTACCAGAGCTCGCGCGAGACATACTGCCCCTTGACGCAGGCCCCCGGAGGCAGGTGGTCGGGGCACTCGTCGACCAGGCCGTAGGGGGTCATCCCCTCCAGACCCACCAGCAGCATGTCTAGACACAGGATCAGGAGGGCGTGGTTGCGTGGTTGCGTTAGATACAAGCGTGGTCGTGTTAGAAACTTATTTTATTTACGAGGCCGTAGGGGGTCATCCCCTCCAGACCCACCAGCAGTATGTCTGGGCACAGCATCAGGAGCCTAGGTGTCAAATAGGTATTCACGTATTCCTGGTACACAGCCACAAGAGTATGAATAACGTATTCCGCCTGGTGAACCCTGTATTAGACAGGAGCTCGTACATATTCAAGGGGAGTGTATTCCTAAACCAGGCTAAATATGAATAGAATACCGTATTGTATTCTTCGCCCCGCGTATTCAACATGTAGGATCAGGAAAGCGTGGTTGCCTTAGGTACGAGCGTGGTCGCGTTAGAAACTTATTTTATTTAAGCGGGAAACTAGGGGGGTCATCCCCTCCAGACCGACCAGCAGCATGTCTGGGCACAGCATCAGGAGTTGGCCTTAACAAGATATTCTTTCACTTATAGACTTTTTTCTACGAATCAATTCCCATTATACTGCCCCTCCCACCTGCATCGCCCACACGGTTGCAATACTATTGCATTACTATTGCACAGCATTCAACCCCCTTCCGACCCCCCGTTTTCACGCCATACACCATACAATATTGTGCATTGCAACATCTTGTAAAGGCTAAATCAGGAGGGCGTGGTTGCGCTAGATACGAGCGTGGTCGCGTTAGAAACCTGGTTGGTGTAAAGGTGCCCTGTGCGCCTAAGTGATTCGACTTCGAGTTTCCTATAATCAAAACGACGAAACTCTTAGTCGAAACTCGCTCATGTACAATGTACATGAGCAAAGCGAATTTACCCATAGCGGTTAATTAGTAGCTGCAGGGCACCTTTAAGCGGGCAAACCCTTTCACGTGCATGAATAGGTAGTAGCCAGCTCCTCGAATGGTAGATGTTGCGGGCGTGGTGGTATTCTTGTGAACAGGCGCGGGGTGTGAACAAGGTATGCCCTCTAGCGTATGCGGCCTGTACAGATCTCAGGTCCACACACACAACAAACAAACACGCAGACAACACACAACACAGACGCACAGACACACACACGCACCGCCACGCACACTCAACAAGGAGCGTGCTTAGTCGTCTGCGGCCTGTGAACAGGATCCGGTGTGAAGAGTTACCTGAGTATCGGCCTTCAAAATATGCTTTCACTTCGAGGCTTTTTTTCACGAATCTATCCTCCTTTATGCCCCCCCCCCCCAACTGCATTGCCCACGCTATTGCAATACCATTGCACGACTGTTGCGCAATATTTTTGTTATGCCATACACCATATGATATGGGCCATGGCAATATCGTGATAAGGCCAAGACCTGGGTCGTTGGGTTAACCTAACGACTGTTGCGCAATATTTTTGTTATGCCATACACCATATGATATGGGTCATGGCAGTATGAGCAGGCCCTAGTTTGCCTTTCTAATAGAGAAATTGTCGACGCGAGCAGATGGTGTACATTTCATTGCAAAATTGCGAATAACCTTTTTTCTCTAATTGTGGTGGCCTAATTTATTTAGCCATTTAGCCGCCTTCAATTGCAACGGCCTTTGTACACCATCCCTCCGCGTCGACGGTTTCTTTTATTTTTAGTGAAACTAGGGCCTGCTCATCGTGTCAAGGGCAACAGCTGGGTCGTTGAATCCACAGCGTCCCTCAGCGTCGCATCCGGATCCCTTTTGTTTGTCATACACCATATCATATAGGTCATGGCAGTATCGTCTCCAGGGCAAGACCTGGGTCGTTGAAGCCACAGCGGCCGTCGGCGTCGCATCCGCGGGTTAACCCCCTAAGGGATTAACCCTAAGCCTGATATAGGTCATGGCAGTATCGTGATAAGGGCAACACCTGGGTCGTTGAAGCCACAGCGGCCCTGGGCGTCGCATCCTGAGCCGGCCACGAAGTCTGAGCCCGCCTGCTGCTCGATGGCCGTGGTGACCGACTGGAGGAAGCCGGGCAGCTTCAAGACGTCCCGCGCCTACCAATGACGGGGGTCGGGTTCGGTTAGGCTCAAAAAGAGCCCGCCTGCTGCTCGATGGCCGTGGTGACCGACTGGAGGAAGCCAGGGAGCTTCAAGACGTCCCGCGCCCACCAATGACGGGGGTCGGGTTCGCAAAGCCTACCCTATTGCAATACTATTGCACGCCTATTGCGCAATAAACGCCACCCCACCGCCCCCCCCCCTTTATGCCATACACCATAAAATATTGGTGATGGCAATATCGCGTAAAGGCCAAATCTATTTTCGGCGCGCGCGTAGAGTGTGAGGGGCCTACATGTTGAATGCGCGGAGCGGAGAACAAAATACGGTATTTTATTTAAAAGGTACACTGCCGCGCTGAGTCAGTCGAAGCAGCTTGTTCAGAATCAAGCTGTGCTAATGACTTCTGATTACTTTGCTGCGGTGACACATAATGAACGACGGGTTCGGTGTCGACTCCTCGATCACTTGTTCCGACTTGTTCCGGGTCGCATGTGTAAATCGCTGGTGATCGCCGGCAGAACGTGAAAACAAAACTCGCTCATGCACATGAGTAGATTGAATTTACCGATGGAGCTTACTGAGTAGCTGCAGGGCAGCTTTACGGGAGCTAACAACTAGCAACCCTAACCCTAACCCAAGCCGCGAAGCTTGAGCACGCGGCGCGCCTAATAATAAGACAACCAAACACACCGAATCCGGAGGTTTCCACACGCGGCGCGCTTAATCGTAATAAACCAAGCACATCTAATCATACCAAAGGAAGCCGGGACGCTTGAGCACGCGGCGAGCCTAATTATAACAGACACAATGTTGTTGAATATCAGCGCTGATATTAGTCTAGTTGGGAGCACGCCCTTCTAGCTAACAACAAATCAAGAGTTCGAATCCCATAGGGGACGCTCGGAGCGCGCGTGGTTCGCTGCTGGCAGTGTGGGTGGTCGACACCCAGTAGTCTCTCCGGTGAGGACTCCTGTTTTGTTGTTAGCTAGAAGGGCGTGCTCCCAACTAGACTAACATCAGCGCTGATATTAGTCTAGTTGGGCGCACGCCCTTCTAGCTAACAACACACATCAACCTAACAAACCCAACGCTAAGACGAAACAGACGCACCGTCTCTGAGCAAGTGACTCAACACGCACCGTCTCTGACGCACCGTCTCTGCAATACTAAACCCCCAAGACTAAACAAACGAGCTGCACTGTCTCTGAGCAAACCAAGCCCCAAGACTGTTTATTGTTACTATTATTAACAAAATTAAATTTAATATTACGTCTATCTATCTATCGATCGATCGATCGATTTACTTATCCATGCATCCATCTATCTAATAGCATGTAGTTGCTATGTCGGGTTAACCCGGTATCTCTATGATTATACATACATACATACAAACAAACATATGATATACATACAAACATACATATAGTATTTATCTATATATATATATATGTAATGCAGATACATATGCATATACATATATAGATAGATCGATGCTATATGTTTATGTATATGAAAAGGGGAGTTTACGATCGGAAAGGAGGGGGAGTTTTCGTAAGCAGGCGCGCCGCACCGTGTGCTCATCCCAGACAGAGAAGAGGTCGCGCCCCGTGCGCCACGAGTGGCCCACCGTTTTCCCCCAGCGGTGCGGCGCGCCCGTGCCCCAGTTGCAGATGGACAGGACGATGGGGCGGCCGGTGGCGTTGAGGGCGTCGCGCATCCGCTCATAGTAGTGGCGCGGCGGCGCCAGGGCCTGTGTCAAAAGATCAACAGGTCACACGCACACGACAGCAGAACAAACCACGGGTGAGGCGGTCGGTATACAGTGCATGTAGATGTGAGAAGTCCGTAATTGAAGAGCGAGGCTCGTGCCAGATGCAGAGCTTCTTACCCGTGTGGGGGGGGGCGGGGTAGTATCAGTATAAGTGGGAAGTTCTTATACCGCGTCCATCCCGCAGTAGTCGAGGGTATACAGTGCACGTAGATGTGAGAAGTCCGTAATTGAAGAGCCGGGTTCGTGCCAGATGCAGAGTGTGTGGTGGGGGGAGGGCGGGGTAGTATCAATATAAGTGAGAAGTTCTGATACCGCGTCCATCCCGCAGTAGTCGAGCTTCAAGTAGTCGACGCCCCACGAGGCGTAGTCGCGCGCGTCGAGGCTCTCGTGGCCCCACGAGCCCGGGTATCCCTCGCACGTGGTGTTGCCCGTGTCCGAGTAGACGCCGAACTTCATACCGAGCGCGTGCACCTGCGAGACGAGAGGCGGCTTCGCTCCTCAAGGCTACTCTATAGATACACATAGGCGTCGTGCGCGCTCCATCAGAAAAAAAGAACCGGGGCGCGGTCCAGACCTCCAAAAGTTGAGCTTCCCAGCCGCTCGCCTGTAGTGCGGCGGGAGGCAGGGTGGCACCGCGAGGACACAATACCGGATGGCGTGGATAATACAGGCGGGAGTGAATAGGTCGCACTGGCCAAACTTTCTATCCAGCGCCTACTGCACCACCGCCGTTTGCTCGCGCCGACCGCTGCCTTGACTGACGAGCACCAGGCTGACTAGTGTGAATACTCCCTCTGGTATCCCGGTGCAAGGCGTATGGGCCGGGCGAACCTCGTCTGCGACTGCCTTCATGCCACGAGGAAATTTGGTCGCCTCCGGAACGACGTGGCCACGCCCGTCGCGACTCTTCATCCAGCAGTCGTCGATGTTCACGTACACATAGCCAGCGTCGCGGAGCCCGTTGCTGGCCATCGCCCGCGCAACCTCGAGCACTATAGCCTCGTTAATGTCGCAGCGAAACGTGTTCCACGAGTTCCATCCCATCGCTGGCGCGCGGCCGACGCCGTTGTTCAGGGCGCTGGCGGAGCCGAAAAGCAGGGCGAGCGCGAGCGTCTTCGTCATTTTGACCAACCTCTATGTAGCCGGGTAGCCGCCACGAGCGACCCAAGCCGACAACAGCGTTGGCGGGAAATGCCATTCACAGACGGCTAATTTCAAAAAACGCTGTGAATGAATTTCACGTTAATTTCGGACAAAAATGACTGTAAAAAATAATAATAATAAAATGACTCTACGCCTCCTCGCTTTCGCCGCTGTCTTCGCGACGACCACGGCACTGATTTGCGCATTGCCGACGGTAGTCGCTGCGCCGCGCCTCGGCCGTGCCGCGCCCCCGCAGATGCAGTTTTGGAGCGACGGCAAACAGGGTAAGCGTAGCCGCTTCGAGGACGGCGACGACAAACGCATGTCGCAGCGCCGCGTCGGCGCCAGCAAAATGGAGAAGTTCGGCGGCACTGAGAGCTCGCGCATCCGTCAGGCCAAACTTGAGGCGTATGTATACTCAGAGGAGGACCCCACCGATGGCACGATCGGCAAGGTCATCGCCGGCTCTTTCCTCATCACGCTGTTCGGCCTGCTCGCTGCCGTCTTCATGTATTATGGCGGCGTGGATGGCCTGGTTGCGACCAACGGGCGGTCGGGTTAAGCCCATCCCATCCGGCTAGGAACGTGTGGCAGCTCTCTCGGGGGCGCGCATGCATCGGCTCGAGGCCGTCCTTGTTGCATCGGTTGCCTGTCCGCAGGCTATCGCCACAGGCTGTCGCCCACCTCCACGTCCCCTCTCTATCTTTCGCGCGCCAGTGCGCGGCCGAGAGCAGGGCGACGCTACAAAGGACCTAGTACTACTACGGTGTGGTGGCTGTGGTGGCGAGAGGGGGGCAAAGTCTAGGCGAGGGGGGCGCATTTTTTGTGTATTGTATTATTGCTAGTTGCATTGCCTTATTGCTTATTGCTTGTCGGCCGCTTGTTCGTGTGTATGTGCTTGGTGGTTGCTGTTGATGTGCGCGCTGTGCTGCTGTGGATGTGGCTGCTGTGGACGTCTTGCCACTGAGCCGTCCTCTTCCATCATGTTGATTGAGCCTTGACCTTGACCTTGAGCTTGAGGCGAGTTTATAGATATAGATATAGAGGTAGTACGAGGTAGAGGCCCGGCGCCCGGCTCTTAGAGGCATTAAATCAAGATTCAAAGCTTAGAGAGGTTAAAGGGTTTTAGGGATTTGGGCTTTAACCCGATATAAACATAAACATATATATATATATATAATATATAATATAATATAACAGTCAGTACCACCAGTACCAGTACATGATATTGATATGACGATGAAGCCCTAGAGTTGGCCGTTCCCTCTCCCTCCCACTCTCTGCTCTCTGCTTCCTTCTGCCGAGGGTGGGCTTGGGGGGGCGGTGGGCGGGTGCAGGCTAAAAAAGTATATAGGTTATATAGTTATAGTTTTATAGGTTCCTGGATGCAGTGGATGCGCTGGATGGGGGGTGGGAAGAGCGAGCAGGACGTGGACGTGGAGCGGAGGCTGGACGAGGAAGAGGAGGGTGGTGGGGAGAACTTCAAACAATACATCCACGGAAATCCAGAGACACAGCCCCACCGCTCACCGCAGTCCAGCCAGGTTCCAACCGCGCGCGTGCAAGGGCGGGCGCTGGGGTTGGAAAGGGGGTTCGCGCCCGCCGACCGAGGAGGCGAGCGTCCGGCCGAGAGTGCTACACACACAGTGCGCCCGTGGCACCGTCGAAACCAGACTACCGTTCATGCATGTGTGGCACGGTGACAAATCGTGGGGCGCGAGTGCCGTGTCCGCGTGTGTGGCGAGGGTGTCGGCGTTTCGCCGCGCTGTGGGCGCTAGGTTACCTCGCCATCAGGGCCGCCGCCGTACGTCTGATCGATTCGTCTCTTGATCTCGGCGGCCGCAGCGTAGTCCTCGCGCTCAACCGCAGCATCGAGCTCTGTGTAGAGGTCAACACGGCTGCGGTCCCCTGTGGCGCGCTCTGGCCGCTGGCCGTAAACTTCCACATATTGCAGGTTGGGAAGTTTCAATGTGAACCACGAGGCGCCCTGCGGCTTGTCGGCCTTGAAACTGGCCTTGTAAAATGGGTTCTGGGACTTCTCCTTCATCAAAAAGGCGTTTAGCCCTTGCTCACCGGCAGATAGCGAGTACTGCAGGTATCCTGCCGCCGCGAGGATGGTGCCGGCCGCAACCACGAAGGCCGTATCGTCGAAGGCGGCCGGCGGCGCACTGCGCCGTCGGACGCCCACACGAATCGCCGCCGGCTGAGGCTGCCACGCCAGTAGGGCGGCGTGCACTGCCAACATCATTGCGACCGTGCCGTGGCCCTGCCGTTCGCGGTGCACTCGGTAAGCGAAATGTCAGTGAAATAACAATTTCTCGGCGCGGCTGACGGCCTGCTGTTCACGTGAACAGCTAAAATAATGGCCGCCTGTTCATTGATAATCGGTGGCTTGGCCTTGGGCTTTAGCCTGCCTCGGGTTAACCCGCGTTTGCGCGGTCGCGGTGGGCTGGTGCGGTGCCAGATCGATGGGGATGATGGGCTGATGCCGCGCCGGGACCTGGACGACGACGATGGGCCGGTGCCGCGCCGGGACCTTGACGACGCGTATCTGGAGCAGCTGGAGGACCAGTTCCGGAGTGCTACATCAGGCAGGGCCCAACGGACGGTGTTCAGACGCGGCCAGCGAGCGGCCTCGCGCGCCACACGCAACGGGGCCCTGCCGCAGCTGCTCGACCTGCGATCGGAGACCGTTGGCGCAGTCAACGACTACGCACTGACACCCGGAAGGATGCTCCTGCTCGGCACGCTCGCCATGCTTCTGGGTTTCTACTTTGCGCATTTTATCGACTGCGTGTTTGGCCAAGCGGGCTTTTGGGAGACGGTCGCTGGCGGAGTATGCCTGCTGCTGACCGAGAACGTGACGCGTACCTACTATATGACTCCGGCCGACAAGCGCCCCCCGCTGCTCAAACTAACCAACTCGTTCAAGGTGGGCTTGTACTACGGGCTCGTTCTGGATGCGGCCAAGATGGCCGGCTGAGCCCCCACCCGCCGCATGCTTGTGGTTGGGTGCGAGTCCCGCGTGTGTGGCAACGACACCCTTCTGATGTATAATACGGTTTCGCAGCTACCGGTGCCCAGTTGCTCGATGGGCGCGTCTCCATGGATGGTGGGCGTGGCGGTGCTGGCGTTCGTACTGAGGGCGCGAGTCGAAGGCGGTACGACCTCGGCGGTCGGATGCTCGCCGCCTTGCGGGTTCTCTCTGCGGCACCCGCCCCACGACCTACATTTACCTCGAGACGACGCCGCGAGTGCGGGCGCCGACATCGCTCTCTACAGTGCAGGGCGGCGACTCGTTCACGCGCGTTTGCCCCTTACGGTATTCGCATCGGTTCCTTGGTCGTTTCCAGGTCATACTGGTACTGTTAAAGTATTGACTACTGTGTACATCTACAGAGAGTGTATTACAGCAGTATATGTACTATATAGATGATGATGTTTACCCCCGAGAGACACCTCCCCATATCAGGACAGCACGGGCCAGCCCCCAGCGGCACACCGCCGCCGGCACAGCCGCCCCCACCACCGCAGACACGGGAAACACAGTCCCACAGCGCGCCAACCCCACTCAAACGGCCGATGCTCACCCCCGAAGGAGGGCCCAGGCCCAGCAGCAGCGCTCAAAACAGCCACGAGACGTGATTCTACCGCCCGAGGCGTCCAGCCCAATTTTTTGTTTCAACTGGTTCATAAAAGAAGCAACACCGACTTCGGCAACACGCAAAGCGTGCCGTCGTTGGCTGCAAGATACCTCAAAACAAAAACTCGCCGATTTTTTTATTGTTTTCGTGCCCCCCGCCCTTCCTGTTTCCCCGGGTTCACCCGAGGTTGACCCGACGATTGATCAAAACAAGCGCCCCGGATAAAAAAAAACGGGTTGATTAAAAAACTTTAGCCGGGTTTACCCGAAAAAAGGCGAGCACGCGCCGGGTAAATAGAAAAATCGCCGATTCCACGCAAAATCAACGAGTTTTCTTTTCAAGGTATGTTGCAGCCAACTACGCGTGGTAAAGAGAGAGCGAACCTCAGGTTGTTTTGGTGTCCATCCTCAGGCCGACCAACTAGCCGCGTATCTTCAAGATATTCGAGGGGGCAGAGTTCGGACTTGGGGTACAGATTGGAGTCACGGAAGCGGCTTAGCCCTAACCCAGCTACTGAATACCGTGGTGGTCCTGCTCAGGCCGGGTTCACCCTTGGCGTTTACAAGATATTCGTTTACTTCGAGTCGTTTGTGCACGAATCAACCATCGTTTGCCCCCCCCCGCCCACCTGCATTGCCCACCCTGGTGCAATACCATTGCACGACTATTGCGCAGTATATGGCCCCCCTTCCGACCTCCTGTTTGTAAGCCATACACCATACAATATTGCTAATAACAATATCTTGTAAAGGCCAAGTTCACCCGACACGAGACTGGTGCTACAGACTGCTACACACATAAGTCAGAGGAGGGTTAACCCGATGGGTTACCCTACGACAGTAAAGAAGGTATGGGTGAGTTCTTATTGCTGCAACAGCGCTCAAAACACCCAGGAGAAATGGTTATACCGCCCAAAGCGTCGACCTCAAATTTTTTTTTTTTTCGTCCTCAGGCCGACGAACCAGCCACGTATCTTCAAGATATTCGAGGGGGCAGAGTTCGGACTTGGGGTGCAGATTGGGGTGACGGAGGCGGCTGGAATTACCAACGCGCCGCCGGGAGGGCAGCAGGTGCGCTATGCATCTATTTATATATTTTATATATAGAGAGAGAGAGAGAAAGAGAGAGAGAGATATATATATATATATATATACATATATATATATATATATATATATATATATATATATATATATATATATATATATATATTTACACATATATATATGTATATATGTATATTGGACTTGTACAGATTGGAGTCACGGAAGCGGCTGGAATTACTAACGCGCCGCCGGGAGGCCAACAGGTGCGCTATGTATATATCTATTCATGTATATGTATGTATATATGCATGTGTGTGTACCTTATATATACATATATATGTATATATACATTCACTTGTATATATATATGCATGTGTATACACATGTATATCTATACATTGATATTGATATGTCATATATATGCATATGTGTATATATATATATTTAGACATAGATATATATATTGGACTTGGTGTACAGATTGGGGTGACGGAGGCGGCTGGGATCACTAACGCACCGCCAGGGG